>Ga0114129_10000688_pt1 | contig 42747 bp, 38 predicted proteins | sample RhiMetdeltSRZDD1_FD_80071 | JGI IMG/M metagenome (GOLD analysis project Ga0114129, IMG submission 80071) | Populus rhizosphere microbial communities from Tennessee, USA - Rhizosphere MetaG P. deltoides SRZDD1 (version 2) (version 2) | ecosystem: Host-associated > Plants > Roots > Rhizosphere >...
AAAGGGAAAAGGGAAAAGGGAAAACGGCAAAGGGAAGGGAAAGGGAAAACGGAAACGAGAACGGAAGGACTATCCTTTTTCACTTTTCCCTTCTCCCTTTTCCCTTTCGGTCAGGCGGCGCAGCCGCCTGAACGCCGTCAGCATCTCGTCATAGCTGAAATTCGCATTCCGGCCGCTGGGATTCGGGAGCACGAACACGCGGCTGCCGTGAATCGTGTGCGGATGCGGGCCGACTGTCATCGCGGCGAGCCGGGTTCGCGAGCGGGTCCGCGGCTCCGACTTCCCCGCCGCCTGCGGATGGAGCAACGGCAGGATGGCACGATAGAGCGTCACGCCGACGAGCGCAACTATCGCAGGCCGGTACCGCGCGATCTTGCGATCGAGAATGGACCAGCCCTCGACGTATTCCTGGGGCCGCAGGTCGTCTATCCCCGGACTCGGCCGCGCGATCAGGTTCGTAATGCCGAAGCCCCACTCGGGCAGGCGGACGTCGTCCGTACACCCAATCGGCTCGGGCACGAGCCGTGAGTCATACAACAGCTTCCAGAACCGATTCGAGAACCCGGCAAAATGATGGCCTGTGAGCGCGGAGCGCACGCCGGGATTGATGCCGACGAAGAGCACGCGCAGGCCGGGTGCGATGCGATCCTTCAGCCGAAGCGCAGACCAGTCAGCCGAAGGCGTGCGTGGCATCAACGTGAGCGCGAGTCGAGTGATAATGCGATTGACAATCAACAATCACAATCAGCAATCAACAATCCGGCATTCTGCAATCAGCAATCGTCAATCAGCAATTTGCAAGGATCACCATGAACTGGCTGTTCAAGGAAGAACCGACGCATTACAGTTACGACGACCTCGTGCGCGACGGCAAGACATCGTGGACGGGCGTTCGCAATCCACTCGCCCAGAAGCACCTCCGATCCGTTAACAAGGGGGATCGGGTCTTCTTTTACCACACCGGTGACGTGAAGGCCGTCGTCGGCATCGCCAAAGCGACCGGAGCCGCGTATCCCGATCCAGCCGACAAGAGCGGCAAGCTGTACGCGGTCGACATCGCGCCAGTGAAGAAGCTGAAGCAACCGGTGACGCTCGCGTCGATCAAGGCCGACAAGTCGTTCGCGTCGTTTCCGCTCGTTCGCATGGCACGACTGTCGGTAATGCCCGTATCGGACGACGAGTGGGCGCGGATCGAGAAGATGTCGACCGTGTAGGCACGCGCCTATCCCCTCGCGAACAGCACGTCGCGTTCGTACCGGCGAACTTCGTCGAGCCACTCGCGGTCTCGCGGAACGCCGCGCGTGTCGCAGTAGTGGTCCCACACCGGTCCGAACGGCAGCGTCTTCAGCTCCTCCTGAAGGGCGAGACGCCCCGTGTAGTCTGCCGCGGATTCGAGCGCGCGAAGACGATCGGTCGGCTCGAGCATTGCCTTGAGCAGTGCTTTCAGCACGTTTCTGGCGCCGACAACCCACGCCGCAATCCGGTTGATGCTCGCGTCGAAGTAATCGAGCCCGATGTGGGTCCGCGCGAGATGGTCGCCGCGCACGAGCTCGAGCGCGAGCGCCTCGAGGTCATCGGACATCACGACGACGTGGTCGCTGTCCCAGCGGACGCCGCGACTCACGTGCAGCAGGATGCCCGGCACGAACGGGAGGATACCGCTGATCTTGTCCACGACCGTCTCGGTCGGATGGTAGTGGCCGGTGTCGAGCGTGACGAGAATCTGCCGCGTCACCGCGTAGCCGAGATAGAACTCGTGCGAGCCGGCGGTGAAGCTCTCGCAGCCGATTCCAAACAGCTTCCCCTCGACAGCATCGAGGTGGATCGCGGGATCGATCTTCTCGCTGAAGATCGTATCGAGTGACGACAGCAGGCGGGTGCGAGGACCGATGCGGTCAACGGGCGTGTCCTTCATGCCGTCAGGGATCCAGACGTTCGTGACGCACGCCTTCCCGAGCGCGCGACCCATGGCGGCGCCAACCCGCCGGCTGGCGATGCCATGCTCGATCCAGAACTCGCGGATGCCGCGGTCCGGATGCGTGAGCGTGAAGTTGTCGCTCGCCTTCGGATGCGAGAAGAACGTCGGATTGAAGTCGAGCGCGATGCCGAGCGAGCGCGCCCAGTCGATCCACCCGCGAAAGTGCTCGGGGCCGATCGCGTTGCGGTCGACGTGTCGGCCGCGGAACTCGCCATACGATGCGTGGAGACTGAAACGGTGTGTGCCTGGAATCAACGACAACGCTTTCTGCGCGTCCGCCCGGAGCTCGTCCGGCGTCCGTGCTTTGCCGGGATAGTTTCCGGTCGCCGCCAGTCCGCCCCCGAGGCTCTCGCGGGACGTTTCGAAACCGCCGACGTCATCTCCCTGCCAGCAGTGCAGCGAGATGGGAACAGCGGCAAGCCTCTGCAGGGCGTCAGTCGTATCCGTGCCGAGCTCGGCATAGCGATCAGTGGCAGCCTCGTATCCAGCGGTCTTCGTGAGCGGCATTGGCGTCATTCTATGGCGGAGGCAACCAACTTGGCTGTCCCTCTTGGCTGTCCCTCTTGGCTGGCACGTTTGGATGTCCCTTTTGGATGTCCCCATCGGTCGGGTATCCTCCTGCGAGGACACAAAACAGATGCGGCAGCTCGTCTTCGTTGGCGCGTACCTCGCCCTCGCCAGTCAGGCCGTTCCCTCGCGCCCGCCGGATATTCCGTTCGCAATTCGCATGATCGACCCCGGGGCCAGCGAGACCGCGGCCGTCGCCGACATCAATCGAGACGGTCGCCTGGACATCGTCTCGGGCGAGCACTGGTATGAAGCGCCGCAGTGGACGCAACACCGGTTCCGCGACCTGAATTTCACGAACAACTACATCGATGCGTTCAGCGACCTGCCGATCGATGTCGACGACGATGGGTACCTGGACATCGCGACGGTGGCGTGGTTCGGTCGAAAGATCTCGTGGTATCGGAACCCCGGCAGGAGCGGCGGGTCGTGGACCGAGTCCATGATCAACTCCGGCTTCAACGTGGAGTTCGCGATACTCGCTGACGTGGACAACGATGGAAAAGCCGCGGAAATCGTCGCGCAGGAGAACGGCACCGGCCAGGCGTGGTACGAGGTCAGGAACAGGACGTGGGTAAGACACGTCGTGAGCGATCGCAGCTTCGGGCACGGCATCGGCGTCGGCGACGTGAACGGCGACCACCGTAACGACATCCTGACGCCGCGCGGATGGCTCGAGGCTCCGCCGGATCCTCGCGCGCCGACGTGGACGTATCACGCGGCGTGGGAATCGGTGAACGTGCCGGCGACCGCTCGTCCTGCCGAGAACGCGCCACCGTCTTCGTCGAAGCCCGCGCCGCCGCCGGTCGAGCAGCTCGGGTTCATGCATGTCCTCGACATCAACGGCGATGGCCGAAACGATGTCATTACTGCGGCCGGCCACGATTACGGTGTCTTCTGGTTCGAGCAGGGTGCGAACGAGCAGTGGACCCGACGAGCGATTGACAACGCCTGGTCGCAGGGACACGCCTCGACGCTCGTCGATTTGAACGGCGACGGCCGGAAGGACTTCGTCACCGGCAAACGCTTCATGGCGCACAACGGCAACGATCCAGGAGAACGTGAACCGCTCGGCGTGTACTGGTATGAGTTCCGGCCGGCTGCTCCGTCCGGCAGCGCAGGTGGAACGGCCGCCGTGGAGTGGATCCGTCATGTGATCGATTACGGCGGCCGGATGGGCGGCGGGATGCAGATCCCGGTCGTGGACATCGACGCGGATGGCGATCTTGATCTCGTTTGCGCGGGCAAGAGCGGACTCTTCCTGGCAGAAAATCAGACGAAGAGCCGCACCTCTCGATAGCGCATGTCTGCGAATCATTTCTACCGCGGTCGCCGCGCGGCGTCGATTGAGAACGCGCAGGTTCGCGTGACCGTTCTCCAGGAAGGCGGCCACATCGCGGAGATCTTCGACAAGCGGACGGGAGTGAACCCGTTATGGACGCCCGTATGGCCGTCAATCGAGCCGTCCACGTACGATCGCGCGCGACACGCCCTCTACGGCGACGCGGTGGACGCGACGTTGCTGGCGGGCATCATGGGACACAACCTCTGCCTCGATATTTTCGGCGCGCCGTCGGCTGCGGAAGCTGCCGCGGGCATGCCCGCGCACGGTGAAGCGTCGACCGCAGCATTTCACCTGCAGGTCTCAACGGGAAGCCTGATGATGCAGGCGCACCTGCTGCTGGCGAACCTGCGTTTCGAGCGGCGCATCACGCTCGAGGACACCGCGATTCGCGTGCACGAAAGCGTGATCAATCTTGGCGGAACCGATCGGCCGATCGGCTGGACGGAGCACGTCACGCTCGGGCCGCCGTTCCTGAAGAAGGGCGTCACCGAGTTCCGCGCGTCCGCTACCCGATCCAAGGTGCTCGACGGTGTGTTCGGCACGGCGGACTACCTGGAATCCGGCGCGGAATTCGACTGGCCCCACGCGCCGCACAAGAACGGCGGATCCGCGGACCTGCGCGTCTACACTGATGCGCCAGCGTCGAGCGCGTTCACGTCGCACCTGATGGACCCTGCCGAGACGCACGCGTTCGTTACCGCGTTCGACCCCGAGAGCCGGCATTGCATTGGCTACATCTGGCGTCGCGAGGACTTTCCGTGGCTGGGGATTTGGGAAGAGAATTGCAGCCGGACGCAGCCGCCGTGGAACGGCGAGACGCTCAGTCGCGGCCTGGAGTTCGGTGTTTCACCCATCGCGGAGTCGCGCCGGCAGATGATCGATCGTGGCCGGCTGTTCGATACGCCGACGTTCCGCTGGATCCCGGCACTGTCGCACGTCGACGTCGAATACTGCATTCTTTCGGGGGTCGCGGACAGAATTCCGGAAAGCCTGCAATGGCCGGCTTGAACCCCGTGCGATGGTCGTCGACAGCTCACAGGAGATCAGAAGATCAGGAGGCTTCTGGGGTGGTCCACGTTCAGCTCCTGACCTCTGGACGTCCTGCGATGAGAACCCGAGCGGGTCGAGCTGGTTTCAAAACCTCGTAGGCGCCGGCTTCAGCCGGCGCAGGAGTCCGCCTGAAGGGGGACGCTACAGGTTTTGAAACCACTTCTATGAGTTGTGATCGAGGAACCAATGAGGACGAGAATTCTGTGGATCGGCCTCGCACTTGCCGCTGCAGGCAGTGTTGCGGCGCAGCAGGCGCCGCCGCAGCGGACGTTCACGCCGGAAGAGATTGCAGCGCTCGGAAAGGGGATGCCCGAGGGACCTGCGCGCGACCTCACGGTTCGCGTCTGCGCTCAGTGCCACGAGCCGTGGCGCGCGGCATCGCTCCGACTCACGCGCGAAGGGTGGGAAGCGGAGGTAACGAAGATGATCGGCCTCGGAGCCCGCGCGACCGACGAAGAGATCGCGCAAATCATCGACTACCTCGCCGAGAACTACAAAGGCGAAGCCCCGAAACCGATCAACATGAACACCGCAACCTCGGTGGAGCTGGAGAGCGTCGCGGGACTGCTCCGCAAGGAGTCGGCCGCCTGGATTGCGTATCGCGCCAAAAGCGGGCCCTGCAAGACGGTCGACGATTTCAAGAAGGTCCCGGGCGTGCCGTTCAAGAAGATCGATGAGCGGCGCGATCGACTCGTCTGCTTCTGAGCCGAGTATGCCACACATGAGGGCGCTCGGATTGGACATCACCCGTATGCGATTCGGCATCCGGCCATTTCACCCCAGACGGCGCGTGCCGTGGGGTTCACGGTTGTCACTCCAGTTTCTGCGCACGGCGCTGATCGTCCTGCCAGCTGCGCTCGCAGAACAGGTGCAGACGCCTGCACGTCCTGCCGCTGCGGGTGCTGTGGCGCTCGCGGATCGGAACCGTCTCGAACGCGCCGCAAACCTACATGATCGACGGCAAGCAGCACCTGCTGGTGGCCGCCGACGACATGCTGTACTCGTTCAGTTTGTACGGCGCGAAATGACGGAACCCACCACGTGAGCCGGAGCCACTCGCAGTTCCGACAGAGGAGATGCTTCGATGACTTACACACGACGTGAATTCGGAAAGCTCGCGCTCGCCGGCCTTCCAGCGGCGGCGCTCATCGGGAAGCCCGGCTCGTTGTTCGGTGCGCTCTTGCAGCCGAAGCCAAGCTCGCTCATCGACGGCGTGCAGATCGGTACCATCACATACAGCTTCCGCAGCATGCCCGATCAGAGCGCCGAAGCCACGCTCAAATACATCGTCGACGCCGGAATCAGCGCAATCGAATTGATGGGCGGCCCGGTCGAGAGCTTTGCCGGCGCTCCCTCATCGGGACGCGGCGGTGGTCCGGGTGGCCGCGGACCGGGTGGCGGTGGTCGCGGCCCCGGCGGCGGTCGAGGAGATGCTCCCCCGGCCGCTGCTGCAGCTGCGGGGCAGGAGACCGCGCCAGTCGGTTCCTGGAACGGACAGCCCTGTCCGGCGGGGCGTGGTGGCGCGGCAGGCGATCCGCCGGCAGCCGGCGAAGGCGGGCGCGGCCGCGGGCGCGGCGAGATGACGCCTGAACAGCAAGCGGCGCAGCAGGAACAGGTCGCGAAGCTGAAGGAGTGGCGTACGACCGTTTCGATGGACGCGTTCAAGAAGCTGCGCAAGATGTACAACGACGCCGGCGTGACGATCTACGCCTGGAAGCAGCTCAATCCGAACATGTCGGATGAGGAGTTCGAATATATCTTCAATGTCGCGGATGCTCTCGGGTGCACGCACACGACGCTCGAGCTGCCGACCGACACAGCGCAGCTCAAACGGATCGGCGACTTCGCGATGAAGAAGAAGATCTACGCCGCGTACCACACGCACTTGCAGGGCAGCATGACCGCCTTCGACCAGGCCTTCGCGGCGTCGAAAGGCAACATGGCGAACATCGACTTCGGCCACTACGTCGCAGCCGGCAACGTCGGCGGCACTCCGATGGAGTTCCTCGAGAAGCACCACGCTCGGATCGCGAGCTTCCATCTGAAGGACCGGACGAAGCCGGAGCACTGCGCACTGAATCTGCCGTGGGGCACGGGCGAGACGCCCATCAAGGAAATCCTGCAGCTCGTGAAGAAGAGCAAGTGGAAGATCCCTGCATCGATCGAGCTCGAGTATGACATTCCCGAGGACTCGGACGCGGTCAAGGAAGTCCACAAGTGCCTGGAGTACTGCCGGAGGGCTCTTGCGGCGACATAAGTGATGCGCCTCAGCGACCTGCGCCAGGACGTCGCCTATGCCGCACGTCTGATCCGGCGAGCACCGGGCTTCAGCGCCGTCGTCATCGCAACCGTTGCGCTGGGGATCGGAGCGACGACAGCGATCTTCACCGTCGTCGATGCCGTACTGTTGCGTCCGCTGCAGTTCGGTGAGCCCGACCGACTGGCTGTCGTTCGTCCGACCTCTGGGGCGCGACTCTCCGCCACCTATCTCTACGAGTGGCGGCGCCAGAGTCACACCTTTCAGGACATCGCCGGATGGTACGACGAACCCGCGAACTTCACCGGACGCGGAGAGCCGCTCGAAGTAGTGGTGGACCACGTGACACCAAACTTCTTCGCGATGCTCGGCACGCCGCCGATGATCGGCCGCACGATTGCCGGCGCAGACGATCTCGGGCGCGCAGAGCGCGCCGTCGTGTTGAGTCACGGATTCTGGCAGCGACGCCTCGGCAGCGATCCGGCAGTCATCGGTCAGGCAGTCACGCTCGACGGAGAGGCGTTCACGATCGTCGGCGTCATGCCCAGGACGTTCGTCATCCGCACGAACGAGCTGGCCGAATCGCGCGCGGAGCTATGGATGCCGTTCGCGTTGGTCCCCGATAACAAACCGGGAATGGGCGGCGTTCTGAACGTTGTCGGACGGCTCGCTCGCGGCGTCACCGTTGAACAGGCCCGTGCAGAGCTCGCCTCGATCGCCCAGCGTATCGAACAGCAGCATCCCTCGTACAGCCGTCACTGGGGCGTCAGTCTGGTTCCGCTCCAGGAGGCAACGGTACAGGACGTGCGCCTGACTCTGCTCGTGCTGTTCGGCGCTGTTGCGATCCTGCTGCTCCTCGGGTGTGCCAATATCGCGAACCTGGTCCTGAGCCGCATCACGGCACGTCAATCGGAGCTCGTGGTTCGACTGTCCCTGGGCGCTACGCGCAAACGACTCGTGAAGCAGGTCCTGACGGAGAGTCTCGTCCTCGGCACGATGGGCGGCGCGCTCGGGATGGTGCTGTCGGTCTGGGGAACGAAGCTGCTGATCTCGGCAGTGCCCGCAGGTCTCGACCTTCCAAGGACGAGAGAGATCGCGGTCGACGTGCCAATCCTTCTCTTCTCGGCACTCGTGACGATATCCGCGACCTTCTTCTTCGGTTTGCTCCCCGCGCTCGTGTCGACCCGTTCGACGTCACTCGACGCGGTGCGAGTCGCTCATCGCGGCGTCTCCAGCGGAGGCACGCGCAACCGCATCGTGAGCTCGCTGATCGTGTCGGAGATTGCACTCGGGGCGATCCTGCTCGTCCTCGCGGGGCTGATCGGCCGCAGCTTCTGGACGCTCAGCCGAGTACATCCCGGGTTTCAGCCGGACCACGTTCTCACGGTGCGGACGACGCTCGCACCTTCGACGTACGACTCTGACGATCGCATCCGTACGTTTGGCAACAGCATTCTCGAGCGCACGACGCGTCTGCCTGGCGTACGGACTGTGGGACTTGCCGACTACCTGCCCTTGAGCCGCGACGGCCGCGGAGAGATCTTTCGAATCGAGGGACGCCCAGAACCACGTCCTGAAGATCAGCCGGGCAGTCTCGTCACCGTCGTGGGTGGGAGGTATTTCGAGGCGATGGGCATTCCGCTGATCCGGGGCCGCCTTCCTGACGATCGCGACACCAGCCGAGGGGAAACTGTCTTCGTCATTGACGAGACGCTGGCACGCGAGTATTGGCGTGACTCCGACCCAATCGGTGCGCGTCTCCTCTGGCACACGGGCGACGGCTGGAGCCGGTCGGGTGTGGTGATAGGTGTGGTGAGAAGCGTGCACTGGATTGGACTGGCAACGCGGCCTTGGGCGACCACGTATTTCTGGTTCCCGCAGCGACCTCACCGGCAGCTTTCGATCGTCGTTCGCACGGTTGGCGATCCGGGCAAGTTGGCTCGTGCTGTCGCGTTACAGGTGAGGAGCATCGACCCGAACCAGCCCGTTGCCGATGTCCGCGCACTGCAGGATTTCGTGTCGGCGGATCTTGCGCAGCCGCGTTTTACGGCAGTTATCTTAACGGGTTTCGGCACCGCCGCCCTGCTTCTCGCAGGCGCCGGCCTTTACGGAGTGATCGCTCTGTGGGTCGCACAACGAACGAGAGAGATCGGCGTCCGCCTCGCGCTCGGCGCACGCCGTCAAGACGTTCTCCGTCTCGTCGCGACGCGAGGCTTGAGGCTGACGGCGCTGGGCCTGGCGTTCGGAATTGCAATCGCACTCGGCGCAGGTCGCGCGCTGACAGGATTGCTCTACGGTGTGACGCCTGCTGATCCGCTGACCTTGATTGGGGCGGCGCTCTTCCTGACGTGTGTCGCAACGGGCGCGATCTACTTCCCCGCCCGACGGGCGACGCGAGTCGATCCGATGATTACGCTGCGGGCGGAGTGAGCCGGCCGGCGACGCGGCGCGGTCTGAAGACCGCGCTCTACACGGCAGAATGCCCCTCTGACGGCTGCTGTAGGGCGGGGCTTTTAAGCCCCGCCGACGCAGGCGCGGCTGAAGACCGCGCCCTACAGCAGCAAAGTCTTCTGTCCCGATTCACCCCTGCGACGGCTTCAGCAACAGACACGACAGCGGCGGCAGCACGAGTCTCAGCGAGTGCGGGTGTCCGTGCGAGGCGATCGGCTCCGCAAAAATAATCCCGCCGTTGCCCACGTTGCTACCGCCGTACGCCTCTGCGTCGCTGTTGACGAGCTCGGTGTACGCGCCGCCAGCCGGCACGCCGATTCGATATCCCTCGCGCGGAACGGGTGTGAAGTTGAGGACGGCGATGACGAACGCGCGGGCATCCCGCGGCCGGCGAATCAGCGACACGACGCTGTTCTCGGCATCGTTGCAATCGATCCACTGGAACCCCGACGGCTCGAAATCGATCTCGTACAGCGCCCGCTCGGCCGCGTACACCCGATTGAGATCCTGGACGTACCGACGAATGCCGTCGTGCAACGGCTCTTCGATGAGGTGCCAGTCGAGGCTCTCGTCGTAGCTCCACTCGCGGCGCTGCCCGAATTCGCATCCCATAAACATCAGCTTCTTGCCCGGATGGGCGTACATGAAGCCGTAGAGCGCGCGCAGGGTCGCCGCCCTTTGCCAGTCGTCGCCGGGGATCTTCGCGAACATCGAGCCTTTGCCGTGCACGACCTCGTCGTGCGAGAACGGCAGGATGAAGTTCTCCGTGAACGCGTACAGCATCGAGAACGTGACGTGCCGATGTTCCCAGCGACGATGGACGGCATCCTTGCCGACGTACTCGAGGATGTCGTTCATCCATCCCATGTTCCACTTGTAGGTGAACCCGAGACCGCCGAGCCACGCCGGGCGGCTGACGGAGGGCCACGCAGTGGATTCCTCGGCGACGGTAATGGATCCCTCCGCTTCGCCGTGGGTCAGCGTGTTGAGCTGTCGCAGGAAATCGATGGCCTCGAGATTCTCGCGGCCGCCGTAGCGATTGGGGATCCACTCGCCTTCGTGCCGGGAGTAGTCCAGGTACAGCATCGAGGCGACCGCATCGACGCGCACACCATCGACGTGATACTCGTGCAGCCAGAACAGCGCGTTCGCGAGCAGGAAATTGCGAACCTCGTTCCGTCCGTAGTTGAAGATCAACGTGCCCCAGTCGCGGTGTTCCCCCTGACGTGGATCGACATGCTCGTAGAGCGCGGTCCCGTCGAACTGCGCGAGGCCGTGCGCGTCCTTCGGAAAATGTCCAGGCACCCAGTCGAGAATGACGCCAATGCCGTTCGAATGGCACGCGTCCACGAACGCCTTGAATCCTTCGGGCGGACCAAACCGGCTGGTTGGCGCATAGAAGCCGATGACCTGATACCCCCACGAGCCGGAGTACGGGTGCTCCATCACCGGCAGGAGCTCGATGTGCGAGTACCCCATCTCCTTCACGTACGGGATCAGCGTGTCGGCGAGATCACGATAGGTCAGGTACCGGTTCCCGTCGTGACCCGCCCGTGCCCACGAGCCGAGGTGCACCTCGTAAATTGCCATCGGCCGATCGAACCAGCCGCCGAACTGCGCCCGATCGCGCATCCACTCCCCGTCGCGCCACTCGTAGTCGGGTGTCCACACGACCGACGCGGAGAGCGGCGGGATCTCGAACGCGAAGCCGAACGGGTCCGATTTCAGAATCACGCGGCCGGTTCTCGCGCGAATCTCAAACTTGTAGCGATCGCCCCGCCTGGCGGCGGGAATGAAAATCTCCCAGACGCCGTTCGTCGCAAGCAAACGCATCGGATAAACCCGCCCGTCCCACCCGTTGAAGTCGCCGACGACGCTGACCCGCGTGGCATTGGGCGCCCAGACGGCGAAGTGCACGCCCTCAACGTCGGCAAACCGGATCGGATGTGCGCCAAGCTTGTCGTAGATGCGCGTGTGCTTGCCTTCGCCGAACAGATACAGGTCGTAATCCGAGATGACACGCCCGAACCGGTACGGATCCTCGATCTCGACGGTGTGCCCGCCGGGATAGGTAACGCGTAGTCGATACGCGACGACGTGATCCACATCGTCGAGCCGCGCCTCGAAGATGCCACCCGGGTGACGTCGGGTCATTTCCACGACCGGCCCGTCTTCGCGAACGACTTCGATGCGCTCCGCCGCGGGCACGTGCGCACGGATCACGAGGCGGCCATTCTCGATATGCGGGCCCAGTACCGAAAACGGATCGGAGAATTGCGCGGTGGCGAGCGCCTCGAGCGCGCGGTCGATCGTCGCGGTCATGGATGGTTCCCGCCGCCTTGCCCCACCGGGCTGGCCGTTGGCGAAGGCGACTCCGCAGGATATGGCGTGAGCCAGGCGACGCGCGAGGCTTCGTCAGGCCGATCGCCGGGTCCTCCGAGCGACGTGACCGAAAAGTACTGATAGGCGGGACACCACCCTGTCACGCCGGTGAGCGCAACGATTGCGCCAGCGAGCCGCACGGGCCAGCGTGCCACGCGAGGGACGATGGATCCCAGTGCGAGGACGGCGAGTCCGGCGAGCGTTCGTCCGACGCGCTCGACGTCGCCGACGTTCTGGACCGCGAGCCGCTCGTCCGCTTCGTCGCGCGTCAGCATGTCGATCTCGACGAGCGCGCCTGTCAGCGTATCGTTATCCGGTTCGACGAGGGCCGTGCCGCCCAGACCGAGATCGATTGTCGGCGTCCGCCGCTGGCCGCCGTTCAACGCTCTCGCACGGTCGAGCGCATCGAGATCCTCATCGACGTTCTCAAACCTGTGCGGAATCCCGAGACGACGCAGATGACGCAGCGAACGACGCGTATCCTCGCACCAGGCCGCACCGAAGACTGTGATGGCAGACATTGCGGGCCGGCTCACAACGCCGTCAACAGGCTCGCACCGGTCAGGGCCAGAGAACCAATCAACAGCCAGGGCGCAAGGGCGGCGGCGATCGGCTGTGGTGCGTCGCGACTGCCGCGGCTGTCGGCCGACCACGTCGCAATGCTTTGCCACCCTGCGAACGCCGCGGCGAGCGCGCCGATCACCAGAAGCCATCCGGAGCCGAGGAGCGCGCGCGGGATCCCGTCACGCATCCCGGGCAACCAGACGCTCAGCGCGGCCGACAGGGCCCACATGCTCACCGCCATCACCGCGATCAGCCGGAGTTGCCCGAGCGCGCGCTCGCTCGCCTGCCGGCGCAACTCCGCTCGAAGCGCCTCTTCTGCCCGCTGCCGTTCGGCCTCGAGCTGCGACCGCTCCATTTCCATGCGCACGCTGTCGCGATCGAACGCCTCCTTCAATGCCGAAACCAGCACGCCCGCAAGACGTGCCTCGAGCTGACCGAACATACCTCCGGGCGCGATCGACGTCCCGCGATCCGTGCCCGATCCGCGCCAGCGCCCCGACAGCTGCACCAGACCACCGAGCGTATCGAGGACGCGCATCCACTGCGCAACTCCCATGAACCTCAGCTTATGGACAGGGACTAGCAGGATCAAGCAGAACAGAACGGCGCTCCGGTACCAAAGGTGCTTGGACGATGTGTGTAGTCGCCGGCTTCCCGCCTGCGGTTCGCTACGGCAAGGCACGCTGAACGCGTAGCGCCGACCCCGGTGGGCCGCCCCGTGGCCTAGGGTGCTGAGGTCGGGACGCGGCAGTCGGCGTCACGTCGCCTGAGCAGCGTCCGACATGGCTTTTGCGAGCTTCGTCGAGGCGGCAACACGAGAAACTCCAGGTCAGGGCTTAGGGCGAGAAGAAATGTAAAGGAGGACCGCATGGCGGAACAGAAACGTGACCAAGATTCCGCAGGGCCGAGTGACGCAACACCATACGCACCGACGAAGGCGCCTGAGACACAAGCCGCCGCTGAAGAACGCGTGAGCCCGACCGATCCGCGTACGATTCCCGGCGGCGCGCAAGGCGCGCGCGCCGAAATCGGCATGTCTGCAATGGATCGCGCCGATGTTCCATCGGGTGCCGAGAAGCCAGACCAGCTCGATGTCCGCGACACACCCGAAAGCGTGGAGTAGGGTGGATGGCTCGACACTTGCAGGGCGTTGCGCGAGCAATCGCCAGCATGCCAATCCCCACCGACCCCGGCGCTCACCTCGAAGCGATCACTTCGTCATCCGATGACGCCATTATCAGCACGGATCTCAACGGTGCGATTACGTCGTGGAACCGCGCTGCGGCAGGAATGTTCGGGTACGCGCCGGAGGAAGCGGTTGGACAGCCGCTCACGATCTTGACGCCTCCCGCACGGCTGCCCGAAGAAGACTTCATCCTGTCACGCGTCATGTCCGGAATCGTGGTCGGCCAGTACCAGACGATGCGGCTCCGGAGGAACGGCAGCCTCGTCGACGTCTCGTTGACGGTGTCCCCGCTTCGGAGCACGTCAGGCGAGGTGATTGGCGCTTTGACGATCGCGCGCGACCTCGCGGAATGGCGGGGGATGGAGCGTCAGGCTCTTCGACTTGCGGCAATCATCGAGTGGTCCGACGACGCGATCGTCAGCAAGGATCTGAACGGAATCATCCAGACATGGAACCGCGGCGCTGAACGGATCTTCGGTTACGCTCCTCATGAGGCGATCGGACGATCGATCGACCTCATCATTCCCGACGATCGCCGCGACGAGGAGACGACCGTGCTGCGCCGAATTCGCGACGGGAACGCGATCGAGCATTTCGAGACCGTTCGCCAGACGAAGGACGGCCGGTTGATTGACATCTCGCTGACGGTTTCGCCGATTCGGTCGAAAACCGGCGAGATCATCGGCGCCTCCAAGATCGCCCGCGACATCTCCGAGCAGAAGCGCCTCAGGCGGCAGGCTGACGAGGCGAGCCGCCTGAAGGACGAGTTCCTGGCAACGCTCTCGCACGAGCTGCGGACGCCGCTCAACACCGTCCTCGGATACACGGCGATGCTGCGTGAGGAGGCCTTGTCGTCCGAGCATCGGGCGAAGGCGCTCGACGTCATCCAGCGGAACGCGGATGCGCTGCGACGCCTCGTCGACGACATCCTCGATGCGTCGCGGATCATCACGGGAAGAATCCGGCTGAAACGCAGTCCCTGCCGCATCGACGAGGTCTTCGCTGAGGCCGTCGAGACCATCAGGCCGGCAGCGGATGTCAAGCACATCGAGATACGCGCCGATATCGCGCCGGGACTCACGGTACTCGGCGATGCCGACCGGATACGGCAGGTTTTCTGGAATCTCCTGACCAACGCGGTGAAGTTCACGCCTCGCGGAGGCACGGTGGTTGCGACGGCGCGCGCGACGGATCAGAACATCCGCATCATGGTCACGGACACCGGCATTGGAATCCGCCCCGAGTCGCTGCCATACCTGTTCCAGCGGTTCTGGCAGGCGGAGCGCGCCGACAACCGGGAGTACGGGGGGCTTGGATTGGGTCTCGCGCTCGCGCGCCACTTCACGGAACTGCACGGGGGCTCGATTTCCGCGACCAGCGAAGGGCCGGGGAAAGGTGCGACTTTTCAGCTCGAGCTCCCCGAGTTCCAGCTGATGCAGATCGTCGAAGGCAAGAAGTCATCCGCGATCGGCTGACGAGACCTCACTACCTCTTCAGGTATTTCATCAACCGTTTCGGCCCGACTTCTGCGCCATAGATAATCCCCTGCGCGTCAGCGGCGACGCCTTCCGCAGCGCTCGTGTTCGTCGCGCGTTCGGTCGGATCCGGGATGAAGTACTTCACGACGCCGTCCCTCGCGCTTCCGATGCGGATCCCGCGCTTCCAGCCGTCGTGATTCCGTGAAACGGATTCGGATTCGGAATCCGCCACGTAGAGCGTGTCCGCGCTGTCGATGTACAGCCCGCTCGGTCGGCTGAATTGTTTCCAGTCGGTGACGTACGTGCCGTCCTGATCGAGGACCTGGATTCGATTGTTGCTTCGATCGGCTACGAACAGCCGGCCCGCGGAATCCATCGCGAGCGCGTGCGGCTGATCGAACTCGCCAATGCCGGCGCCGGTCTGGCCCCATCGCTTGATCAGCTTTCCATCTTTCGAGAATTTCAGCACCTCGGACTTCCCCTGACCGTGCCCTTGAGACACGAAGATGTCTCCGTTTGGCGCGATCAGGACGTCATTGGGCTGGTAGAAGTAACCCGGATCGACTGCGCCGCCCGGCGATCCGAGCGTCATCAGCAGCCGGCCGTCAGGACTGAATTTGAATATCTGATGTCCCTTCGTCGCTCCTGGTGGCGGTCCCGTGGGTGCGGTCGCGCCGCCGGCCTGCTGTCCTGCCGCAGCTTCGGCCGCCGGCGCTGTGCCCCGAGTTCCTCCGGCGGTGCCGGACTGCGTTGACGCGCCAGCCGCGCCTCGCCCGGAGCCGCGAGCAGCCCGCGGTGCGTTGTCGCTGTAGTCGGTCACCCAGATGTTGCCGTCGCGATCCACCGCAATCCCGTGCGGAGAGGCGATCATCCCTGCACCGAAGCTCTTGATCAGATTGCCCGACGCGTCGAAGTGGAGAATCGGCTCGAGTGCGGACATCTCTCCCGTCGCGGCATTCGCGACGCAGCTGTTCGCGCCGCACCGCTCCGCGACCCAGATGCTCGTGCCATCTCGATCGACGTCGACGGCGCTCGTGGAGCCCCACGCCCGCCCTTCAGGCATCTTGGCCCAGCCTTCGATGCTCTGATACGGGTTGGGGAGATTGTTGGTCGGCTGGATCTCGCGCTGGGCTGACGTTGGACTCGACCCTGCGAGCGAGGCAACTGCGAGAATCCCGGCCAGTGTGGACACACGAGACTGGATCATCATCACCGTCCTGCGAGACGGCGGGCATGATAGCACTGACTGGGCTCGTGGCTTTGCGCTTTGGGATTTGGCTTTTGAGTTTTGACTCATCACCGCCCAATGATGAACTTGAACCGCACGGCGGTTCCGCCGAGATCTTTCTCGTTCACGTCCTCCGAGATACCGCCGTTGCCGAGAATGCCCGGAACGTGCGTGAACTGACCGTCGACAGCAAGCGCGACCCAGCGATGGACGCGGACCTCGAGGCCGCCGGTCGCGAGGTACCCGACGTGTCGCGTATCGACGTCATCCGAAAAGCCGGACGTCTCTCGATAACCGTACGATCCAATACCAGCGCCGACGTACGGCACGATGTTCCGGTGCCTGCGCAGGGTGAAACGGTAGCCGCCGGTCACTTCGACTGGGGTGATTGTCGCCGTCAGAGGAATCCCGAGTTGAAAGGACTGGCCGCCCGAGCGAAAGGCCCGCTCGCCGTCCTTCTTGAATCGCGACACGCTGAACTCACCGAACCATCCATCGCGATGCACGACCTGCGCGCCGCCGCCGAAGAACGGACCGTTCGAGCTGCCGAAAATCGCATCGAACGTCGTCGGCGCGGCGAACGCCTGTTCCGTGAGGAGCCCGAACGCGCGGATGGAGAACGTCGGAGCGGCGGGCTTCGTCATCGGCGGCTGACGAAGCTGACGAGAGGTCGCTTGATCGTCGACATCCGTCTGCGCCAGGACGGGTCCGGCGATGGTGAGGATCAGAAGAATCGGCGCAGAGAATGTCTTCATCGTGCGAGCCCCAATCCACGAAGTGTGTTGCGTGCCTGAACCTCGCCGAAGCCGAACTCGTCGTCACGGCCTGGCGTGCCCAGATCGGTGGCGAACTTCTCGAGTGCCGCTTCGATCGCGGCAGGTGACGTGATCCCCTGCTGAATCAGCATCGCGGCCACGCCCGCGACGTGGGGTGCCGCCATCGACGTGCCAGTGAAGTAGAAGTACGCGACCGCATCGAATCGTGGCGCGATGAAGCGTGACGGCTCACTCGTGAACGTCTCCACCAGATCGAGATCCAGCGTCTGCTGGAGAATGCCCCCCTCGTCGCCGAACCCCCGAAACGAACCGCCTGGCGCCGCGAGCTCCATGTAGCCTCCGGTCGTCGAGTAGAACGCCCGGTTGTGATTGCGATCGGTGGCCGCGACCGAGACGGCACCCTGCACGCGGTTGGCGATCTCGGCGTAAACCTCCGTCTCGTTTCCGTCCTCGAACCCGTTGCCTCCCGCGATGGCAACGAACACCCCCTTTCCAACCGCGTACCTGATTGCGTCCTCGACGACAGGAGCAGACCTGGCGGGACCCGTCCGGCCGATGCTCATGTTGATCACCTGCGCGCCGTTGTCCGCCGCATACCGGATGCCGCGTGCGACGGTGTCGTCGGTACCGGTATTCGGCGCCCCGAAAATCACGTCCCAGTCGCTGTCGATGACCTTGACCGGCATCAGCTTCACGTTGAACGCGACGCCGGCAACGCCCATGTTGTTGTTCGTCGTCTGACCGATGGTGCCGCTCACGTGCGTACCGTGACCGTCGAGATCGACCGGAACGGTCGTATCCCAGATGAAGTCGCGCGGCGCGACGAACCGGCTCGAGGGGCCAAGATCCGGCGCAGCGACGAACGAGAGACTCAAATTGCCAAGGGCGGGATAGAGCGTGCCACTGGAGCCGCCGACGAAGACGTCGCCGTCGGCATCGACGCGAAACGCACTGGCTCTGTACGAACGCGTCGTGCTGGTGTACGCGACGCCAGTATCGAGCACCGCTACCGTAATCGTCGAGCCTGCTGCCGGCTGAATGTCCCACGCGTGTTCCATGTCGATATCGGGCAGGTTCCATTGCTTCGAGTAGAGAGGATCGTTGGGCCTGAAGTACGCGCGCACGCGATACGCGGGCTGGGCGTACTCGACGCCGGCCCTCACAGCCAGCGCAGCTGCTGCAGCTTCGGCGTCCTCTGTCGGATCGATGTTCACGATCTCGAAATCGGCTGATGACGGTTGCTCGGACGCTCTCGCTCTGGTCGCGGAAAGCGCCGACACGCGCGCCGTCGACGATGTGCCGGCGCGGAACTTGACAATCAGTTTGCCGGCAACGTAGCGCGCTCCAGATGCGCCGACTCGTTCGGGCGGACCGTTCAGCGACCGAATCGATTCACGTACCCGCGCTTCAGGACTATCGGGCGCACGATGCACGCGCGCGACGAGTCCGCGATCGATGGCGGGCATCGCCGCGGAACGTTGTGCGGTCGGCTCCTGCCCGCGCGTGTTGTGAAGGATGAGGAAACTGAGAACGATCGACAGAATCAGAACAGGGTACCGACCGCTACGCACCTTTCGCACGATTGCACCTTTCGCTCCTCCGACTCCAAGCACCGAGAACCAAGCACGTCATGCATGCAAACTTTGCGACTAGCTGTTGGGAACCACCTCGCGCAGCTCAACTGCTGAGACGAGCACCGTCGATCGCTTCACGTTCGTCACTCGGAGAGGCACAGCCTGTCTCGAAAGATGGACATGGGCTCCAACCGCCGCGTGCGCGACAACGGAGCGTGGGCGCTGTCGTAGAAGGCGAAGTGACGCGCGGCGCTGACGATTACCTTGCCAAACCGTTCGTTATCTGCGACCTACTCGCCAGGGTGGGCACGTTCATGCGGCGGGACGAACTCACGCTCGATCGCCTCACCGAGGCGACCTTGCAATGTTCCGGTGCACCTTTGACACGGCAGCCGCGTCGCAATCGTGCGCGGGCGTCAGGTCGAGCTGACACGGCAGGAGTTCGATCTGCTCCATCGTCTGACGTCGCGTCGCGGGATGATGCTAGGGTATTCACCCCTCTCGCGCGGGACCCATCACACGTGCGATGGCGTCGGCCAGCTGCTTCCACTTCGATTCCTCGCGAGTGAGCTGCTTGCGCCCGGCCGGCGTGAGCCGGTAGTACTTGAACTCTCGGTTGCGGTCTCTGGCGATCTCCCACGCGGAGGTCACCCAGCCTTTCTTCTCCAATCGATGGAGCGCCGGGTACAGCGACCCATGCTCGACCTGCAGCACGTCGTCGGTCGTCCGCTGGATGTGTTTGGCGATCTCGTGGCCGTGGGCGGGCCCGAAGAGGAGCGTCCGCAGGATCAGCATATCGAGCGTGCCCTGCAACAGAACAACTCGATCGTCTTTTGGCATCGTGGTAGACATTCTACCGCCGTCTTGACCACCTGTTTGTCCCGGACTTCAGCCACGCTCTGATGCCCTGGCCGGCAAGCGGTTCCTGGGCGAAGCGCGGGATCACGTGCATGTGCGCGTGGAATACTTCCTGACCGCCGGTCTTGCCGCAGTTCCATCCGATGTTGTAGCCGTCAGGCCTGAACTCATCGTCCATCCAGCGCTTCACCACAGCTAAGAGCCTGAACGTCGCGACGATCTCCGCCTCTGTGAGATCGAAGACCGTCTCTCTGTGCGCCGCGGGAACGATGATCCCCGAGTGCTTCAGCGATCCCTGATACCGCTCGTCCTGAATGAACAGCGCCAGATCGTTCCGAAAGACAATCCGCGAGGCTGCCTCGGTCATCGAGCAGTAGGGGCAATCCATCGCGTGCAGCTCGGTTGCTCGCCTACGCGCGCCCGCCGTGGTCCCACCACTTCGACAGACTCTGATCCGTAACGCGCGTGTCGGTTGCATAGTGGGAGATATCGTTGAAGAGCATCAGGCGTGCGCGGACCGGATCGCGAAAGTCCAGGATGTTGAGGCAGGCAGGCCGCTGATCGAGCCGATCGCGGTACCCCCGCGCATCGAAACCGAGCAGGCTGCTGAGGAGCAGGCGAATCGTCGCTTTGTGAGACACGGCGAGGACGCGCTGGTCCGCGTGCCGGACGATAATCTCGCGGATCGCCGGCAGCGCGCGGGCAAGAACCGACACGCCTGATTCGCCGCCTGCCGGCGCGAACGTGAAGGGATCCGCCTCCCATGCCGCGTACTCGCTCGCGAAGCGCGTCTCGACTTCGTGCCGCGTCAACCCCTCCCAGTGCCCGTGGCTGATCTCTCGCAGTCCGTCGGACGTCATGGGCTCGAGCCGACAGGGTCCGGCGATGATCCGCGCCGTCTCCACGGTCCGTGAATACGGACTGCAGTAAATCGCGGAGATGCCTTCTCTGCGCAGCCGCTCGCCCAGACGCACGGCCTGACCGCGTCCTTCCTCCGAGAGATCGACGCCGATGTCGCCTGAGAAGCGATCTTCGGCCGTCAACTGTGTCGCGCCATGGCGAACGAGATAGAGGCGTGTCGTCACGCCAGAATCTTACTCCGTCCGCTGAAGCGATCCGAGATCGTGCGGCAGGCGCTTCGACAGTGGCTCCGACGCCAGGCAGTCGAGCGTTTCGAAGATAGCTGGATCGCGGCGGTCCGGAAACATCCCGACGACCCGGCCCGAGGGGACGACTGGATCGGAATCCAGGCCTGGAGCCGCAAATGAACCGCGGCGACGTGTGGGAGATCGATCTGGGAGGGCGCGCCGGCAAGCGGCCGGCAGTGATCCTGACTCGACAGGCGGTCATCCCGCACGTGAGCCATGTCACGGTCGCGGAGATTACGTCAAAGGGAAAGGGCTACCCCACTGAAGTTGCGATTGCACTGAAGGCGAACTTGCGCCGCGAGTCGTTCGTGCACCTCGATAACGTTCAAACCGTATCGAAGGCTCGCGCGGTCAAGTACATCGGCGCGCTGGACGCCGCAACGATGCAGACGATAAGTCGAACGCTGATTCTCGCACTCGAACTCGAGAACTGTTTGTAGCTGATTAGTCGATTCGCCGACGTTCGCGTCCCCGCCGCGTCTCTCCAGCCGCATCGGTTGCCGTCTGCCACAGCAGCATTACGGCATACGCCCGCCACGGCCGCCACGTCGCGGATCGCCGATCGAGCTCGCGGGAGGTGCAGTCACCAGCCATCCTGCACAGGACTCGATCGCCGCTCGGAAACGCATCGCAATCGCGGAAGGCGCGCATCGCGATGTACTCCGCGGTCCAGGGACCGATGCCCGGCAAATCTTTCAACACACGAGGCGTCATCACCGGATCGGACGACGCTCCGAACGAGAGGCCACCCTCGGCAACGCGGCGCGCCAGCGCGCGGATCGTCCCGGCGCGCGAGCCCACTACGCCCGCGCGCTCGATCGGGGCATCGGCGAGTTGAACAGCCGTGGGAAACAATCGGCCCGGTGCGGGGCCGTCCGCGACTGGCGAACCGAACAGTGCCGCAATGCGCCCGGCAATCGTCGTCGCTGCCGGGACGCTAATCTGCTGACCGAGAATGGCGCGAACCGCGAGCTCGAATCCGTCCCAGGCGCCAGGAAGCCGAATGCCCGGATGTCTCGCGAGCGGATCGCGCAGCAGTGGGTCTACGCGAAGCCGCTTCGCAACAGCCGCGGGATTGCACCCGAGGTCGAACATGCCGCGCACGCGGTCGACGATGACGGGCAGCGCCTGCGAGGTCGGCACGTCGGCCTGGAGGCAAACGGCGGATCGTTGATGCGAAATCCGGATCCAACCGGCGATCCCGTCCACGGTGATCGTGCGGCCGTAAGTGCCGTCCGTGACGAATTCAACGCCAGGCGTCGCTCGCGCGCGGAGAAAAGCGAGCATCGCGCCCCAATCGTACGGCCGTCGATACGGCAACAAAACCCGATGGCACTCCGACTGCCTCCCATCGTCAGTGGCAGGTGCGGAGCCCGAAGACGGCGTGAACGGCTTCTGTCCCATGAAAAGCGAGGATGAGCCTCAGATCGTGTCGGCGTCAAGCTACAGGATCGCCGCGACTGCATCCACGAACGTCACGTAACCGAGCAGTAGGACAGTAGGACGGTATTATCAAATCTCGCGGCCCGTGCCCGGCTCGCGGCTCACTCGTGCCGGAGTGCGATCAGCGGGTCCACCTTCGTCGCGTGCCTCGCGGGTCCGTAGCCCGCGGCGAGGCCGGTGCCGATGAAGAGCACCGACGCGCCGACGAACGTCACCGGATCCAGTGGCGGAAGCCCGAAGAGAAACGCCGTGAGGATCCGGCCGACGCCCGCGCCGAGCGTCAGGCCGATTGCCGCGCCAATGACGGTCAGCGACATGCCTTCTCGTAAGACGACGTGCAGGATGTCACGCGGCGCGGCGCCCAGAGCGACACGGAGGCCAAACTCGTGAGTGCGGCGAATGACGGTGAATGCGGTCACGCCGTAGATTCCGAGAGCCGCGAGCAGCAACCCGATCGCACCCAGGCTGCCCGAGACCGTGGCAGCGATCCGCTGCGGCACGAGGCCGAGCGCCACCGATTCATTCAGCGTCTGCGAGGTCGCAATCGTGAGACCCGGATCCATGGCCGCGATCAGGCGCCTGATCGTCTGATTCGCTCCCCGCCCGTCCGTCGTGCGCGTGACAACCAACATGCTCGACGTCAGCGCCGAGGACTGTTGTTGCAGCGGCAGATACACAAAGGACTCCGACAGGCCGTCGATGAGGCTCGTGGACTTGATGTCGCGCGCCACACCCACGACGAGCAACATCTCCGATCCGCCGTCCTTCTTCTCGATCCGATGCAACAAATACTTTCCGAGCGCGTTCTGGCCTGGCCAGTAGTGACGGGCCGCGGTCTCACCGACGATCGCGACGGGCTGTGCGCCGGCGCGGTCGGTGTCCGTGAAGTCACGACCCCCAATCAGCGGAATTCGGAGGGTCGCGAAATAGCCAGGTTCGACGATGTTGCCGTCGGGCTCGAACGAATCCTCTTCCGCGGGTGGTGCACCCGGAACGCTCAGGGCCAGGCCGAGACCCTCGAAGCCGCCGGGAACCACGCGCGCGGCCGTGGCGGCCTGAACGCCTGGAATCTGCCGGACCCGGGTGATGAGATCGTGAAAGAACTGTGGGCGGTTGACGTCGGTGTAACGACTCGTCGTCAGATCGACCGGCGTGAGCTCGACGTTTTGCGGATCGTATCCGGGATCGAGCGTGCCCGCACGCTGCAGCGCCCGCACGAACAGCCCCGCACTGAGAACGAGCGTCAGGCTGAAGGCCACCTGCGCGACGACGAGCATCCGTCGTAGACGCGAGCCACCAGACACGCCGTGTGAATCCGTCTTGAGCTGCGCAACGGGATCCGTCTTCGACGCCCGAACCGCCGGCGCAAGTCCCGATAGCAACGCGGCGACGAGCGTCAGCAACGCGGTGAACACGACCACGCGGCCGTCGAGCGGCAGGGACACGGCGACAGGAAACGGCAGCGCCGGCAACGACGCCACGAGCAGCGACGTGGCGCCTCGCGCGAGTCCGACGCCGACTGCGCCAGCGAGCACGAAGAGCACGGTCGTCTCGATCAGCAGCTGGCGCACGAGACGAGCACGGCCCGCGCCGATCGACAACCGGATGGCAACCTCGCGACGACGTGCCGCCGCACGGGCGAGGAGCACGCCTGAAACGTTCGCACAGGCGACGAGGAGCACCAGCGACACGATGCCTGTCAGGAGCCCGAAGAACGCGGCGACGAGTCCGCGGTTACCGGGCACGCTCGACGAGGGCCCGAGCCGGAGCCCGCGCCTTCCCATCTGATCCGGATATTCCTGACGAAGATTCTGCCCGATCGAATCGAGCTCCGCTGACGCGCGCGACAGGGGAACACCCGGTTTCAGCCGTCCACCCATGACGAGCCAGCCGCCGCCGCGTTCGGTGAACATGTTCTTTCTTTGCGGGTCCATGACCGCGGCCGTCGACAACGGCAGCCAGAGATCCGGAGCGACGATACCCGTCCCCTGAAATCGATCGGGTGCGATGCCTGCGACGGTGACAGGATGCCCGTCGATCTGAACCGTGCGCCCGACGATCGCTGGATCCTGATTGAAGCGTTGGACCCACAACCGGTAACTGAGAACGATGACCGCGTCTCGCGACTCGAGATCCAGGCCAACCTCGCTCCGGCCGTTCGGTACGGAAATGGAGGGCTGAGCGGCTACGCCGAAAAAGTGCCCCACGACCGGCCGGACGCCGAGCACGGAGAAATAGTTCGACGAGACCACGTATCCAAAAACGCGGTCGGCGCCGCCGGAAGCGTCTACGGCAAGGCTCATCGCGTGCGGAAACATCACGTGTGCGAACACTCCCTCGAGCGTTGTCGACCGGCGACGCACGTCGAGAAAGGTTGGATACGATCCGGGATTGAACCCCCCATCGTCGCGGCTGACGCCAATGTCGACCAGGCGCTCCGGGTCGGGCACGCCGGTCGGCGAACGGAACAACAGCGCATTCGCCACCGTGAAGACGGCGCTGTTTGCGCCGATGCCGATGGCGATCGACAGCACGGCCGTCGCCGCCATCGTAGGATTGCGGCGAAGCAGCCGCACCGCGTAGGTAGCATCGCGACGCGCGTCTTCGAGCCAGACGAAGGACGCCTCGCTGCGGTGGAGATCTTTCGTCCGCTCCACACCACCCAGGGCGAGCTTCGCGGCGCGTTGCGCCTGATCCGGCGGCAGACCGCGCCGGCGATACTCGTCCTCGAGCAGCCCAAGGTGCGAACTCAGCTCACGCGCGAGCTCGTCGTCCCCGCGCCGTCCCGGGCGGACGACGTTGGCCAGCCTGCAAAGGAATCGCCTGAGTGATGCTGGGGGCAAATCCGCCTCCACTAGACATCCAAGGTGAGAGCTTCTCGTACTTCTACTAGGACGTCAAGTGCAGTCTGATGGTTCACACGCTCGAGCCGCCTCGCCGGACGGCTTTCGTTGCATAATCGACAGGCATGCATCGTTGTCCTTCATCCGATCGTACGAAGCAGACGCAGTTGTTCGGGTCGAGCGCGGCGTGGTCGATCGTGATCGGCCTGTCCCTGTTCGCGTGCGGATGTGGCAGCTCGCCAACCTCGCCATCCAACAACGCCCCGTTCAGCCAGGCCGACCTGCAGGTGGGTACCGGGGCGACCGCCGTGAACGGGGGCACCTTGACGGTGCACTACACGGGCTGGTTCTACAACACGTCGGCCGCCGACCACAAAGGGCCGCAGTTCGAGACCTCGCGCGGCGGAACGGCGTTCACGTTCACGCTCGGAATCGGTCAGGTGATCCCCGGTTGGGACCGGGGCGTGCTTGGAATGAAAGTGGGCGGCGTGCGTAGCCTCGTGGTCCCGCCGTCGCTCGCGTATGGCTCCAGCCGCAACGGGATCATCCCGCCAAACGCCACGCTGTTGTTCGAGATCGAGCTGCTCGACGCACAGTGAGCGGGCGACGGAGGAGACGGAGCTCACGGAAAAGCATTCACCACAGAGCCAGTCTCCGTCTCCTCTGTGCCCGATCGACGGCGCCGGGAACACCCGACCGGCTATTTCCGATTTCGTCCGATGTGCACCCGCGCGCCGAAGAACAGGGCCGTCAGCCAATCGTCCATGCTGCCGTCAGCGCCGTGGAGCGCGTCCCCTTTCAACGCTGCTCTGCCAGCCTCGGCGTAGATTGCGAAGGACGGCGCCATCCAGATCTCGATGCCACCGCCGAACCCCCAGGCCCACCCGGCAGTCTCGAGCGCGTAGGTCTGCGTCCCGCCAGGAATCGTCTGCTCGACACCGTCAATGGTGATAGTCGTCTGGTCGATCGTCTCGGACGTGCTGAACGTCGCGCGATGATAGGTCGCCTCCACCTGTCCAAAGAGCCTCACGGGTCCAACGGGACCGCCGATTTTCCCGACGAGCGTCACCAGGTGCGCATCCAGGTCACTGTTGAAACGGTAGTTCGTTCCGCTGCCGTTCGCGGTGCTCTTCGCCGGTCTCACGTAGGCGGCCTCGGCGGCCGTGAACGGCGTGAACCAGTACGCGGCTCCGACCTGATAGCCAAGTCCTGCATCGTCGCGTGAACAGGGCGAGGCGTTCCCGCAGGCGAACAGGCTCGCGTTGGAAAACCTCGTGAGGCTGCCTCCGCCGAACACGACGAGGCCAGTGGGCGGGCTCCACGTCCGGGGTGGCGCGAGGCTGAACGATCCTTGTCTCAGCAGAAGCGTCGGATTGACACCGCCGACGTTTACGACCAGCGTGCTGATGGGCTTGATGAGAAACACCCCGGTGATCTGGGTGCGTTCACAGTCCGGTTCTTTCGGATTCGGTGTCTCGCCCCGTTCGACGACCAGCACTCGTCTGACGTTCCCGCACACGTCGACGTAAACCAACGCGTCGATTTGAGGCTTGCCAAGGCTCGAACCGCCGGCAGACACGATGGCATCCCGGTTCTCGTTCGCGGTTCCCGATCCGACCGTGGTGTTGTTCAGCACGAACTCGACTGTCGATCCCGGCGGCGCCTGCCTGACGATGAGGGTCTGCGCCGTTGCGACCCCGACACCCGCAAACATACTGAACGCGACCGCAAGAGCGAGCGGCCGCCACGGTTTCATCATGCTTCGCCCTTTCTGTGAACATAGCGCTCTCAGAATTATTGTTCAGAAGGGGCTGGACGAACAGGCGTCCGTGCCTGGTGCCGCGTGCGCGTGAGGCCATTCCTTTGATTGGGGGCGCGGCATTCTTTCAATGATGCCGCTCGAGCGAAGAAACGCCGCCACCGAGTACGAGGCACTAGGCACCGGGCATCAGGCACGGCGGTCGTTCGTGTCCCAATTTATTGCGCCCTGAGCGCCTCGGACGGCGCGACAGCGAGCGCGCGGTGCGCGGGGACCCACGCGGAGAACAGTCCGGCAGCGATCATCACTGCGCCGAGCACTGGCAGTCCCCACGGTCCGCTACCTTCCGGCAGTCTGAACGCGAAAATCCCACGCGCGTTGACGATCACCTGGCCGAGAACAACGCCGACGACTGCGCCGATGGCCGGCGGCAGGCACGTTCTCGACAAGATAGAGCGCAGCACCTGGCCCCGTGTGGCGCCGAGCGCCGTGCGGATGCCGATCTCGCGCGTCCGGCGTGTGACTGCAAGCGACAGGACCGCGTACGTTCCAATCACCGAGAGCAGCAACGCCATGCCGCCGAGCGCGCCCAGCGCCGCCCCTATCCCGGCAAAAATCGCACGATCCTCCCTCCCAACTTCCTTGAGCGGAACGATCTCTCGTACCTGAATGCCCGGGTCGACGATGCTGATGGCTTTGACGAGTCGAGCTGCGAGTCGGCGTGCATCGCCCGTGGTTCGCATCGTGATGTGGAACAGCTGCTCGGAGCGCATCGGAACGTAGAATCCGGCCGCCATGGTCTCGTCGCCCGCGCTCAAGCCGAGATCGGGGACGACGCCGACAATCTCCCGCCAAGCCTCCGGCGCAGCGGCCGACCCGCTCGGCACGGTTCGCAGGCGGCGGCCGATTGGGTTGATTCCCCCCAAGAACTTTCGGACGAACGGCTCGTTGACGATCGCAACCGGCGGCGCATCGACTGCAAAGTCGCCAGGAACGAAGAGGCGGCCCGCGTCGGCCTGCGCACCAAGCGACTCGAAGAACCCGCCTCGTACGGCTACGACGGGCGCGGCTCGCACTACTGACCTAACGTCACCAGACGCGCCCTCCACCGCGGTCATTTCGGCTGCCGGACTGAGACCTGGCAGTGACGTGCTCGCGCCTGCAGCCGTCACACCGGGAATCGCCGCGAGAGCATCGATGATCACACCTGGTGTGGAGCGCTCCGCCCACACTCGTGCCGTCAGCACTTCGTTGGCGGGCACTCGGATCGACGGCGTCATGTATCCCGCGACGCCGCGCGCCATTATGAGCGCGCCGTTCAACAGCGCAATCGAGAGCGCCACCTGCACGGCAATCATGATCCCGCCGAGTCTGCCGAACCCGGTCGACGCGGCCCGCGTCGTCGTCGCAAGCGCGACGGCGGCGTCTCGTCGGGTCGCCGTCAATGCCGGCAGTACGCCGCCGACAGACGCGGCAAGCAAGGTCGCGCCTGCGACGAATGCCATAGTTCGCGGGCTGGCGGTGAAGTCCACCCAGAACGGCATGTCGCTCAAGGTGCGCCTCACCCAGGCGAGAACGGCTTGCGACGTCGTGAGACCGATCGCAGCCGCGACCACGCCGAGGAGAAGGACTTCGACGAAGATTTGACCGATCAGGCGAGCGCGTGTCGCACCGAGTGCTGTCCGTACGGCGAGTTCGCGGGCTTTCGCGGCCGTCCCGGCGAGAACGAGGCTCGCGATGTTTGCAGCGATGACGACGAGTACGAGCACGAGGCACGCGACCAGCACGACCGTCAGCAGCTCGAGCCCTCTCGACAGCGCCTCCGTGAACCGGAGCACGACGATGCGCACTCGAGGAGCGGCTGGCGCCTGACTCTCGAACTGCGTCGAGAGAGCCGCGAGTTGAGCGGTCACAGCGGCTGGCTCCGTATTCACTCGCAGCACGCCGAACGTGCGCGCAGACGACCAGTTCGTATCGGCGTCGCTACCCGGATGGACAAGCGGCAGCCAGAGCTCGGGCGAGTTCGGGAACTCGAACCGATCGGGCATCACGCCGACGATCGTCCGCCGCACCCCGGAAACGTCCGCGCTCGTGCCCACGACTTGCGGGTCTGCTGAAAAATGGCGGCGCCAGAGGCTCTCGCGCAGGAGTACGACCGGAGGTGCGCCGTGGAACCCGTCTTCGGCGCGGAGCGTTCGACCGAGGACTGGCGCATATGGAAACACGCGAACCGAGTCGGGCGTCACCATCGCGCCGTCGACCGGAACGGTTTCGTCCGAGCGGAGCTGCAGGTTGACTTCGATTCCCCGAAAAGCGCCCAGGTGTTCGAACGTAGATGCGTGATCGGCCAAAAAACGGAAGCGATCGTGCTCGACGCCGGTGCGCTGCGCATCCGGTTCCTTGTACGCCTCGACGAGAGCGAATCGATCGCCGTTCGGGAACGGCAGCCGGCTGAACAGCACCGCGTCCAGGAGTGTGAATCCGGTTGTCGCCATGCCGATCCCGACAGTGAGCGCGAGAAGCGTCGTGAACGTGACGACCGGTTGCTTGCGCAGCACGCGAACGGAGAGCCGGAGCTCGCACAGGCTCATGCCACGAACAGAAATGGACATGTAGAATCCATACGCGAGAGAGAGGGTGTCTCGGTTTACACCGGTATGACCGAACGCTGCGCCTGATCCGCCTTGATCGGCGTGAATCAGATCTGCGCGAATCCGTGGAAATCAGCGTCTCGGGAAGCCGGGCAATTCCGTCACTCGTCTGGCCTGCTCCATGTGCCGCCGCTCGTGCGCGACGATGATTCTGTACGCATCGAGCAGGCTGTACGTCGCCACGCTCGCGACAGGCGACGTGATGATGAGGCGCCGGAGATCGATGCGCTCGGTCATCCGCATATGGTCGACAACCGCCCGCTGGTGCGCGTCGAACTTCGCGACGATGTCCGGCTCAATCGCGCTGCTCGAGGGGTCGAAACGAGGGTTCGCCTTGAGCTTGCGCGGCGCGCCGGGCTTCACGCCGCTGAGAACCAGTGATCCAAACAATCGCGGCAGCAGCGGCAGGCGCTCCTGCCAGGACGGCTTGTAATCGCCGCGAGCGATTCTCTCGATAATCGGAAAATAATCGCTGTTTATCGCGATCAAGTGCGAGAAGCACTGCGCGACGCTCCAGCGATCCGCGCCCGGCTTCCAATTGAGCTGCGTGCCATTCAAGTGGCCAAACGTCTTCCGCGCATCAGTCGCGATCGCCTGTGCTTCGGCGATCAGCGTGGGCAGTTCTTCGTTCATCTCAGATCTGCGCTGAAATCGTGCTGGATATGACCGTCACCACATTTTACTGACATCTCGTCCATCGTGACCGGACGGTGCCACTCGCGACGAGCGATTGCAGATGTGACGGCAATCTGAAAAGATGCCGTGCGTTGCGTGGGTTCCGCGATGCGTATTGCGGTGATCGGCAGCTGGCGTGATTCTGATTGCGTGAAGGAGACGCCTTCCTCGCGAGCATCGGCGAACACCGCGTATGACCGACGGGGTTTCGGTCGCTCGGTCGCTCGGTCGCTCGGTCGTTCGGTCGTTCGGTGGCTCGGTCGCTCGACTCGAGATTGGTCGATACGGGATTCAAGGATTCGATTCGAGGATTCCGATACAAGGATTCGAAGGTTCAAGGATTCGTGGATGAGGGATTCACGATCAGGGATTAGGGCTTCAAGGATTAGGAATTCGAGATGAGGTATTTGTGTCTGATTCACCTGGACGAGAACGAAATGGCGGCGATTCCTCATCCCGAGATGAGCGCTCTCAACGCGGAACATCTCGATCTCAACGACGAGCTCCGAAGGACCGGCAACGTCATCGTCGCTGAAGCGCTGGAGCCGGCTCGCACGACAGCCCAGGTGCGCATGCGGCACGGGAAACGGACGGTGGTCGACGGCCCCTACACGGAATCGAAGGAAATGATCGCAGGCTTCTACCTGATCGAGGCGAATGACATGAACGAGGCCATCGATATCGCGTCAAGATTGCCGTCCGCGCGTCTCGGTACCGTCGAAGTACGACCGGCCCGTCAGCTCGTCGTCGACGGCAGACCGCTCCGGTGGGGGTGATTGCCGTCCGGGCGTCAGGGGAACACGGGCAGTCGGATCACTCGGGCACCGGCCCGATTGCCGGCCCTCACGCGCAGGAGGAACGCGTGCGCGCGTTGCGCTCCTATTCCGCGTGCACGAGCGGCACGTCCACCACGTGCTCCGATACGAACCACACCTGCAGCTCGTTCGTTCGAATGACGTCGCTCACGATCAAATCGTTGGTCCCGTCGTCGCCCGCGTCCGCCGCGCGGCGCGCCATCGTTCGTGCCTCCTTGAGGACGATCTCGTGCGCGTGGAGCAATCGCGAGATCTGCACCGGGACTCCCTCGCGTCCTTTCGGCGGACGCGGAATGAGCGTCGTCTCGGCGATGTCGTGCGCCATCGCGACACTGAGTCCACCCAGCAGCTGGATCCGTTCCGCGATCATGTCCACGAGCTCGTTCTGCTGGTCGTAGTGTTTATCGAACAGGAGGTGGAGCTGATAAAAAGTCGGGCCCGCAACCTGCCAGTGATGCTTTTTGTACAGATCTCGAAGCGTGATCGTGTCGGCCAGCAGCTGGTTCAGATTGGTCACGCTCTCGCGGCACACATTTTCCGACAACGCGATTGGCATTCGGACGATGTGGCCGTACGGCTGGATTTCCCGGGCCTTTTGATGCGCGAGAGGCGTAGCCCGATTCAAGATCGTGTCGGCGTCAAGTGTTGTCTTCGCCATGTTCATGCTCCGTGTCGATGAGGCCTGGCGTAATCTTCCTCCCAGCTTTGGCCATGTGAATTGTCCCGGTCAACTCATAATGCAGACGGGCCCCGGGGTCCGGTGTCCTGCTCTGCAGTTCGCCGCGTCCGCGCTGATGCAAGAAGCGATATCGCCGGCTCGCGCCGGCGCCTACAAAGATGTGGGGATAGGATCGTGTCCGTTTTCGTCCGATTTGGCCTGGATACCTACAGCCTCGCCGCGCAGAACTGGACGGCCTGGCAGCACCTCGATTTCGCAGCGAAGTGGAACCTGAACGTCGTTCACTTCAGCGAGCGTCGGTTCCTCGGAAGTCTCGACCGTGGCCATCTCACGAAGGTGCGCGCGCGCGCCGACGCGCTCGGGATCGATCTCGAGATCGGCATGCGATCGATCTGTCCGACGTCCAGGTCGTTCGACCACGCCGCCGGATCCCCCGAGGCGCAGATCGGTCACGCCATCGCCGCAGCGCGCATACTGCGATCGCCGATCCTTCGCGCGTTTGTGGGCAGCTCGGACGATCGCGACGGCGGCATCGAACGGCACATCGACGAGACGGTGAACGTGTTGAGGCGCGTGAGGACTCGAGTCATGGATGCGGGCGTCAAGCTGGCAATCGAGAACCATGCAGGCGACCTGCAGGCGCGCGAGCTGAAGACCCTCGTCGAGACGGCGGGCCCGGAGTTCGTCGGCGTATGCCTCGACTCAGGCAACCCCACCTGGGCGCTCGAAGACCCGCACCTGACACTCGAGACGCTTGCCCCCTACGTCCTCACGAGCCACATCCGCGACAGCGCGGTGTGGAGAACGCCCGACGGCATCGCGGTACGTTGGACGCGGATGGGCGAGGGCAATGTCGGGATCGCTGACTACATCGCGGAATACGTTCGGAGATGCCCGGGCAAGGCTGTCTCGCTCGAGGTGATCGTCACGGCGCAGCCGCGTCTCTTCAACTACGCAGCGCCCGGCCTCTGGTCGCGGTATCGCGATCAGCCCGCGTGGGAGTTCGCGCGGTTCCTTGCGCTCGCCGACAAGGGCACGCCGGTCCTGGAACCGCCGACCGATCCCGCTGAGGATCCAGCTACCACGAATCTGGCGAACGTCGAAGCCAGCATCGGCTGGATGCGATCACTTCTCGCGTCGCTGTGACGCTTAATGGGCCCGGGCCGATCCGAGTCGACTATCTCCCAGGATGCTGAAAAACGCATCCTGAATGGCAGATGGTCAATGGAAAATGGAAAATGGAAAAAACTGAGCATTTTGCCATCTCCCATTTGCCATTTGTCATCAGGCCGGCTCTCTTCAGCAGCCTGCTACGGAACCAGAGATCAAGAGTTCAGGAGATTTGAACTTGTTTCGCGAACAATTCTCCTGTTCTCCTCTTCTCCTGTTCTCCTGTTAAAGCTCGGCAATCAGCAATCTGCAATCCGCAATCGTCAATTCTGCGTGCCCGCCTTTGTCGTCTGAAACAGCTGCGGCGCGAACTCTGAGAGGTAATTGCGCCAGTTGATCCACGTATGGCCGCCGGGCGACTCGACGAACACGGGCGCGAAGCCATGTTTCTTGAAAAGCTCCACCGTCGCACGCGTCGTTTCGATGAGCCGATCGTCCGTGCCCGTGGAGAACCACAGGAGCTTGAGCCCCTTCTTCAGCGCCGCATTATCGAGGCTCGCAGCGTTTGCCTGTTCCCATTCGGCCGCGGTGGGAGGCGGGTTCGGAGGCGGTGTTGCGGCGGGGGCCCCACCGCGTCCGGCCGGCGCGGCGTTGGGAAACGCGCCGAGCAGGCCGGAGCTGTACACGCCGATGTACGCGAACCGGTCCAGATGCGGGAACGCGACGTTCAGCGTTTGACCGCCGCCCATCGAGAGCCCCGCAATCGCGGTGTTCGCACGATCGGTCAGGACGCGATAGTGCTTCTCGATGTACGGCATCACGTCGGTGACGAAGTCCTTCACGAACTCCTCCGCCGCGGTCCTGCCGATCGGGCTGTTCGGCCCGCGCGACGTGTGACCGGCGGGCATCACGACGATCATCGGGCGCGCTTTCTTCGCCGCGATGAGGTTGTCGAGGATGAAGCCCGCGCACCCAACCGACGTCCACGCATCGTCGTTATCACCCGCGCCGTGCAGGAGGTAGAACACGGGATACCGTTCGCGACCGGCTTCGTATCCGGGGGGCGTGTACACGTGCATGCGGCGGAATCGATCGAGCGCCGTCGACTTGTAGGTCACCGCAGCAACGGCGCCGTGCGGCACGTCCTTCGTGTCGAACAGATCCGATCCCGGCACGTTCACGAGGCTCCACACGTTGTTGTTCGACTCGCTGATCGCCGGATTGCGCGGATCGATCGTCGCAACGCCGTCGACGTTGAAGTTGTACCGATAGGCGCCCGGATCGATCGGGCCGATGGTGAGCTCCCAGACGCCGTTCTCGGCTTTGGTCAGCTGATTGTTCTGCGCGTTCCCAGGAATATCGCTGGCCATCAGGCGGACTGCCTGTGCCTGCGGCGCGAAGATGCGGAAGCTGATGTGCTGATCCGTCGAGACCTCGGGGGAGACGAACTGCGGCCCCTGTGTGCCGCCGCGGCCGGTGGGCGGCGTCGCCTGCGGCGCGCGAGTTGGATCCTGCGCAAATGCGGAGGTACCGGCGACGACGAGCAGCGCGCACGCGGCAACGACCTGCAGAGTACGCACGGCTGGGGTCACGGCGCGCGTTCCGCACGCGCTCGAGTGGAATGAGCGGGACTGGATGATGTGGTGATGCATGGACTTCTCCTGCACGGATCGAAGCGGGCGGTTGGTGGCGAGTCATGCTACAGCGTCTGCGGCCGGCGGACAAGGAGGAATTGCGTCCTCGATACACAATGAGCGGCCAAAGAGAACCAGGAAAAAAGGGAAAAGTCCGCTATGATCCGGTCCTCGCAGCGTCCAGCGACCAGGATGGAGGGAGAATCGTGCGACGAGAACGCCTGCAAACCTTGATAATGGCGCTCGCGATCAGCGTGGGATCGAGCGGCGCCGCCGCCGTGCAAGTGAAGACGGCCGGCGGCATGGTCCGCGGGACGACGAGCAGCGACGATCGCTACCGCGTTTTCAAGGCCATTCCGTACGCGGCTCCTCCGATCGGCGACATCCGCTGGCAGCCGCCGCGTCCCGCGGCGCCCTGGCAGGGTACGCGCGAGGCGACCGAATTCGGACCTCGCTGCCTCCAGGGGCGGATCTTCCCGGACATCGTCTTCACCGATCTGAGCGAAGACTGCCTGACGTTGAACATCTGGACGCCCGCGCGCGCAGCGAGCGATCGGCTCCCGGTGATGGTCTGGATTCACGGCGGTGGGTTCCAGGCGGGAGCAGGCGCCGAACCTCGCCACGATGGCGAGGCCTTCGCGCGCAAGGGCGTCGTGCTCGTGACGTTCAACTACAGGCTCGGGGTCTTCGGCTTCCTCGCGCACCCGGATCTCACGCGCGAGTCCAGTCATCACGCGTCTGGCAACTACGGCATGCTCGATCAGGTTGCCGCGCTGCGGTGGGTTCAGGAGAACATCGCGGCGTTCGGCGGCGATCCGCAGAACGTCACTATCTTCGGTGAGTCGGCGGGATCGTTCGCGGTGAGTGCACTGATGGCGTCGGCGCTCGCGCAAGGACTGTTTCAGAAGGCGATCGGCGAGAGTGGAGCATTCTTCACGGCCGGCAGCGGCACGCTGGCGCTGCGATCCCTCTCCGCGACCGAGCAGGCGGGCGCGAAATTCGCGGCGACCCTGGGCGCTGAATCGATCGCCGCCCTGCGTGCGAAATCAGGTGACGAAGTTCTCCAGGCGGCGCTGAAGGTTCAGCCGTGGTTCTCACCCAATCTCGACGGATACTTCCTCCCCGAAGACGTCTACACCGTGTTTGCCGCCGGCAAACAGAGCCGCGTGCCGCTCCTCGCGGGCTGGAATGCCGATGAGGCGCGAGGCGGCGTTGTGTTGGGTCGCCAGAAGCCGACCGCCGAGAGCTTCGCGCAGGACACGCGCAAGCGCTTCGGCGATCAGGCGGACGCGGTGTTGAAGGCGTATCTGGCTGCAACCGACGCTGAAGCGCTCGAGTCCGCGGCGTCGCTCGCGAGTGATCTGTTCATCGGCTACTGCACGTGGAAATGGATCGAGATGCACGCGAGAAACGCAAACGCGCCCGTGTACCGGTATTCGTTCGATCGCAAAATCCCGGTGGAGCCCGGCGCGAAGGTCAATGGAATGCCGGCGACGTCAGCCGACGTCGGGGCACGGCACGCGGGTGAGATCGAGTACGTGTTCGGCGCGCTCTCGCTCTCGCTGCCGAAGGTCCCATGGGAAGCGGCCGACCGCACGCTGTCGGAGGCGATCACGAGCTACTGGGCGAACTTCGCTCGCATCGGCGACCCGAACGGCCCTGGTCTGCCCAAGTGGCCTCGATACGATCGCGACTCGCGCGTGCTGCACCTCGATCTCACGATCCACGACGACGCTGATTCGCTGCGTCCACGGTACGAGGCGCTCGACGCCTTCATGCAGAAACAGCGCTCGCAGTAACGCCGGCGGCTCTGGGCTCTGGGCTTGGGCTCGGGTGCGCTCACGAATCGCCTGGTGCACCGACCATGATCTCGAAAAAAGAGGCGGAAAGCTTCTTCCCTCGTGGCCTCGCGCGCCATCTTCCGCATCTATCCGTGGACTGCGTCGTGTTCGGCTTTCACGACGGCGAGCTGAAGCTGCTGCTCCTGAAGTGGCGGAACTCGAAGACCTGGGCGCTGCCGGGCGGCTACGTTCGATCGCGAGAGTCACTCGACGCGGCCGCGCGACGCGTGTTGCAGAGCCGCACCGGCTTGCGTCGGGTCTATCTGCAGCAGTTCCACGCCTTTGGCGGCTTGAATCGAAAGGAAGCCACGCTGCGCCGGCTCTTTGCGAAGCTGAATCTCGCGACACCAGCCGACGCATGGCCGTTCGGCCGCGTCGTCTCTATCGGATACTACGCGCTCGTCGATTTCTCCGAGGTCAAGCCAGAGGTCGATTACCTTTCTGACACCTGCACGTGGCACCTCGTGGACCACCGGCCGCGGCTCGCATTCGACCATGACGCGATCGTCGCGAAGGCGCTCGAGGCGCTTCGCTCGAGTCTGGATTCTGCCACGATTGGCGCCACGCTGTTGCCCGAGCGATTCACCATGCCGGAGCTGCAGCGCGTTCACGAGGCGATTCTCGGCCGCCAGCTGGATCGGCGGAACTTCCAGAAGAAGATGATCGAGCGCAGCCTTGTCGAACGGCTGCCCGACCGCAGACCGGGTGGTGCGCATCGGGCGCCGTTCCTGTACCGCTTTCGGCATGGCGAGGCTCACACTCGCCGCACGTGATCGCCTGGTCGACGTCCGAGCCCCAGCCCCGCGTCTGTTGCGTCCAATCAGGCGCCGGCGGCCTGCGCCTTCCGTCGCTCGTCGCCAGCTCCGCTGATGAACGCGAGCAGGTCGGCGTTGATCAGATCCTTGTGCGTCGAGCACATCCCGTGCGGCAGACCGGGATACACCTTCAGCGCCGAGCCTTTGACCAGCTTCGCCGAAAGCATCGCCGACGCGCCGATCGGCACGATCTGGTCGTCGTCGCCGTGCATGATCACCGTTGGAACGTCGATCTTCTTCAAATCCTCAGTGAAGTCGGTCTCTGAAAACGCTTTGATGCAATCGATCACGGCCTTGAAGCCGGCCTGCATGCCCTGCAGCCAGAACGAGTCTCTCAGCCCCTGCGAAACCTTGGCGCCAGGGCGATTCGCGCCGTAGAACGACGCGGTCAGATCCTTGAAGCACTGCGACCGGTCGGCGAGCACTGCCGCGCGGATTCCATCGAACGTCTCGATCGGCAAACCGCCGGGGTTCGCTGCGGTCTTCAGCATGAGCGGCGGCACCGCCCCGATGAGGATGGCTTTGGCGACACGTTTCGTTCCGTGCCGGCCGATGTACCGGGCAACCTCTCCTCCACCAGTGGAATGACCCACATGAACGGCATCCCGCAGATCGAGCGCGTCGACGAGCGCCGCAAGATCGTCGGCGTAGGTGTCCATGTCGTTCCCGTTCCACGGCTGACTCGACCGCCCGTGACCGCGCCGATCGTGAGCGATGCAGCGATAACCCCGCGACGCGAGGAATACCATCTGGTCCTCCCACGCGTCCGCGCTCAGCGGCCAGCCGTGACTGAAAACGACCGGCTGTCCCTCGCCCCAGTCCTTGTAGTAGATCTCCGTGCCGTCGTTCGTCTTGATCGTGCTCATCGCACACTCCTTCGCTGCCGGATGCTGAAGAACGCATCCTGAACCTCGCGGGCCCAGCGGCCCGCAACGTTCCATGCTACTTCCTTCGAGCCGTGGGAACGGTTCATTCCGATCGCAGCGCGACAGTGGGATCGAGACGCGTCGCGCGCCGAGCTGGCACGTAGCAGGCGAGCGTCGAGAGCATCAGCAGGAGCGGCGGAACGACGGAGAACGTCAGCGGATCGAGTGGTTCGATACCGAAGAGCATCCTTTTCACCACGTTGGTCGAGAGGGCCGCGGCGATTAGCCCGACGATCATGCCCAGACTCGTCGGCTTCAACCCTTGCATCAGCATCAGTCGACGGACGTCGGAGTCCGTTGCGCCGAGTGCCATCCGTACGCCGATCTCTGCGGTCCGCTGCGACACGGCATGGGAGACCACGCCATAGACGCCAACAGCCGCGAGGAGAACGGCGAGACCGGCGAACGCGGCGATCAGCAGCATGTTGAATCGTCGGTCGGAAGTCGAACGCGCGACGAGACGCTCCATCGTCTGAACCTGAAACAGCGCCAGGCCTGGGTCGATCCGACGAATCTCCTCGCGGGCGAGGCCCACGACGGATTGCGGCTGGAGAGCGGTGTGGAGAAGAATCGCGACGCCGCGGTTCGGGACATCGAGCAGCGGGCGGTAGAGTGTCGGCGCGATCCGGTCCTGTACTGTCGGCACGACATCGCCGACGACGCCAATCACCTCGTAGCGTGGCGCGGGGAGACCTTCGATCTTTTCCCTCTGCACTTCGAAATCGAAGAAGATGCGCTTCCCGATCGGGTCTTCACCCGGGAAGAACGTCTTCGCCATCGACTCGCTGATCACGAGGCGTCCGAGTTTCGGATTTCGCGGATCGAAGCCCACGCCATCGTCGCGCGTGAACGTTCGGCCTCGAACTAATGGAATTCCTGCCGCCGCAAAGTACGCGGGATCGGTACTTCGTTCGAGCGCCGTGAAGAACTTTCCTGGAACGTAGGGACGTCCTTCGATGTAGAAGAAAAGGATGTTGCACGTGCCGGTCAACGGCGCACAGGACGTGAGGCCGACCGAGTTGACGCCTGGAATCGAGCGAAGGCGATCGCCCAGTTCGGCGAGTGTTGCGGATCGCTTCGCGGCCTCCCGGTAATTCGGTCCCGCGAGCATCGTGCCGATCGTCAACGTGTGCTCGACGCGAACCCCTGGCCGGACGTCGTACAGGCGGGAAAAGCTGTGGACGAGCAATCCCGCGACGGTCAGCAGCACGAGCGACAGCGCCATCTCCGCTGCGATCAGGACGTCGCGAAAGCGGCCATGTCTGCGGCTTACGGTTGAGCCCCGAGACGTGTCCTTCAGGTCGGCCGTCGCGTTCGCGCGCGAGCCGCGCATTGCCGGCACGAGTCCCACGCTGATTCCGGCAGCAAGCGCGATGGTGAACGCGAACAGAAACACACGCGGATCGAGGGGAAGGCTTCCTGCGGGAAGCATGGCCCCGGATCCGGGGGCGCGCGCGACGAGCAGGTTCGCGAGCCAGACAGCGAGGATCAGCCCGAACACTCCGCCGATGAGGCCGAGGAGAACACTTTCGGTGACCAACTGGCGGATGATTTGGCCGCGCCGTGCGCCAAGCGCGGTGCGAATGCCGATTTCCCGTGTGCGCGCAAGCGCGCGCGTGAGCATCAGGTTCGCGATGTTGAGGCATGCGATCAACAGGACACAGGAAACCGCGCCGAAGAGCACGATGAGCGGCGTGCGCACCTCGCCCACGAGAAGGCCATGCAACGGGACCACCGTTGCGCCTGTGCCGGTTGCCTCGTGTCGGTGCGCGTCCTTGTAGGCTGACGCGATGCGACCGATATCCGCCTGCGCGTGTTCGATCGACATCTGCGGCCGCAAACGGCCGACGACCTGCAGGAAGTGCAAGTCGTGCCGAATCTGCTGCTGAGGACCGATCGTCGTCAGGAGCGGCAGCCACACGTCCACCGTGCGACTCGGATACATGAAGCCGCGCGGCGCCACGCCAATCACTTCGTACACTTCGTTGTCCAGCCTGATTGGCTTGCCGACGATGTGGGATGCGCCGCCGAACTGGCGTTGCCAGAGATCGAAGCCGATCACGACGGACCGTGGCGCGCCGGAGCGGTCCTCGTCGGGACGAAACGCACGTCCCACCACCGGAACGACGCGAAACGTGGAAAAGATATTCCCCGAGCACGCGCAGACTCCCACTCGCTCGGATTCGGACGCGTCGGCATCATGCGCCAATGTGACAGAGCGCGTCGTGTACGCGGTGAGGTGCTCGAAGCTGGTGGCCTGCCGTTGCCAGTCGAGGAAATTCCCCGGCGCCACCGACATCCGCTGCTCGTCGCCCATGACGTTGCGCTCGAACAGCGCGACGAGACGGTCGGGCTCATCGAACGGGAGAGGACGCAACAGAAACGCGTTCACGAGGCTGAAGATCGCCGTGTTCGCGCCGATACCGAGCGCCAACGTCACGATGACCATGATCGAGAACGACGGTCGCTTCGCGAGCGACCGGGTCGCCAACTTCAGGTCCTGTCGAAGCGTCTCCATCCTGTTCCTCCGTCGTGTCGTTCGGGTTTGGGGTGACGAGGGCGGGCGGCGCAGCACGTATCCGAGCGCTATCGAAAGCGCGTGAAGGCTGTAGCGGAATCTCGCCGCCGGCCGGTCGCCCGACAAGGACAGCTCCTCGATCAAATCGCCGCGAATGGAGTCGGATGCCGGCCCGGGCGGCAACACGCGGCGCAGGAGCCAATCGAAAAGCCCTGGAGGTCTCGTCACGACGGCTCTTTCAGGAAGCGCTCGAGGCCCCGCCACATCCGGCGCAGGACACGGTGAGCGGATCGCAGCGCGACGATGCCGCGCGGTGTCACCGAGTACACCCGCTTCGGCAGCGCCTGCCGCTCCGGGCCGCCCGCCTCGAGCCTCCACCGAAGGAGGCCCTTCGTCTCGAGCCGGTCGAGCGACGTGTACAGCGCGCCGCGGGACAGCCGCCGGCCGGCCTCGGTCTCGAGCTCGCGCGCGATCGACAGCCCGTACGCATCCGGGCCGAGACGCAGGATTGACAGCAGGATCAGTTGTTCGAGCTCACCGAGAGGCGGAGTGTCGGCCATCGCCTGAGTCTACTTTGTAGACGCTTAGACGATAGCCGTACACGAATGGTTGGCAGAAGTCCGATCGTACCCCTGTGTTCGCGTTGGAGCGCTGTAGGGCGCCGGTCAGAAACCTTTCGCCATCCACTTCGACCAGTAGAACGTCAGCGGCACTTTCCCGGTATTGACGATGCCGTGGAGCGTGTCTCCGGCACAGTACATGATGGCGCCTGGACCGACCTGGGTCGTCTTGCCGCCGCACTCGATCTCGCCGGTGCCGCTGGCGACAATCATGAACTCTTCCTCGGGATGCCGATGAGGCGGATGGGGACTCGCGCCGGGATCCAGCACGGCCATGCCCGTGCACATGCCACTCAATTGATCGGTTGGCCCGTTGTAGTGCACGAACACGGTGCACCCGTCCTGTGACTCCTGCGTGATGGAGGAAAGATCGAGCACGCCGTCCGGCAGCTTCGGCGCGCTCGTCTCGACGGCGACGGTGCTATCTTTTTTCGCTGACATGGTTGAATACTCTGAGATCCGCGGGGTATGGTCAAGGCCGACGGCCGATCGGTCCCATGCGAGATACCATAGGCCGAGCCTGGAGACGCCGTCGTACCGGATCAGAACGCCATGAGCCTTGCACACGTCACACTGCCCTCTCGCGACGTCGAGAGAACAGCCTCATTCTTCGAGAAGACCCTCGGGTACGCGCGGCGACCGGTCCCGGACGACTCCCCCGTGGACGTCGTATGGCTCGACATCGGGAACGGCCAGGAGATGCACATCATCTTCATCGATCGGTTCGTGGTCTTGCCGCACGAGAGCGAATTCGGACGCCACACCGCTGTGTTGTACCCCGCCGCCGAGTTCCCCGCCTTGAAGGAGCGGCTCACCGCTGAGGGAGCGGAACTGATCGCGCCGCGCCGCCCGACACCGTTCGAACGGTTCTTCTTTCGCGAACCGGTCAATGGTTACGTGTTCGAGGTGATCGACGACAAGAGTGCCGCGGGTCGCTGAGAATTGAGGCTCGGGTTCGCCTCAGTCATGCCTCAACGCGACCAGCGGATCCACGCGTGATGCGCGGCAGGCCGGCAGCCAGCCGGCGAGAACAGCCGCAGTCCCCAGCACCGAGGCGGCAACAACGAACGCCGTTGGATCGGTGGGCGTCAACCCGTACAGGATCTTGCGAGCGAGCCCCGTGACCGTCAGCGCGAGCGCGGAACCGATCGAGGCGCCAGCGGCAACCATGACCGCCGCGTCGCGCAGCACGATCCCGGTGACGCGCGACCGGCCGGCGCCAAGGGCGATGCGCACGCCGATCTCGTTCGCTCGTCGCGCCACCTGGAACGCCAAAACACCGAACAGCCCCATCCCTGCGATGACGAGCGCGAGCTCGACCAGACGGTCTCGATGGAAACGGATCTCGTCACCGATGCGATCGGAAGCCATACCTCGCCAATCCACACATCAATATGTCGAACGTCAAAGCATCGGCGGTACGCATCGGCCCTCGGTGCCCGCGCCCGCGGCATTTCACAGGAGTCCGTCACGCGCGGGGCGCACCCCGTGACATGAAAACGGGTATATCGTGACGGCGCGGTTCGATGTCGCCGTTCTGATAATGGTACTGCCAAGTCCGCACTTGGAGTCTGGC
>Ga0114129_10000689_pt1 | contig 42730 bp, 40 predicted proteins | sample RhiMetdeltSRZDD1_FD_80071 | JGI IMG/M metagenome (GOLD analysis project Ga0114129, IMG submission 80071) | Populus rhizosphere microbial communities from Tennessee, USA - Rhizosphere MetaG P. deltoides SRZDD1 (version 2) (version 2) | ecosystem: Host-associated > Plants > Roots > Rhizosphere >...
CATGACTCTGCCGACCATTGCCCGGTCCTGCCGGCCCCCCGCTGCCGCCGGGGGCCCGGCATGACCCCTCCCGTGGTGCTCACGATCGGCGGCTCCGACTCCAGCGGCGGCGCGGGGATCCAGGGTGATCTCCGGGTCTTCTCCGCGATGCGGGTCTACGGCACCGCCGTGGTCACCGCGGTCACCGCCCAGAACACCCGGGATATCCTCGACGTCTTCCCGCTGCCCGGCAATGTCGTCGCCGGGCAGCTGTCGGCCGTCCTCGACGACATGCCGGTGGCCGCCGCGAAGACGGGCATGCTGGCGACCGGCGACATCGCCGCCGCGGTGACGGCCAGGGCGCGCTCCGGCGCGCTACCGAACCTGGTCGTCGATCCGGTGTTTTCCTCCGCGAGCGGGCGCCGGCTCGGGGTGGTCGCGGCGATCGAGCGGCTGTTGCCGTTCGCGACCGTGATCACGCCGAACATCGACGAGGCGTCGGCGCTGGTCGGCTGGCGGGTGGACACCCCGACGGACATGGCCGGGGCCGCCTCCCAGCTCGCCTCGAACGGGGCGAAGCACGTCGTGATCACCGGGGGTGGGCTGGCGAACCCGCAGGAGTCGGTGGACGCGGTCTGGACCGACGCGGGCGTCCGGTTCCTGCGTGCCCCGCGGATCGCGACCCGCAACACGCACGGCACCGGAAGCGCGTTCGCCGCGGCGATCACGGTACGGCTGGCCTACGGCGACGCGGTGCACGACGCGCTGGTGTTCGCCAAGCGGTACGTGTCGCGGGCCCTCAAAGGCGCGCAGGAGTGGCGGATCGGCTCAGGTCACGGGCCGCTGGACCACTTCGGCTGGACGGGTGCGGTCGACGACCTGTGAGGGGCGGCGGGCAGCGGCCGACAGTGGAGAGGGTCCACAGTGGACCTCAGGAGAGGTGCGGCAGGACCTCGGCGGCCAGCAGGTCGAGGTGGTCCAGGTCGGTCGGGTCGACGATCCGCAGGTAGACCCGACCGGTACCGACCTCGACGAACTCGCCGATGCGCTCGACGAGCAGCGCCGGCGGCCCGCACACCGCGTCCTCCGGCGGGAGCGCCGTCTGCTCGTGCAGGATCGCGGCGCGCCGGTTGGCCTGCGCGTCGGATCGTCCACATGCGACGGAGATGCCCGCGGACAGGATGATCGGCGGCTTCGTCCGCCCGACCCGCGAGCACGCCTCCAGTACCCGGGCGAACTGCTCGGCGGTCGCGGCGACGCTCTTGAACGGCAGGTTGAACTCGTCGGCGAACCGCGCGGCCACCTCGGGGGTCCGCTTGGGACCGCGGCCACCGACGATGATGGGCGGCCCGCCGGGCTGGACCGGCTTCGGCAGGGCCGGTGAGTCCACGAGCTGGTAGTGATCGCCGATGAAGGTGAACCGCTCGCCTACCGGTGTCGACCACAGGCCGGCGAGGATGCGCAGCTGCTCCTCGAGCCGGTCGAACCGTTCCCCGATGGGCGGGTACGGGATGCCGTAGGCGCGGTGCTCCGGCTCGTACCAGCCGGTGCCGAGGCCGAGGTCGAGGCGCCCGCCGCTCATCTGGTCCACCTGCGCGGCGGCGATGGCGAGCGGGCCCGGCAACCGGAACGTCGCGCTGCTGACCAGCGTGCCCAGCCGTACCCGGGAGGTCTCGCGGGCCAGGCCGGCGAGCGTCACCCAGGCGTCGGTCAGCCCGGGCGGAGCCAGCGGATCGCCCATGGCCTGGTAGTGGTCCGACCGGAAGTAGCCGTCGAAACCGCAGGCTTCGGCGTGCCGGGCCGAGCGCACCAGGTCGTCGTAGGTGGCGGGTCGTTGCGAGTCGGTGAAGATGTGTACGCCGGTGCCGCGCCGGGCCGTCATCGGGCGACGGCCTCCCGCTCCAGCAGCAGCTCGTGCAGCTCGGCGCCGCACCGCGCGACCTCGTCGAGGTGTGCGTTATGTCCGAGCGTGCGCGGCCGCGGGATGTCCACCGAGACGATGCGCCGGATCCGCCCGGGTCGCGGGCTCAGCACGACCACCCGGTCGGCGAGCAGGACCGCCTCCTCGATGGAGTGGGTGACGAAGACGATCGTGGCGGCGTGTTCCATGTGGATACGCTGCAGCTCGACGGCGAGTTCCTCACGGGTGAGCGCGTCGAGCGCGGAGAACGGCTCGTCCATCAGCATCACCCGGGGTCGCTGGATCAGCGAGCGGCACAGCGCGACCCGCTGCTGCATGCCGCCGGACAATTCGTGGGGCAGCCGCCGCTCGAAGCTGCTCAGCCCTACCACGTCGAGCAGTTCACGGGCCCGCTCCAGCTGGCCATTGCGCCGCTGGCCGAGGAATTCGGTCGGTAGCAGCACATTGTCGAGGACCGATCGCCACGGCATCAGTGCAGACCGCTGGAACATCATGCTGACATCGCGGCGCGGCCGGGTGACCGGCACGCCGTCCACGAGCACCTCGCCCGAGGTCGGGCGGAGCAGGCCCGCGATGATGCGCAGCAAGGTCGACTTTCCGCAGCCGGAGCGGCCGACCACTGCCAGGAACTCGCCCAGCTTGACGGCCAGGTCGATGCCCCGCAACGCCTCGACATCGCCAGACCTGGTCCGAAAGGTCCTCGAGACTCCGCCCAGCTCGATCACGACCCTCAGGCTATCCGGATTGTGCCGCCAGCGCACCTGCCGAGTTGTGAGAGCGCTTCCGGGAGGGACCGATACAGAAGTACATGCACGCACCGGGGTGACCTATTAGGGGTGGTTCTCATACGCTGTTGCCCGCACGCCCCCGCATCAGTAACCCACTACGAACCCCCCGTAGTTCCGGAAGGAAGAGTGGTATGAGGCAAACCCGGATACTCGCTGTGACGGCGGTCGCGGCGCTGTCCATGGCCGCGGCCGCCTGCAGCGGCAGCGCCGAACCACGTGGCTCAGACGCCCAGAAGCCCATTGACAAGGTTAAGTACTCCACCTCGTTCGGCAATTTCGGTCGTGAAGCGTACGTCTACGTGGCGATCGAGAAGGGCTACTTCGCCGACGCCGGCATCGAGGTGACCGTCACTGCTGGTAACGGAACCGGCGACGTCCTCACTAAGATGGCGGGTGGCCAGATCGACTTCGCGCCCGTCGACGGCACCGGGTTCCTGCTCCAGGTCGGCGCCGGGAAAGTGAAGGACATCACCGCGGTCGCCGCGATACAGCAGCGTTCGCTCGCCGCCATCATGACCCTCGAAGACCGCGGCATCACCTCGCCCAAGGACCTGGAGGGCAGGACCGTCGGCGACCCGCAGGGCAGCACGATCGGCCTGCTGTTCCCCATGTACGCGAAGCTGGCCGGCATCGACGCGGCCAAGGTGAAGTTCGTGAACCTGCCTGCCCCGCAGCTACCGGCGAACCTCGCCGCGGGCAGCGTCGACACGATCGGTCAGTTCGTCGTCGGCAAGCCCACCATCGAGAAGGCGGCCGGCGGCAAGAAGACCGTGCTGCTGCCGTACAGCGACTACCTCACCGATCTCTACGGCAACATGCTGGTGACCTCCAGCAAGACCGCGAAGGACAAGCCTGATCTGGTCAAGCGGTTCCGCGACGCGCTGATGAAGGGCCTGCAGTACGCGGTCGACAACCCGACCGAAGCCGGCCAGATCCTGAACAAGAACCAGCCGACCCAGAACGCCGAGGTCGCAGCAGGCGAGTTGACGCTGATGGCGGCGTACGTGCGCTCGGCCTCCTCAGGCGTACCGGTGGGCGCGATGGACAGCCAGCGGGTGGCCCGCTGCATCGCGATCCTGCAGGGCGCCAACATGATCCCCGCCGGCCTGACGCCGGAGCAGGTGGTCTCGTTCGACCTCACCCCAAAGGCCTGACGATTCGCGCCCGGACGACCGGGTGCCCTGTCCGGCGACGGGGCACCCGGATCTCCGCTGCCCGGAAGGAGTGACATGTCCTCGTCCAGACTCGGCACCGTCGGGCTACCGGTGCTCGGCGTGATCGTGATGATCGGCGCCTGGTGGGGCACCGTCGCGATCTTCGACACCCCCGTCTTCCTGGTGCCCGCGCCGCCGGACGTGGTCGAGGCGTTCCTGCGCCTGCCGGAGTACATGCTGGAGCAGACCTGGCTCACGCTGGTGGAGACGCTGGTCGGCTTCGCCTTGTCGGTCGTCGCCGGCGTGCTGATCGGGCTCGCCATCGCCAGCTCGCGGGTCCTGGAGCAGATGTTCTACCCGCTGCTGGTCGGGCTCAACGCGGTACCCAAGCTGGCGATCGCGCCGCTGCTGGTGGTCTGGATGGGGTTCGGCCTGCAGCCCAAGGTCATGATGGTACTGCTGCTGTGCTTCTTCCCGATCGTGATCTCGACCGCGTTCGGCCTCACCTCCACTCCCACCGAGCTGGTCGAGTACGCCCGGTCGCTGGACACCCCGCGCTGGCGCATCTTCGCGAAGGTACGGTTCCCGTACGCGTTGCCGCAGATGTTCGTCGGCCTCAAGGTGGCCATCACGCTGGCGGTCATCGGCGCGGTGATCGGCGAGTTCGTGGGCGGTGACGGCGGCCTCGGGTTCGTCATCCAGAGCGCGGGCGCGACCGGTGACACCCCGCTCGCCTTCGCCGCGATCGGTCTGCTCGCGGCGATCGGGGTGGTGCTGTTCTACATCATCGTCGGCCTGGAGCGGATGCTGTTGCCCTGGGCCCGGGAGGTCGTCTCGGTCCGTTAGGGCGCCGGTCGTCCGCCGGGGCTCAGGTCAGTCCGCAGGGGCTCAGGTCAGTCCGCCAGGGCTCAGGTCAGCAGGCGCCACCGGCCGCTCCGGGCCACGAGCACGGCCAGCCCCTGTGGCATCAGGCCGGAGTGGTTGTCGGGCGTGATCCGGATCGGACCGGAGAGCCCGTCCATCCGGGACGTCTCGATCACGTCGCGGATCCGGTCCCGGTTGGTGCTGCCGACCGTCTCGATCGCGTCGACGATCAGCTGCACCGCGTCGGCGGCGTAGGAGGCGTAGCCGAAGTACCCGCCGTAGCGCGCCGTGTAGTCCCGGAACCACTGCTTGCGCGCCGCCGCGGCCGGGGTGTTCGCGATGACGTCATCGATCGCCATGGTCTGCGAGGAGATGAGGATCGCGTTCTCCGCCGCCGACTGGATCCGTCCACTGAGGAACAAGTCGCCGGCCGCGGCGGCGTCGAGGTACAGCCGGCCCTCGTAGTTCGCCTCCCGGGCGGCGACCGCCGCGGCGGCGGCCTGTGCCGGGTAGGTCCAGATCACGAGTGCGGCCGACTTCTGCCCGGCGACCCGGGAGACGACCTGCCCGAGGTCGGTGTCGGTGGGCTTGAACGTGCCTTCGCCCCGGATCGGGATGCCGGCCTTCTGGAGTTCGCGGCCGAGCGCCTCGCGCCCGTCCTTGCCGTACTCGTCGTCGGTCATGAGCAGCCCGACCGTCCGGACGGCGGCGCGGTCCAGCTCGGTGACGAGCGCGGCGGCGCCGTCGTTGGGGTTGGGCGCGAGCTTGAAAATGTACCGGCGGTCGGCCACCGGGTTCACCACGCCATGTGCGGGCGCCAGGGCGAATGTCGGAATTCGCCGCTCGTTGAGCGTCGGTGCGGCGGCGAGCAGACAGTCCGCGCACGCGCCGGTGATGATCGCGGTGACGTCCGGATCGTTGGCGAATCCGGCGATGTTGGTCAACGCGAGCGAGCGGTCGGACCGGTTGTCGGTCACCCGCAACCTGAGTTTGCGGCTGCCGAGCACACCGCGCAGGTTGATCTGGTCGATCTTCAGCTCCAGGGCACGCCGGTACGCCGTACCGACGGCGGTCGTCGCGCCGGAGAGTTCCAGATCCGCGGCGATGACGATGTCGCGGGTGTCGGATGCACCCGGGGCGAGGTCGCACGCGGACGTCGAGGCGCCGGCGAAAGCGACGGTGGCGATAGTGGCGGCAATGGTGACAGCCCGGGGCGGAATCAACGCCGGTCCCTCCTTGAGATAGACCGAACCGGACAGCACCTTGCCAATGTGCGGGGCCGCGGTCAAGGCCTGAGCCGCGGTTCACGGGCTAACTGGTGAAGATGGCTCTGAGATGGAAGGTCCACAGTGTGGGCGGGCGGGCCGGCCGCGCACCCGGGAAATGGAAGCGTTCTCTCTGCATTTACCCAGGTCAACGCATTTGGGGAATGCCTCGTTTGCCGCTGCACAGGCGTGGTTGCATGCGCAGTGACCGTTTCCTAGCCGCCTGAGGCTTCCGTTAGGGGTGTCTCGCGTGATGAAATGCGCGGCGTGCCGTGTGTGGCGCCCGACGAATGCTGGCCGGCTTCCGTCCGGGGTCACATACGAGCGGAACGTAATGGAGGCTAATCACACCGTGAGCGTGAAGAGCGGACCGGCGGGCCACAGCCTGCGCTGAGCGCAGCGGCGACGTAACGAAGGGTAGTACCCGTGAGCACGCGAACCCGTGGCAACCGGTCGAGGGCCGGTGCGGCGAAACGTCGGTCCTTTTCCCGCCTCCGCGACGCGCGGATCCGCTCGAAGCTCAGCCTCATCCTGGTCGTCCCCATCATCACCATTCTCGGGCTGGCCACGCTGCGGTTGGTCGACAGCGGACAGCGAGCGCTCGAGGCCGACCTGGTGCGGTCGCTGACATCGCTGTCGGCCGACGTCTCGCGGCTCTCCCACGAGCTGCATCGCGAGCGGATGGCGGCCGCCTCGTACCTCGTCGACCAGACCACCGCGCCGGACGGCTTCACCCGGCAGGCCCGCCGCACCGAGGAGGTGACCGCGCGGTACTCGCGGGTCCGGGCCGGCCTCGGTGACGTGCCCTCGGGCGTCGCCGAGCAGCTGCGGCGCATCGACGAGCACCTGACCACGCTGAACGCCACCCGGCAGGAGGTCCTGGACCGCCGCGGTGTGTCGTTCGCGCAGGTCATGGTCAGGTACGGCGTCGTGATCGACGACCTGGTCGCGTACCGGGAGCAGGTCGGACAGGTCGCCGGGGACAACGACCTGGCCGACGCGCTGCGGGCCGTCGCCGCGTTCTCCAAGGCGAAGTCGCAGGTCGCCGAGGAACAGGCGATCGCGTACGCGGCCATCAAGTCCGGCCAGCTCGACAACGAGGAACACTCCGCCTTCCTGGCCACGCTCACCAGCCAGGCGGAGGCGTTCGTGGCGTTCCGGCTCGCCGCGAACGACCGCCAGCGCGAGATGGTCGAGACCACGGTGACCGGAGACGCGCTCGAGCTGGCCGGCCGGATGGCCACCGAGCTGAGCCGCTCGCTCAACTCCAAGGCCACGATCAAGGCCGAGGACGTCTCCGGCGCGGTCGGCGCGGTCACCGACCTGATGCGCTGGACCGAGGAACGGCTCGACTCGGACGTGCTGGCCAGCGCGGTCGCGCTGCGCGCCGCGGTGATCCAGCGGGTCATCATCGAGTCGAGCGTCGTGCTGATCACGCTGATCCTCGCGGTCGCGTTCGCGTTGCTGCTGGCCCGGTCGATGGCTCGATCGCTCGGCCGGCTGCGGGAGGGCGCGCTCGCCGTGGCGCACAAGGACCTGCCCGCGGCGGTGGCCCGGCTACGGGACGTGCAGACCCTCGGCGAGAACAGCCCGGACGAGATCGCCAAACAGGTGCGCGACCCGATCGCGCTCACCAACCGCGACGAGATCGGCCAGGTGGGCCAGGCGTTCAACGTGGTGCACCGGGAGGCGGTCCGGGTCGCGGCTGAGCAGGCCGCGCTGCGTACCAGCGTCTCCGCGATGTTCCTGAACCTGGCCCGGCGCAGCCAGACCCTGGTCGACCGGATGATCGGCGAGCTGGACCAGATCGAGCGCAGCGAGGAGGACCCGAAGCGTCTCGGCCAGCTCTTCCAGCTCGACCACCTGGCGACCCGGATGCGCCGCAACGACGAGAACCTGCTCGTGCTCGCCGGCGCCGATTCCAGCCCGCCGCGCCGGGACGATGCGTTGCTCGTGGACGCGCTACGCGCCGCCCAGTCCGAGGTGGAGCTGTACGACCGGATCGAGTTCGGGACGGTCGACACCGACGTCTCGATCGCCTCGCACGCGGTCAACGACGTGGTCCGGTTGCTCGCCGAGCTGCTCGACAACGCGACCCGGTTCTCCCCACCGAACACGATCGTGGTCGCCGACGCCCGGCGCATCGGCGACTACGTTCTCGTCCAGGTCGAGGACCACGGGCTCGGCCTCTCCGACGAGCAGCTCAACGTCCTCAACGAGCGGCTCGCCGCGCCGTCCACGGTGGACGTCGCGGCGTTCCGGATGATGGGCCTCGCGGTCGTCGCCCGGCTCGCCGGTCGCTACCAGATCCGGGTCGAGCTGCGCCGCAATGCCGAAGGCGGCACCGTGGCCAACGTCGCGCTGCCGTCCAGCATCCTGGTCCTGCCGAAGGTCCGCGGTCGGGAGCCGCTCATCTCCCGGCCCCGGCCGCTCGCCGTGGAGACCACCCCGTACGGCGCCCGCGGCTGGCAGCCGACCATCCCGGACACCGTGCCCGACTCGCTGGCCGGCTGGGGTACGCCGGCGGCGGCCGACCCGGTCGCCGTGGGGATGCACGTCACGGGTGCCGCGGCGTCCGCGGCCGCGGCGGCGACGCACACCTCGATGCCGGTCGCCGGCCGGACGCCGGGCCCGGCCGGGGGCTTCGCCCCGGCCGCTCCGGGCCTGCGCGGGGAGGACACGACCGAGCTGCCGATCTACCGCGCGATGGAGGCGGCCTGGTTCCGCACCCACGGTCCACTCTCGACGGATGCGTGGGCACCCGCGGCGGCGCCGGTCTCGGCGAGTCCGGTCTCCGCCGCCCCGGTCTCGGCCACGCCGGCCTCCGGGCCGCCGGCATACCCGCCGCTGGGACCGCACGGGTCGCCGATGACCCACGTGCCGCAGGCGCCGCCGGTGGTGAGTGCGCCGGCCGCGAGCGGGTCCGGGTACGCCGCCCAGCCGCCGCCGTACCCGGCGCCACCCGGGGCGTACCCGGACCCATCCGCGTACCCGGACCCATCCGCGTACCCGGCGCCGGCCTCGTACAGCCCGCCGGCCGCGTACAGTCCGCCGGCGGTACCGGTGGGCCCTGATGCTCCGCCGGCCGTGCCGCGCCCCCGGGAGCCGGGCCGGGAGTGGCACACGCCCGCTGACTCCGGCTGGCAGGCGGCGTCGGCGGCAGCGGCGCCGCAGGCCGCCGGCACCACCCGGTCGGGCCTGCCGAAGCGGATGCCCGGCGGCCAGCTCGTGCCGGGCGCCGTGGACCAGACCACGACCCAGAGCAAGACGCGCCGTACGCCAGAGGAGGTGCGCGGCCTGCTCTCCGCGTACCACCGCGGGGTGCAGCGCGGCCGGACCGGCGGCGACGCCACGCGGAACGAGCCTGACGCGTTCAAGGGGAGCAACGGATGACCACCAGGACACCGACCATCCACGACATGGGGTGGCTGCTGGCAAACTTCGCCGACAACGTCGCGGGCATCGCCCACGTCGTCGCGGTCTCCGCCGACGGGCTGATGCTCGCCTCGTCGCGGGACCTGCCGGCGGACCGTGCCGAGCAGCTCTCCGCGATCGTCGCGGGCGTGATCAGCCTGACCGACGGCGCGTCCCGCTGCTTCGAGGCCGGCCCGGTCCTGCAGACCATCATCGAGATGGACAGCGGGTACCTGTTCCTGATGTCCATCAGCGACGGGTCGGCGCTCGGTGTGCTCGCCGCGCGCAGCTGCGATGTCGGTCAGGTCGGGTACGAGATGGCCCTGCTCGTCGAGCGGGTCGGCCAGGCCCTGGTCCCGCTGCCCCGCACTGAGGGAGTGACCTACTGACCGCCGGCTACCGACTGCCGGCGCGAGCGAGCCGGAAGGGGGTGAGGAAGGCCATGCAACCCGGGGGGCGCAACGACCCGCGGGGGGAACTCGTACGCCCGTACGCGGTTACCCGTGGTCGTACCGAACCCCTCCGGGACATAGCACTGGAGGCCGTCCTGGTGACCAGCCCGACCGGTCGCGAGGAGGCCCGGTTCTTCGGGCATGACAAGCAACGGATCGCCGGGCTGTGCGACAGCCGGGCACTGTCACTCGCCGAGATCGCCGCCTACACCAGGTTGCCGCTCGGCGTGACGCGCGTCCTGGTCGCCGACATGGTGGCCGACGGCCTGCTCACCCTGCACGAGCCGGCCATCGCCAACGGGTACCACGACCGGATGCAACTGCTGGAAAGGGTGTTGAGTGGACTTCGCAAGCTCTGACCTCAAGGGGCCGCGGCGGGTCGCGGTCATCACGTCGGCGAAGATCGTCGTCGCCGGTGGGTTCGGCGTGGGCAAGACGACCCTGGTCGGGGCGGTCTCCGAGATCCAGCCGCTCACCACGGAAGCGGTCATGACCGCGGCCGGCGTCGGCATCGACGACCCGGCCAAGGTGCCCGGCAAGCAGACGACCACCGTCGCGATGGACTTCGGTCGCATCACCATGGCCGAGGACCTGATCCTCTACCTCTTCGGTACGCCCGGACAGACGCGCTTCTGGTTCATGTGGGACGAGCTGATCCGCGGCGCGCTCGGTGCCGCCGTCCTCGTCGACACCCGGCGCATCACCGACGCGTTCGCACCACTGGACTTCTTCGAGAACCGCAAGCTGCCGTACCTGGTCGCGGTCAACTGCTTCGACGGCGCGCAACGCTACGACCCGGACGAGGTGCAGGACGCGCTGTCCATCCCGCCGCACGTGCCGCTCATCATGTGCGACGCGCGGGTCCGCGATTCGGCCAAGACCGTGCTGATCAACGTGGTCGAGCACGCCATGAACATGCTGCGCGCCGAACGGGCCGCGTACGCCGGCTGAGCTGTCGGGGCCACCCGCAGGTGACTAGGACGCGGCCGTGCTGCGGCGGCGGCCGCGCGGGGCCGGCAGGTCCTCGGTCGGCTGCCCGTCGTCGTCGCCGAGCTGCGACACCCAGCTGACGTAATCGTCGTCGTGGCGCCCCCGGGGCGACGGCACGGCCGCCCGACCCTGCGGCGGTGCCGTCGCGGTGACCTCAGCCTTCGGCGCGGGGGCCGGCTTCGGGGTGGGCTCGGGTGCTGCCGGCATGGTCTCGGGGCGCGGCCGCCGGAGGACGGCGATCAGAACCGAGACGGCCACGCCCGCCGCGACGGCGATCAGCGAGGCCAGGTACGGGTCGCGCTGGGTCGCGCCGCTGCCCGGACCGGCGAACAGGTACGCCGCGGCGACGAGCGCCGGACCGGCCAGGCCGCTCGCGGCCACGGCCACCGGATGCTCGCCCAACCAGCGGGCGTACGCGCCGATCAGCACGCCGGTCAGCAGCGCCATGACGACCATCACCGGCAGGACCGCCCGCTCGCCGAGCGCGGAGAACTCCAGCACGCCGAGCCGCTCGCCGAAGGCCGGTCCTGTCGCGCGGCCGCGCGGGAAGGTCTCCCCGACCCGGGCGACGGCCGAGACGATGCCGACCGCCCACACCCACAGGGTCGTGACGAGGACGCTGCCCGCGACCGGGCGGGCGCACAGCACGGCCAGCGCGGCGAACAGGCCCACCAGGACGCCGATGGAGGCGGCGAGCCCGGCGTTGAGCGCCGGGTCCAGCGGCGGCGGTACCTGCGCGGCGCGGGCCGGCAGGGCGACGAGCGGCACGGTGACGGCGGCGCCCACCATCCCGGCGAGCGACACCGCGAGCCAGGAGCCGAAGGTGGGCCGGGGCAGTGTCCGGGCCCCGGCGACCGCGCCCGCGACGACGGCCAGAGCGCCGATCCAGGCGACCCACACGAGGTGGGCCTTCCAGACATCGGCCGGGAACCGCTGGTCCCATCGCAGGATGCCGAGGCCGTAGGCGATGCCGAGCTGTCCGGCACCACCGACGACCGCGGCGGCGAGCGCGGCGCCGAGCGCCCTTACCCAGGTCCGCACCACGCACGGAGACTACGGCGGCGTGGTTCGGGCTGGCTACCCCGCCTTGGGGCACAAATTCGAGCAGAAGGTACCCGACCCGGGAGCCGTGCCGGAGAGGCCGAGCCGGACCCGGCCGCCCGGGGTGAGGTGATCAGGGGTTTGCCATGCGTCGATCCCAGCCGACGGTGGTCAGTCCACCGGCAGCCGGTAGCCCCGCTTGACGACGGTCTGCACGAGCCGCGAGTCGCCGAGTGCGGCCCGCAGCCGGGCCACCGCCATCTCGACCGCGTGGCCGTCCGCGCCGCGGGGGAGGGTACGCAGCAGCGTGGCCCGGGACAGCACCCGTCCCGGCGCCGCGGCCAGCGCCTTGAGCACCGCCATCTGGGTGGGTGCCAGCGTGCGCAGGTCGCCGTCGACGACCGCCGCGTGCCCGCGCAGGGTCAGCTCGTGCCCGGCCACGGTGAGCGTGAGCGCCCGCGGGGGCAGCTCCTCCACGAGGGCCCGCACGAGCGCACCCAGCCGGGCGCGGGCCGGCTCGACGACCGGGATCCCGTGCCGGCGCAGCGGCGCGGCGGTCACCGGCCCGACGCACGCCGCGACCACGTCCCCGCGCAACGCGTCGAGTACCGCCTCCCGGTCGCTACCCGCCGCGCGCAGCAGCGCGCCGACCGCCGGCGCGCTCGTGAACGCCACCGCGTCCACGAGCCGGCCGGCCACGAGGTCCACCAACCGGCGCAGCGGCGTGGGGTCGACCGGCGGCGCCCACCGGTACACCGGCACCTCGATGACCTCCGCGCCGGCGCCGCGCAGCGGCTCGCAGAATTCCGGCTGCGGCGCGCCGTGCAGTTGCACCGCGACCGTCCGGCCGTCCAGACCCCGGGCACAGAGGTGTTCCACGACCTCGGAGCACGACTCGGACGCGGGTGACCAGTGTTCGCGCAGCCCGCCCGCGCGCAGCGCACCGCGTGCTTTCGGGCCGCGCGCGACGAGGTACGCCCCGGCGAGCGTGGTCCGCAGCGCGTCGCCGAGCCCCCACCCCTCGGCCGCCTCCAGCCATCCGCGCAGGCCGATGCCGGTGGTCGCGACGACGATCTCCGGCGGGGTGTCGAGCACCGCCCGGGTCGCCGCCCGCAGGTGGCTGTCGTCACTGAGCGGCACGATCCGCAGGGCCGGCGCGAGCACCACCCGGGCGCCGCGCCGTTCCAGCAGCACGGCCAGCTCGTCGCGGCGCCGGTCCGACGTCACCCCCACGGTGTACCCGGACAGCTCGCTCACGGGAGGGCCACCTCCACCAGGCCGTCCCGGCACCGGACCAGGTACGTCGGCACCCGCACGCCGGCCACGTCCAGGCACTCGCCGGTGCGCAGGTCGTACACCTGCTTGTGCAGCGGTGAGGCCACGGTCGGCACGTCCCCGCGGTTGCCCACGATCCCGCGGGAGAGCACCTGCGCTCCGGAGAACGGGTCGCGGTTGCCGATCGCGTAGAGCGCTCCGTCGTGCAGCCGGAAGAGCGCCAGCTGGGCGCCGCCGAGCAGCGCGGCCACGCCCCGTTCCGGCTCCAGCCGGTGGTACGGGCAGACCACCGTCCACTGCCCCGTCATGGCGGACTGCCGATCCGAACCGGGACCCGCTGCCCGCGCTCCTCGGTGAACCGGATCGACGGATCCGGCGTACCCGGTGCGTTCACGAACGAGACGAACCGGCGCAGCCGTTCGGGATCCGCCAACGTCGCCGACCACTCGTCCACATAGGACCCGGCGTGCGCGGCCATCGCCGCGTCGAGTTCGGCGCAGAGTCCGAGCGAGTCCTCGATGATCACGCCGCGCAGGTAGTCGAGCCCGCCGTCGAGCGCCTCCAACCACGAGGCCGTGCGCTGCAGCCGGTCCGCGGTCCGGATGTAGAACATCAGGAACCGGTCGACGGTCGTGACCAGGTCCGGTGTGGACAGATCGCTGGCGAGCAGGTCGGCGTGGCGCGGCCGGAAGCCGCCGTTGCCGCCGACGTAGAGGTTCCAGCCGTTTTCGGTGGCGATGGCGCCGAAGTCCTTGCCGCGGGCTTCGGCGCACTCCCGGGCACAGCCGGACACCGCGGCCTTCACCTTGTGCGGTGCCCGCAGGCCGCGGTAGCGCAGCTCCAGCGCGATCGCCAGCCCGACCGAATCCTGCACGCCGTAGCGGCACCAGGTCGTACCCACGCAGGACTTGACCGTCCGCAGCGCCTTGCCGTACGCGTGGCCGGACTCGAACCCCGCGTCGACGAGCCGCCGCCAGATCCGGGGCAGCTGCTCGACCCGGGCCCCGAACAGGTCGATCCGCTGCCCCCCGGTGATCTTCGTGTAGAGCCCGAAGTCCCGGGCCACCTCGCCGAGCACGATGAGCTTCTCCGGGTTGATCTCGCCGCCGGGGATACGCGGGACGACCGAGTACGTGCCGTCCCGCTGCAGGTTCGCCAGGAAGTGGTCGTTGGTGTCCTGCAGCGCGGCCTGCTCGCCGTCGAGGATGTAGCCGTTGCCGAGGCTGGCCAGGATCGATGCCACGACCGGCTTGCAGACGTCACAGCCACGCCCCCGGCCGTGCGCCGCGACCAGCTCGGTGAACGTGCGGATGCCGCGGACCCGGATGATGTCGAACAGCTCCTGGCGGGAGTGGTCGAAGTGCTCGCAGAGCGCCTTCGGCTGGGCGATCCCGGCGCCGGTCAGGAGCGTGCGCAGCAGCGGTACGCACGAGCCGCAGCCGGTGCCGGCCCGCGTGCACGCCTTGAGCGCCGGCAGGTCCGCACAGCCGTCGCCGATCGCGGTGAGGACCGTGTCCTTGGTGACCGCGTGGCACGAGCAGACCTGTGCGGTGGCGGGCAGGGCACCCGCACCGCCGGCCCCGGTCCCGCCGAGCAGGTCGGCGAGGCGGCCCGGGACGGCCCGGCCCACGCTGGCTCGCAGGGTGGGGTACGCGGACGCGTCGCCGACCAGCATCCCGCCCAGCAGCGTCGAGGCGTCGTCGGAGAGGACCAGCTTCGCGTAGAACCCGGCGGCCGGGTCGAGGTGGGTCGCGTGCAGCGGACCGGTCGCGGCGCCGAAGCTGGCCACCTCCACGCCGAGCAGCTTGAGCTTCGTCGAGGTGTCCGCGCCGGGGAACCGCGCGGCGCCGCCGACCAGCCGGTCGGCGACCACCTCGGCCATCGCGTACCCGGGCGCCACCAGGCCGAAGCAGCGGGCCGGCTCGTCGCCCAGGCCGACCGCGGCGCACTCGCCGATCGCCCAGACCGCCGGGTCGGCGGTCCGGCAGGCCGGGTCGACCAGCACGCCACCGCGCGGGCCGAGCGGGAGACCGGCCTCGGCCGCGAGCTGGTCGCGGGGGCGTACGCCGGCCGCCACCACGACCACGTCCACCTCCAGCGTGCCGCCATCGGCGAACCGCATGCCCGCGACCGCCCCGGTGGGCCCGGCGGTGAGCGCGGCGCAGGCACGTCCGGTGTGGACGGTCAGCCCGAGCGCCTCGACGTACCGGCGCAGCACGCCACCGCCGGCCTCGTCGAGCTGCTGCGGCATCAGCCAGGGTGCGGACTCCACGATCTGGGTGGGTACGCCGCAGTGGCGTAGCGCGTTCGCCGCCTCCAGGCCGAGCAACCCACCACCGAGCACCGCCCCGCTGCCGGGTACCTTCCCGCGGCCGGGCCCGGTCGTGTAGTCCCGCAGCGCGGCCAGGTCGTCCACGGTCCGGTACCGGAAGACGCCGGGCAGGTCCCGGCCCTCGACCGGCGGGACGAACGGGTACGAGCCGGTGGCCAGGACCAGCGCGTCGTAGGGGTGCTCGGCCCGGGCGGTGACGACGACCCGGCGTTCGCGGTCGAGGCGCAGCGCCGGCTCACCGAGCCGGATGTCCACACCGGACGGTGGGGCGAGCACGAGGTCGCCGACCGGGATTCCTTCCGCCAGTGCGGAGAGCCGGATCCGGTCGTACGCGGGGTGTGGCTCCTCGGCCAGCACCGTGATGTCCCAGCGCCGGTCCGGGTCCCGCTGGCGCAGCGCCTCGACGAACCGGTGCCCGACCATGCCGTAGCCGACGACCACCACCTTCACCGCGCCTCCTGGTCCGCGGCGCTCCACCACGTTCACGGTTCCTCCACTGTGGACATCCAGGCGAGGATCCCGGCCACCGCGTCGTGGCAGGTGCCGCACCCGGTGGTCGCCCGGGTCGCGGCGACCACGCCGGCGAGCTCGCGAGCGCCGGCCCGGATCGCCCGTACCACCGAACCCTTGGTCACCGCGTTGCAGTGGCAGACCGTGGCGGCGTCCGGCATCAGGGCGGGCGAGTCGCTCGCGGACGGCGCGCCGGCGGTACCGACCGCCGCCGCCCGGCCCAGCAGCAGCGCGCGCCGGTCGGCGGGCAGGGCACCACCCCGGTCGAAGAGCTGGATCACCTGGCCGATAGCCGGGTTGTCGCCGAGCATGATGGCGCCGGCGAGCCGGTCGCCGCGGATGACCAGCCGTGCGTACGTGCGGCGGGCCGGGTCCGCGAAGCACACCTGCTCGTCGTCGGTGGCCTCCGGCGGGCCCATCGCCGCGAGGTCGATGCCGGCCGCCTTGAGCCGGGTGACCGCCGGCACCGGCCGGTACCGGGCGAGCGGCTGCACGCCGGTCAGGATCCGCGCCACGATCCGGGCCTGCTCCCAGGCCGGCGCGACCAGCCCGGACACCAGGCCACCGTGCTCGGCGCAGTCACCGATCGCCGAGATGTGCCGGTCGGAGGTGCGCAGCCGGTCGTCGACCAGGATGCCGCGGCCGACCCTGAGCCCGGCCGCCGCGGCGAGGGTGGTCTCCGGGCGTACCCCGCAGGCGATCACCAGCAGGTCGGCGGTGAGCTCGCGCCCGTCGGCGAGCCCGAGCGTCACCCTGCCGCCGGTCGCCCGCACGGCGGTCGCGGACGCACCGAGGTGTACGCCGATGCCGAGATCGGTCAGCGTCCGGACGAGCACCGCGCTCGCCCCGGGGTCGAGCTGGCGTTCCATCAGGTGGCCGACCGCGTGCACGACCTCGGTCGCGATGCCGCGGGCGGCCAGGCCGCGTGCCGCCTCCAGGCCGAGCAGCCCGCCGCCGAGGACCAGCGCGGTCCGCGCCCCGGTCGCGGCGCGTTGGATCCGCCGGCAGTCGGCGAGCGTACGGAACACCGCCACGGTTGGCGGCAGCGCGCCGGCAGCGAGGCCGTCCAGCGGTGGGACGATGGCCCGGCTTCCGGTGGCGAGCACGAGGTGGTCGTACTCGTGCACGGATCCGTCCACGGTGGACACCGTGCGGGCGCAGCGGTCGATGCTGGAGGCGGTCACGCCCAGCCGGACGTCGAGCCCCGCCGGCGCGGGCAGGGTCACGTCGGCACCCTTGCCGGCGAGCACGCTGGACAGCAGGATCCGGTTGTACGCGGGGTCCGGCTCGGCGCCCAGCACCGTCACCTTGACGTCGCCGGTGGCCCGCAGGTCGGCCGCGAGCCGGGCGCCGGCCATGCCGTAGCCGACCACCAGGACGCGTTTCACCGGACACGCTCCGCGCGGGCGGCGCACACCTTGAACTCCGGCATGCGTGACGTCGGGTCCAGCGCGTCGTTCGTCACCGAGTTGGCCCGAGCCGCCCCGGCCCAGTGGAACGGGGCGAACAGCGTGTCGGGCCGGATCGTGTCCACCACGCGGGCCGGCGCCTCGAACGTGCCGCGCCGGCTGCTGACCCGGACCAGGTCGCCGTCTGCGATGGCGAGGCGGTCGGCGAGGTCCGGGTGCAGCTCGACGAACGGCCCGGCGTTCAGTGCGCGGACCCGGCGCGTCTGCGCGCCGGACTGGTACTGCGCGAGCACCCGCCCGGTGGTCAGGTAGAGCGGGTACGCCGCGCACGGCTCCTCGGCGGGCGGCCGGTGCTCGACCGGTACGAACCGGGCACGACCGTCCACTGTGGCGAAACGTTCGAGGAAGAGCCGCGGCGTGCCCGGCCGGTCCGTCGACGGGCACGGCCAGAACACGCCGCCCTCGGCGTCGACCCGCGGCCAGGTGACGCCCGCGTAGTCGGCCGGCCCTCCGGCCGAGGCACGCCGCAGCTCCTCGAAGGTGGCCCGCGGGTTTCCGTCACCCCACGTACCACTGCCGAGCCTTCGGGCCAGCTCGGCGAGTACCGCCAGGTCCGTCCTCACCCCTGGCGGCGGCCTGCGCAGGGCCCGGCGGCGCAGCACCCGGCCCTCGAGGTTGGTCATCGTGCCGTCCTCCTCCGCCCACTGCGTCACCGGCAGGACGACGTCGGCGAGCGCGGCGGTCTCCGACCGGACGAAGTCCGCGACCACGAGCAGGTCGAGCGCGGCCAGCCGGGCGGTCACCCGGGTGGCCCGGGGCGCGGAGACGGCCGGGTTCGAGCCGAAGACCAGCAGGCCTTTCACCGGCCCGCCGAGGGCCATCAGCAGCTCGTACGCGGAGATGCCCGGCCCGGGCAGGTCGGCCGGGTCGACACCCCAGACCCCGGCGACGTGCGCGCGGGCCGCCGCGTCGTCGATCCGCCGGTACCCGGGCAGCTGGTCGGCCTTCTGGCCGTGCTCGCGTCCGCCCTGGCCGTTGCCCTGCCCGGTGAGGCAGCCGTACCCGGATCCGGGCCGGCCGGGCAGTCCCAACGCCAGCGCCAGGTTGATCCAGGCGCTGACCGTGTCGACGCCCTTCGTATGCTGTTCGGCGCCGCGGGCGGTCAGGATGATCGCCTTGCCGGCGGTGCCGAGCAGCCGGGCGAGGGCCTCCAGGTCGCGTGCTGGCACACCGCACAACCGCTCGACCCGCCCGGGCCAGTAGGCGGCGGCGGTACCGCGTACCGTCGCGAAACCGCGCGTACGGGCGGCGATGTACTCGTGGTCCACATAGCCCTCGGCGACCGCGATGTGCAGCAACCCGGCGGCGAGCGCGAGATCCGTCCCCGGCGCGGGCTGCAGGTGCAGGTCGGCGACGCGGGCCGTGGCGGTTCGCCGGGGGTCGACGACGACGAGCGTGGCCGCGCGCCGGACGTGGCGCATCAGCGGCGGCATGGTCTCGGCCGGGTTGGCCCCGACGAGCACGAGAACGTCGACCTCGCCCAGGTCGTCGATCGGGAACGGCAGCCCGCGGTCCACGCCGAACGCGCGGATGCCGGCCGCGGCCGCCGAGGACATGCAGAACCGGCCGTTGTAGTCGATGTGCCTGGTACGGAGCACGACCCGGGCGAACTTGCCGAGCGCGTAGGCCTTCTCGTTGGTCAGCCCGCCACCGCCGAAGACGGCGACCGCGTCCCGGCCGTACCCGTGCTGGATCTTCTGGATCTTCGTCGTGATCAGGTCCAGCGCGGCGTCCCAGCTCGCGGGTTCGCCGCCGATCAGCGGTGTGGTCAGGCGTTCCGGGTGGTCGAGCAGGTCGGCCGCGGTCCAGCCCTTCTGGCAGAGCCCGCCGTCGCCCGCGGCCACCTCGACCTGCCCGGATCCGGTCTCGCGCAGGGTCATCGCGCACTGCAGCGCGCAGTAGGGGCAGTGCGTCGTCACCCCGATCCCGGACATGGCGAAAGCGTGCCTGTGGGCGGTTTCGCACCGACTTCCCTGGTGTTTCCGGCCTGCTACGACCGCCGCACACCACCCGGGGGATGACAGTTGGTCATACTATCGGTATGCTCAACGGCATGACTGCCAAGGTGACGCTGTCCTTCTCGGACGACACGATCGCGGATGCCCGCCGGCTCGCCGAGCGGGACGGGGTCTCGCTGTCCGCCTGGGTCGACCGGGCCGCGCGGGAGCGGGCGCTGCGCGAGGTGTTCACGGCCCACGCCGAGGCGGTCAAGCGGGCCGGGCTCGACCTGGAGGCGGCGGCGCTGGCCGACGAGCGGGAGATCGAGCTGGTCGACGCGGCGATGCGCCGACGCCGTGCTTAGGCGGGGTGAGGTCTGGCGGATCGTCGGTCACCGCGAGCGGCTCGGGCTCGTGATCAGCTCGGACGTCTACAACGGCACGGACGTGCCCATCGTCATCGTCGCCGAGGTCGTCTCCGAAGACCTGCTGCGCGACTCGCCGCTGGCCGTGCCGCTGGGGGAGTACGTGGTGATGCCCGACCGGCTCTCCGCGCCGATGAAGAAGTGGTTCACCGAGTGCGTGGACGTCGCCGACACCGACACGATGAACCGCGTCTCCCGCGCCCTGCGCATCATCCAGGACCTCTGACGCGCCGCCCGCCGTGCGGTGATCATGGAGCCTGCGGCGCGGCACGCCCGGGGCGGCGGGTCAGACGGTCGCCGTGGCCAGGACGCTGCGCGGGCGCAGGTAGCACCACCAGGTGACGCCGAGGCAGACCGCGTACAGCGCGGCGAACCAGGTGAACGCCGCGCCGATGCCGCCGGTCGCGGTGTACGAGTCGGAGATCGCCCGGGGCAGGTGGAAGCCACCCAGCGCGCCGACCGCCCCGGCGATGCCGAGCGTCGCCGCCGACTCCCGCCGCGCGGTCGCCAGGTCCGGCGCGGTCGCCGCGAAGATCGCCGGGATCATCCGGTACGTCGAGCCGTTGGCCGCTCCGGCGGCGGTGAACAGCAGCCAGAACGAGGCGAGAAACAGCGGCAGGCTGCGGGCGCCGGCGGCGGCGACGACCCCGTACGAGCCGAGTCCCATGAGGACGAAGCACGCGGCGGTGACCCGGGCGCCGCCCACCCGGTCGGAGAGCCAGCCGCCGAGCGGGCGCGACAGCGAGCCGACCAGCGGACCGGTGAACGCGAGCGTGACCGTCGCCGCGCCGACGTGGGCCACCGGCGCCTGCGCAAACGTGAGCTCGAGGACCAGCGGGAACGCCGCCGAGTACCCCAGGAACGAGCCGAACGTCCCGATGTAGAGGAACGACATGATCCAGGTGTGCGGCCGCCGTACCGTCGCGAACTGGGCCCGGATCGGCGACCGGGCCACGGCCAGGTTGTCCATGAACAGGTGGGCGCAGCCGGCCGCGGCCAGCACCAGCGGGATCCACACCAGCCCGCCGTAGACCAGGCCGGCCGAGAGCACGATCGGCACGGAGAACTGCATCGTGCTGATGCCGATGTTGCCGCCGGCCGCGTTCAGGCCGAGTGCCGCGCCCTTGGCCCGCTCCGGGTAGAAGTAGGAGATGTTCGCCATCGACGAGGCGAAGTTCCCGCCACCGAACCCTGCGGCGGCCGCGCAGGCCAGCACGACCGGGTAGGGCGGCCGGAGCGTGACGGCAAGCGCCACCGCGACGGCCGGGACGAGCAGCAGCAGCGCGCTCACCACGGTCCAGGTTCGCCCGCCGAACCGGGTCACGGCGAACGTGTACGGCAGCCGCATCAGCGCGCCGACCAGGTTCGGCAGCGCGACGAGCCAGAACTTCTGGTCGACCGAGTACGGGAACAGCGCCGGCGGGAGGGCGACGACGATCACGCTCCATACCGTCCAGACCGAGAAGCCCAGGTGCTCGGCGAGAATCGAGGAGATCAGGTTGCGGCGGGCGACCCGCCGGCCGGTGGACTCCCAGAACGAACGGTCCTCCGGGTCCCAGTGCGTGAGCGTCATGGCGCGGACGGTACGAATGCGACGTTGCCGCGTGTTTTCCGGCGCCGTACCGTCGTCGTGACATGCGCCGCACCTCGGTGGCTCCGGTGGTGTGCGGGCCGGTTTTCCCGGCCCGCCCGTGGTGAGGTACCCTTGTCGTTCGTGCGCCCGCCGTCATGTCGGCGAAGCCGATTGACCGGCACTGCGGGCGTCAGCCCCGAACCGACGAGACGAAGGTAGACCTGTGCGTACGTACAGCCCGAAGCCGGGTGAGATCGAGCGTCACTGGCACGTCATCGACGCGTCCGACGTGGTGCTCGGCCGCCTGGCCACCCACGCGGCGACGCTGTTGCGCGGCAAGCACAAGCCGACCTTCGCGCCGCATGTCGACACCGGCGACTTCGTGATCATCGTGAACGCCGGTAAGGTGGCCCTGACCGGAAACAAGCGGCAGACCAAGGTGGCGTACCGGCACTCCGGCTACCCGGGCGGGCTGAAGAAGGTCGGGTACGACGAGCTGCTGGAGAAGCGGCCCGAGCGCGCGGTCGAGCTGGCCGTCAAGGGCATGCTCCCGCACAACCGGCTCGGCCGGAAGCTGATCAAGAAGCTGAAGGTCTACGCCGGCGCCGACCACCCGCACGCCGCACAGCAGCCCGTGCCATTCGAGATCAAGCAGATCGCGCAATGAGCGAGCTTGCGAGCGAAGGAATTGAGATGACCGAGACCATCGTGCCGACCCCGGCGGACGTGGCCGAGCCCCCCGCGCCGGCGCCCGCCCCGACCGCGACGGTACGAATCCCGCGCGGCGACCGGCCGATCCAGACGGTGGGCCGCCGCAAGGAGGCCATCGTCCGGGTCCGGCTGGTGCCGGGCACGGGCAAGTTCACGCTCAACGGCCGCTCCCTCGAGGAGTACTTCCCGAGCAAGGTGCACCAGCAGCTGATCAAGGAGCCCCTGGTCACGGTCGAGAAGGTCGAAGCCGTGGACGTCTTCGCGAACCTGCGCGGCGGCGGCACCACCGGCCAGGCCGGCGCGCTGCGGCTGGCCGTCGCGCGGGCGCTGATCGAGCTCGAGATCGACGACCGGCCCGCGCTCAAGAAGGCCGGGTTCCTCACCCGGGACGCCCGGGTCAAGGAGTCGAAGAAGTACGGCCTCAAGAAGGCTCGCAAGGCTCCGCAGTACTCGAAGCGCTGACCCGGCATTGGGCCGTCTCTTCGGCACCGACGGGGTACGAGGTCTCGCCAACGCGGACCTGACGCCCGAGCTGGCGCTGTCCGTCGCGGTCGCCGCGGCGCACACGCTGGCCGAGCGGGACCGGTCGCACCGCCCGGTGGCGGTCGTCGGCCGGGATCCGCGCGCCTCCGGCGAGATGCTGGAGGCCGCGGTCGTCGCCGGGCTCGCCAGTGCCGGCGCGGACGTACTCCGCGCCGGTGTGATCCCCACGCCGGCGGTCGCGTACCTGGTCGGCGCGCACGGCGCCGACCTCGGGGTGGTGCTGTCCGCCTCGCACAACCCGATGCCCGACAACGGGATCAAGCTGTTCGCCGCCGGCGGTAACAAGCTGCCCGACGAGGTCGAGGCCGAGATCGAGGCGGGTACGGGTACCAGCTGGAGGCGCCCGACGGGCGCGGCGATCGGCCGGGTCAGCGACCTGCCGTCCGCCGCCGAGTCCTATGTGGACCACCTGCTCGGCACGCTCGGCGGCCGGCGGCTGGACGGGCTGCGGATCGTCGTGGACTGCGCGAACGGCGCCGCCGCGCGCGTCGCCCCGGCGGCGTACGCCCGGGCCGGCGCCGATGTCGTGGCCGTCCACTGTGACCCGGACGGGCTGAACATCAACGACAACTGCGGCTCGACGCACCTGGACGTGCTGCGCGAGGCGGTCGTGGCGCGCGGTGCCGACCTCGGGATCGCCCACGACGGCGACGCCGATCGCTGCCTCGCGGCGACCGCCGGCGGCGACGATGTCGACGGTGACCAGATCATGGCGATCCTGGCGCTCGCCATGCGGCGGGACGGCTCGCTGGCGGACGACACGCTGGTCGCGACCGTCATGTCCAATCTGGGCCTGCGGCTGGCCATGCGGGCGGAGGGCATCCGCATGATCGAGACGAAGGTCGGCGACCGGTACGTGCTGGAGGAGCTGCGCCGGGGCGGCTACGCGCTGGGCGGCGAGCAGAGCGGGCACGTGGTCATGCCGGCGTACGCGACGACCGGGGACGGGCTGCTGACCGCGCTGCACCTGATGGCCGAGGTGGCCACCTCCGGCCGGTCCCTCGCGTCGCTCGCGTCGGTCATGACGAAGCTGCCCCAGGTGCTCGTGAACGTACCGGTGACCGATAGGGTCGCCGGCGCGTCCGCGCCGCCGGTCGCCGCGGCCGTGGCCGACGGCGAGGCCACGCTCGGCGACACCGGCCGGGTGCTGCTGCGGCCCTCGGGCACCGAGCCGCTCGTCCGGGTCATGGTCGAGGCGTCCACTGTGGAGCAGGCACGGGCGGTGGCGGACCGGATCGCCGACGCGGTCCGGTCGGCCTCTCCGGTAGGCTGACTACCAGCGCCAGGGTGCTACCCGCGCCAGGGTGCTACCAGCGCCAGCGTGACGGGCTGAGCTGCCCGGGCGCCCGCAGCGTCAGCCAGTCCACGACCCCGTCGGAGATCCGCCCGAGCACCGGCGCGGCGAGCCAGACGAAGACGATGCCGTAGTACACCAGCGACAGCAGGTGCCCGCCGGTCAGCACCGGCTTGGCCACCAACGGGTACCACAGCGCGCTGTACTCGGGCGTGAAGTGGCACAGCGCTTCGAGCGCGAAGTAGTTCTCGTAGCACGGCCAGGCCCACAGCCCGCCGAAGATCAGGCTGTTCGCGCCGATCCAGACGGAGAGGGCGAGCACGGCCAGCGTGGCGAGGTTCGCCAGCAGGCCGGTACCGGCGTCGCGCAGCCAGACGGCGAGCGCCAGCGACGCGGGCAGGATGCCGATGAGGAAGAACCGTGGGCCCCAGTACATCCCGCCGTACCAGGACCACCAGCTCGCGTACGCGAGGACCAGGCCGGCGAGGAAGACCGTCCACAGGAGCCAGACGCGCCACAGGTCGTCGCTGAGCCGGCGCCGTACCGGGAGCAGCAGCCCCGGCAGGTACCACACGATGCCCTTGCCGAACGAGAAGAGGATCGCGACGAGTCCGAGCAGGAACGGGTACGAGAAGCCTTCCCGGCCCGAGTACGGCATGACGGTCTTCGCGATCTGCACGGTGCCGGCGTACCCGTTGTCGAACGGGTCGCCCCGGCGCAGCCAGGCTTCGCCGAGGACCAGCAGCGTGCCGGCGAGTACCGGCAGGGCGTAGCGCAGCCGGCGGTTCCGCAGCGCCTCGGTCGAGCCGACCAGGCCCAGGCCGATGAGGCTCGCCGGGGTGTTGGCCGCCCCCAGCACCACGGCGGCCCAACCGGCCACGCGCGTGCCTGCCCCGGCCGCGCGGCCGCGGATCACCGCGGCCAGGAGGCCGACGCCGACGCCCATCGCGGTGAAGACCTCGCCGTAGAAGTCGGTCACGTGGGGGGCCACCATGCTGCCGGCGACCACGAGCAGCAGGAACCGGCGCAGCAGGGTGCGGTCGATCCGGTCGCGGAGCAGGCCGTACATGGTTGCCAGGCCGAGCACGAAGACCGCCAGGTTGTACTGCCCCACCCATGCCTCGAGGTGGCCGGTCAGGTCACCCGCGAGCCACATCGGGGTGGCGACGAGCGGACCGATCATCGAGTACTGGTTGTCCGCCAGACGGCCGGACTCCAGGAGGGTGGACAGCGCCTCGAACCGGGTACGACCGTCAGAGGTGACCTGGTGCCGCTGGCCCACGGCGAGCAGCAGCAGGCCGCAGAGAACGAGCACGGTCTCGATCGTGGCCACGAGCCGCCCCGCCCGGGGCGGGGCCGCCGGTCCGGCGCCGTCCACCTCGGCGCGGTCGGCGGCCGTCGCGGTCACCGGACCACTGTAAGGCACGGCGAATCGCTCAAACGCGATGCGCGAAACGTCAGGTTTCGAGCAGGCGGGATGAGCAAAACTCGGGTATGGTGCGGACCATGTGTGGGATCGTGGGATACACGGGCAACCGGCCGGCGCTGGGCATAGTAGTCGACGGATTGCGACGGCTTGAGTACCGCGGGTACGACTCGGCCGGTGTCGCGGTCATCGACGGCGGTGAACTGCTGGTCGAGAAGCGCGCCGGCAAGCTGGCCAACCTCGACAAGGCGCTCGCCGAGCGGCTGGGTGGGCCGTCCTCGGGCTGGGCCGACGGGCGGACGGGCATCGGGCACACCCGGTGGGCCACCCACGGCGGTCCGACCGATCGCAATGCCCACCCGCACCTGTCCAGTGACGGCCGGGTCGCGGTCATCCACAACGGCATCATCGAGAACTTCGCGAAGCTGCGGGCCGAGCTGGAGGCCGATGGTGTCGAGTTCGCGTCCGACACCGACACCGAGTGCGTGGCCCACCTGTTGCGCGCGAAGCTGCGTACCGTCGATGGCCTGGCGGAGGCCATGCGGCTGGTCTGCCGGCGGCTGGAGGGGGCGTTCACGCTGCTCGCCATCGACCTGACCGCGCCGGGCACGGTCGTCGGCGCGCGGCGCAACTCGCCGCTGGTGGTCGGGCGCGGGTCCGGCGAGAACTATCTCGCCAGCGACGTCTCCGCGTTCATCGAGCACACCCGGGACGCGGTCGAACTGGGCCAGGACCAGGTCGTCGAGATCACCGCCCAGGCCATCGAGATCACTGACTTTCACGGTACGCCCGCCGCGGGCCGCGACTACCACATCGACTGGGACGCGTCCGCCGCCGAGAAGGGCGGCTACGACTACTTCATGCTCAAGGAGATCGCCGAGCAGCCGCAGGCCGTGGCGGACACGTTGCGCGGCCGGCTCACCGCGGCCGGGGAGATCATGCTCGACGAGGTCCGCCTCACCGACCAGGACCTGCGCGACGTCGACAAGATCTTCATCGTGGCGTGCGGGACCGCATACCACGCCGGGCTGGTCGCGAAGTACGCGATCGAGCACTGGACCCGGGTGCCCTGCGAGGTCGAGCTGGCCAGCGAGTTCCGCTACCGGGACCCGGTGCTCGACCGGTCGACGCTGGTCGTGGCGATCTCCCAGTCGGGCGAGACGATGGACACGCTGATGGCGCTGCGCCATGCGAAGGAGCAGAAGGCGCGGGTGCTGGCGATCTGCAACACCAACGGCTCGACGATCCCGCGCGAGGCGGACGCGGTCCTCTACACCCACGCCGGGCCGGAGATCGCGGTCGCGTCGACGAAGGCGTTCCTCACCCAGCTCGTCGCCTGCTACCTGGTCGGGCTCCACCTGGCGCAGGTACGCGGCATCAAGTACGCCGACGAGGTCGGTGCCGTGGTCGAGCAGCTCAAGGCGATGCCGGCCAAGGTGGACGCGGTACTGGAGACGATGGAGCCGGTACGGGCGCTGGCCCGTAAGCTGGCGCCGGCCAGGAGCGTGCTGTTCATCGGCCGGCACGTCGGCTACCCGGTGGCGCTGGAGGGCGCGCTCAAGCTCAAGGAGCTGGCGTACATGCACGCCGAGGGCTTCGCGGCCGGCGAGCTCAAGCACGGGCCGATCGCGCTCATCGACGTGGACTGCCCGGTCGTGTGCATCGTCCCGTCGCCGCTCGGCCGGGGCGTGCTGCACGACAAGATCGTGTCGAACATCCAGGAGATCCGGGCGCGCGGTGCGCAGACCATCGTGATCGCCGAGGAGGGAGACGAGGCGGTCCGGCCGTACGCCGACCATCTCGTCAGCGTGCCCCGGACGCCCACGCTGCTCGCCCCGCTCGTGACGACCGTGCCGCTACAGGTCTTCGCGTGCGAGGTCGCGGCCGCCCGCGGGCACGACGTCGACCAGCCCCGCAACCTCGCCAAGTCCGTGACCGTCGAGTAGCGCCTGCGGGCGCGGCGACAAGCTGGAGTGCGGGCGCGGCGGCAAGCCGTGGGGCGGCTGCGGCGGCGCGGTCGTGCGTCGCCGCTAGCCTGCTCTGCGGCCGGTGACGTCGTAGAGGTGGTGGATCGGGTCGTGGATGAAGTAGCGCCCGAACGACTCGACCGTGAAGTGGACGCCGTCGCTGCGGGTGCCGGTGCGCGCCCACTGCTCGCCGGTGACGCCCGCGAACCCGTCCGCCAGCACCTCGCCGGCCGCGACCAGCTCGGCTGAGACCATCGCCGGGTCCTGCTCGCGATAGCGCTGCTCGACGGCGGTCGCGTCCTGGTCCCAGTTGGCGAACGCCGGACCGTCCTGCGCCAGCATGAGGTCGAGCCGCTGCGCGTAGAGCCGGAACACGTCCCGTACGTGGCACGCGTACTCCAGCGGGGACCAGGTGTCGGGCCGGGGTCGGTCCCGAACCGGATCCGCGGCGGCCAGCACCTCGGGCCACTCGGCGGCGTTGGCCCGCAGCAGCGTTGCGATCTCCTCGCGGGCGAACGCGCTGGTGTCGAAGCCGCACTCGGGGCAGGGCCGCTCCAGCACCCAGGTCCAGTCCTTCGTGTCCGGAATGATCGTCACAACGGCAGCCTAAGCGCGATGCGGGCGATGTTGTCGAGCGCCACGTTGCCGTGCTCCCAGTACGCCATGTGCGCGGTCGTCGGAGCCGGACGAGGGTCGCTGGCGAAGACCCGGGCGCCGAAGCCGGCCAGGCTCGGGTTGGGTCCGTGCCACAGATCGCGGTCGGGCGTGGCCAGCGCGACGGACGCGTAGCCCGGCATCGACACGCTCAATGCCAGGTCCCGGCCGGCCTGGGCGAGCGAGGGCACGACGTGCTGGACCGGATCCTGCCGCGCGGTGGTGGACCAGACGTGGCCGGCCGGCACGTGCAGCGCGTCGGCGCTGGCCACGCCGGTGCCCGGGCTACCGACGAAGACCACGTCGTCGGCCGCGAGCCCGTGGTCGCGGGCGGCCACACCGACGACCAGCGACCCGTAGCTGTGCCCCAGCACCGTGACGTGCGGCGGCGCGCCGTCCGCGTGGCTGCGCCGCAGCCCGTCCACGAACCGGTCCAGCCCGGGCCCCGCGTCCCGGGCGGCGCCCGCCCCCGCCACCTCCCGCACGGTGTCCGGGACGTCGTAGTCGAGCCAGAGCACCGCGGCCACGGTCTCCGCCGGTGCGAGGGCGGCGGCCCGCTCGACCACACGGTCGATCCGGGTCAGATCCTGGTCCACTGTGTCCCATCCGGCACCCGCACCCGGTACGTGCACGAGCACGTGCTCAGCCCGGTCCGGATCGCCGAGCGCCACGACGGCCCGTCCGGTGCGTGGGTCGAGTCGCAACAGGTACGTCCGTGGCGGCCCGGCCCGGTCCCACCACGCCTCCGCGCCGGGCAGCCGCCCGGCCACCGCCCGGTTCGCCTGGTCCCGGGCCGCGGCCGGAACGCCGTCGAGCGGGCCGATCAGCTCGGGGCGGTTGAGGAGCAGCCACCGGCGTTCGGCACCGGTCAGCGCGGCCCACCACGCGGCGACCGTGGCCGGCGCGGCGCCGGACGGCGGCGTCCAGCCAGGCGGTGTCGGCGTGGCCTCGGCCCGTACCGCGGTAAGCCGCCCGGCCGCCTCGGCGTCCGCCGACGCCGCCAGGTCCAGCGCCCACCGGATGCCGGCTACGGTGCGCTCGGCGAGCGGAGCCACCGCGACCGCGCCCGGTCCGCACACCGCGACCCGGCCGTCGCGGTCCACGGTGACCGGTGTGCCGCCGGTGGCCTCGACGGTCGCGGACAGCACCGCCTTGGCCCGGACGAGCCCGGCCGCGAACTCGGCGAGCGCCTGGTCCGCCGCGATCAGCGGGGTGACCCGGGCGCCGAGGTCCGAGCGCACCGAGGCGAGCCGCCGCTGCGCCGCCTCGCCGGCCGCGCCGGTCCACGCCGCCCGAAGCCGGCGGGCCAGCAGCGCCACGTCCTGGCCCTGCGCGGCGACACGCCGGGCGAGCCGCCGCAGCGCGACCGCGAGGCCGGCCCAGGCCGGTGGACTCGCCGCCCACAGCTGCGCGTAGGTCACCATGGCCGCACCGCGGTCTCCACCGCCCGCCCCGCCGCCCGCCGGTCCGCGCCCTCGTATGCGTCCGCGGCGACCCGCAGGGCCACCGCCGTGTCCGCACACCGCCGGGCCAACCCGTCGAGTCCTTCGTGGACGAGCGCGAGCAGGGCGGTCAGCGCCGTGGTGGCGGCCCACTCGGGATCCGCCGGAGCCGCGGGCGGACCACCGGACAGCAGGCCGTCGCGCAGGCCGTCCAGCGTGGCCGCCGCGTCCCGCAACGCGGCTGGTGACACGTGCAGCACCTCGGACACGAGGCTCACCGTTGCACCCCCACCGGGTACCGGGAAGGGCTGTGGACAACCCGCGTCGCCGGGTACCCCTCCGTGTCCACAGGGGTTGCCCGGCACGGACGCCGCGGCTACCCTGCGACCGCTACTGCGGGCGGGCGTAGGGTGCTTCCGTGATCGTCGCGGTGGGCATCGACGTCGTCCTGGTCAGCCGGTTCACGGCGGCGTTGGCGCGCACACCGCTCCTGGGCGACCGGCTGTTCACCGAGGCCGAACGGGTGACCCCATCCGGGAACCCCCGTTCGCCCGAGTCGCTCGCCGGCCGGTTCGCGGCGAAGGAGGCGGTGGCCAAGGCGCTCGGCGCACCGGGCAACCTGCACTGGCACGACTGCGAGATCGTCACGGATCCAGACGGGCGCCCGTGGCTGACCGTCTCCGGTACCGTCGCCGCTGCGGCCGCCGAGCGCGGGATCACCCGGTGGCACCTGTCGCTGTCCCACGACGGCGGCATCGCCTCCGCGATGATTGTCGCGGAGCAGCTACCCGAGGAGGCGTGATGCGCGGAGCGTGGCGGGTCGCGGAGGTACGCGCGGCAGAGGAGGCGCTGATGGCGCAGCTCCCCGACGGCGCGCTCATGCAGCGCGCCGCGGCCGGCCTGGCCCGCCGCTGCGCCCTCGTCCTGCCCCGGGTCTACGGCAGCCATGCGGTCGTGCTCGCCGGCGCCGGCAACAACGGCGGCGACGCGCTCTACGCCGGTGCGCTGCTCGCCCGCCGCGGCGCCACCGTCTCCGCCTGGCTGCTCGTGCCCGATCGCGTCCACAGTGGAGGCATCGCGGCGCTCCGCGAGGCCGGCGGAACCACACTGGACGGTCCGCCCTCCACTGTGGATCTGGTGGTGGACGGGATCGTAGGCATCGGTGCACGTGGCGGGTTGCGGGACCGGGCGGCCGCGGTCGCCGATGCCCTGCCCGACCTGCGCTCCCCGACCGGCGAACGGCCGCCCGTGGTCGCCGTCGACGTACCGTCCGGAGTGGACGTCGACACCGGCGACGTGCCCGGAAAAGCCGTCCGCGCGGACGTGACGGTGACCTTCGGTTGCCTGAAGCCGGCGCTCGTGGTGGGCCCGGCCGTGCCGCTGGCCGGGCAGGTCGACCTCGTCGACATCGGGCTGGCGCCCTTCCTGCACACCGAGCCGGCGGTCCGGGTACCCGACCGGGACGATGTCGCGGGCTGGTGGCCGGGGGCCGGGCCGTCGTCGGACAAGTACACCCGGGGCGTGGTGGGTGTGGCGACCGGGTCGGCGCGGTATCCCGGCGCGGCCGTCCTCTCGGTCGCCGGCGCGCTCGCCGGACCCGCCGGCCTCGTCCGCTACGCCGGCGGGGCGGCGCCGCTGGTCACCGAGCACCACCCCTCGGTCATCGTCAGTGACCGGGCCGCCAAGGCCGGTCGGGTGCAGGCCTGGGTCTGCGGCAGCGGCCTGGGTACCGACCAGCGTGCCGCGACCGAGCTGCGCACGGTACTGGCGTCGTCCGTGCCGGCGGTGCTCGATGCGGACGCGCTGACGCTGCTGGTCGACGGCTCGATGAGCACGGCCCTGCGCGAGCGCGACGCGCCGCTGGTCATCACGCCGCACGACCGGGAGTTCGCGCGGCTGGCCGGCCACCCGCCGGGCGAGGACCGGGTCGGTGCCGCGCTGCGGGTCGCGGCGTGGATGAACGCCGTCGTGCTCCTCAAGGGAGACCGGACCGTGGTCGCCACGCCGGCCGGTACCGCATGGGCGAACCCGACCGGGACGCCGGCGCTCGCTACCGGCGGCACCGGGGACGTCCTCGCCGGACTTCTGGGTTCCCTGCTGGCGGCCGGGTTGGCGCCGGAGCGGGCCGCGGTCGCCGCCGCATACGCGCACGGCCTCGCCGGGCGCGAAGCGGCCCAACGAGGTCCGGTTACTGCGACTGATGTGGCGTCCGCGCTACGTGTGGTGGTGGGTTCGTTGACCCGGACGCCGGACCGAGGTCAGAGAGGGCGGACCTTCTCCGCCTGCGGGCCCTTCTTGCCCTGACCGATTTCGAACTCCACGCGCTGGTTCTCCTCCAGCGTGCGGTAGCCGTTGGTCTCGATGGCCGAGAAGTGGACGAAGACGTCGGCTCCGCCGCCGTCGACCGTGATGAAGCCGAAGCCCTTCTCGGCGTTGAACCACTTCACAGTGCCTTGTGCCATTGCCGCTGCCTTCCTCTCAAAGCAGTTTGTAGCAGCTGTGATCAGAAGAATGCGACCACATTGCGTAAACCGCAGCCAGCTTACACCAGCTAACCTGACCGGCATGGCGCAGGCCGCTGTCGACATCAGCCTGGACGCGATCCGCGCGAACGTCGCGCACCTGGTCTCCGGTACCGACGCCGCGGTGATGGCGGTCGTCAAGGGGGACGGGTACGGCCACGGCATGCTCGAGTCGGCCCGCGCAGCGATCTCCGGCGGGGCCACCTGGCTCGGTGTCTGCACGCTGGACGAGGCGCTGGACCTGCGCGACGGCGGCATCACCGCCCCGGTGCTCGCCTGGCTGCTGGCGCCGGGCCTGCCGCTGCACCTCGCGATCGAGGCCGACATCGACCTGAGCGCGTCCTCGGCCGGGCTGCTCGCCGAGATCGTCGGCAGCGCCAGGGCCGCCGGCCGCCCGGCGCGGGTCCACCTCAAGGTGGACACCGGCCTGGGCCGCGGCGGTGCCGCCACGGCCGACTGGCCGGTGCTCGCCGAGGCTGCGGCGAAGGCGCAAGTGGACGGTTCCGTGGAGGTGGTGGGTGTCTGGAGCCACCTCGCGCGCGCGGACGAGCCGGGGCACGAGTCGATCGACCGGCAGCTCGGCATGTTCGGCGACGCGCTGGACAGGGCCCACCGGCTGGGCATCAACCCGACATACCGCCACATCGCCAACTCGGCCGCCGCGCTGACCCGGCCGGACACGCACCTCGACCTGGTCCGGACCGGGATCGCGGTGTACGGGCTCAGCCCCGTCCCGGGTCGTGACTTCGGCCTGCGCCCGGCCATGACCGTGCGGGCGACGGTGATCCTCACCAAGCGCGTCCCGGCCGGGCACGGCGTTTCGTACGGCCACACGTATGTCACCGAGCGCGATGCCACGCTCGCGGTCGTCCCGTTGGGTTACGCCGACGGCGTACCGCGTGCGGCGTCGAGTGCCGGCCCGGTCTGGCTGGCCGGGAAGACCCGCCGGATCGCCGGCCGGGTCTGCATGGACCAGATCGTGGTCGACTGCGGTGACGACGAGGTCCGCGCCGGTGACGAGGCGATCCTCTTCGGCCCCGGTGACCTGGGCGAGCCGACCGCGGACGACTGGGCGGCCGCCGCCGGCACGATCAACTACGAGATCGTCACCCGGTTCCACAGCGCGCGGGTACCGCGGCGGTACGTGTGACGGGCAGTTGACTGATGGATCCGGATACCCTTGCGGGATGGGTACGGCAGGCCGGCGCGCGGGTCTCCTCAGCGCGCTCTTCGGAGCCGCCGCGGCCGGTGTCGCCGCCGGGGTGGCCGCCGAGCGTGCCCTGCTGCGCCGGTCCATCCGCCCACCCGCCGACCCGTACGCCGACGAGCGGTTCGGCCCGCAACCGTTCGACGAGTCGCTGATCGTCCGCACCGACGAAGGGGTCGACCTCTACGTCGAGATCGTCGAGCCGGCGGACGGCGTCGACCTCGAGTTCGACGAGCTGTTCCCGCCGTCCGGCGAGCCGGAGCCCACGCTCGTGTTCGTGCACGGGTTCTGCCTCGACATGGGGACGTACCACTTCCAGCGCAGGGAGCTCAGCCTGCGCGGGAACTGGCGGATGGTCTTCTACGACCAGCCGGGCCACGGGCGTTCCGGCAGGCTCGACCGCGGTGAGTACACGTTGGAGTCCCTCGGTGCCGCGCTCCGCCGGGTCATCGAGGAGACCACGCCGGACCGGCGGATCGTCCTCATCGGACACTCGATGGGCGGCATGACCATCATGGCCCTGGCTGAGCACGCACCGGAGCTGTTCGCCGACCGGGTCGTCGGCGTGGTGCTGATCGGGACGTCCGCCGGCCGCCTGGAGGCCACCCGGATCGGCCTCCCCGAGATCGTCGCGCGGGCGGGCCGGCCGATCCTGCCGATCGTGGACAGTGCCACGAAGGTGACCGGCACCATGCTGGACAGCGCCCGGCGGGCCTCGTCCAACCTGGCCTGGCTGCTGACCCGCCGGTACGGGTTCGGCACGCCCCAGCCGAGCCGGGCACTCGTGTCCTTTGTGGAACGGATGAACTCGCACACCTCCACCGAGACCGTCGCACGGTACCTGCGTACGCTCTACTCCCATGCCCGATACCCGGCCCTGGACGCTCTGCGCGGCCTCCCGGTCCTGGTGATCTGCGGTGAACGGGACCAGATCACACCGCTGGCGCTGTCGAACGAGATCTGCCGCCGGCTGCCCGACGCCGAACTGGTGACGATCCCGGACAGCGGGCACGTGGTCATGTTGGAGCACAGCGCGGAGGTGAACGCCGCGCTGGCGGAGTTCCTGGAGAAGATCCAGTGACCGAAGCCTGGCGCGATCTGGCTGCCCGGATCGCCGCGTGTACGGCCTGCGCCGAACTGGCGCAGGCCCGCCAGCGGGTCGTCGTGGGAGAGCCGCCGAGCCCTCGGCCCGGTGGCAGCCGACCCGCGCTGGCCTTCGTCGGCGAGGCACCGGGCGCGGCCGAGGACGCCGCCGGCCGGCCGTTCGTCGGCAAGGCCGGGCAGTTGCTGGACCAGTTGCTGGCCGACGCCGCGCTGGACCGCTCGCAGGCCGCCGTGCTCAACGTGCTCAAGTGCCGCCCACCCGGCAACCGGGCGCCGAAGCCGGACGAGATCGCGCGCTGCCGGCCGTACCTGGAGAGCCAGCTCGTCATGCTGCGACCGCACCTCGTGGTCGCGCTCGGCCTTACCGCGGTGACCTGGTTCCTCGGCCGCACGACGCTTTCCGCCGCGCGCGGGCGGGTGCACGAGGTGACCGTGGGCGGTCTGCCGATGTGGGTGCTCGCCACGTACCACCCGTCCGCGGCGATCCGGTTCGGGCCGTCCGGTGCCCCGATGGCGGCGCTGCGGGACGATCTCGCGCTGGCCGCCCGGCTCGTGGCGGGAGCGGTGGCGTGATCGCGAAGTTGTCCACTGTGGAGGACACCCGGGCCTTCGGCCGGTCGCTCGCGGCCGTGCTGCGCGCCGGCGACCTCGTCGTGCTCTCCGGACCGCTCGGAGCCGGGAAGACCGCGCTGGCACAGGGGATCGGGGCCGGGCTCGGCGTCGAGGGGGCGGTCACGTCGCCGACGTTCGTGATCGCCAGGATCCATCGTGGACCGCTCCCGCTCGTGCACGTCGACGCTTACCGGCTCGGCGGCGTCGCCGAGGTCGACGACCTCGACCTCGATGCGTCGCTGGAGGACTCGGTCACCGTCGTCGAGTGGGGTGAGGGCCTGGTCGAGCAGCTCGCCGACGCGTACCTGGAGGTCCGCATCGACCGCCGGGACGACGAGACCCGGGTCGTGGAACTGGTGCCGCACGGTGCCGCGTGGGCCGACCGCCTGCCGACGGATAATGCCTGACGTGCTCATCGTCGTCGTCGACTCGGCCACACCCGCCGTCACCGCCGCACTCGCCGAGGTCACCGCCGACGGTGTGGTCGTGCGTGCCCGACGGGTCACTGTGGACGCCCGCGCGCACGGCGAGCTGCTGGCGCCCGCGGTCGACGCGGTCCTGCGGGAGGCCGGCGCGCGCCCGCGGGACCTGGCCGCGGTCGTGGCCGGCCTGGGGCCGGGACCGTTCACCGGGCTGCGGGTGGCGCTCGTCACGGCCGCCGCGCTGGGCGACACGCTGGGCATCCCGACGTACGGCGTCTGCTCGCTCGACGGCCTCGGCCACCGCGCCGTCGGGCGGACTCTGGTCGCGACCGACGCGCGCCGCCGGGAGATCTACTGGGCCGTGTACGAGCGCGGCGCGCGCCTGACCGACCCGGCGGTGAACCGGCCGGCGGAGGTGGCAGAGCTCGCCCGGACGCTCGATGTCCGCGCGGCGGTGGGCGAAGGCGCCCTGCGCTACGCCGACGTGCTGGACCTGCCGGTCGTCGGCGAGCCGCGGTACCCGGTACCGGAGGCGCTCGCGGAGCTCGCCGCGGACCGGGTCCGGGCCGGGGTGCCCGGCGAGGTGCTGACCCCGCTGTACCTGCGCCGCCCCGACGCCGTGGAACCCGGCCCGCGCAAAGCGGTCCTGCCGTGAACGTGAACCTGGCGAGGTTCCGCTGGTGGCACATCGAGGAGGTGCTGCCGATCGAGGCGGACCTCTTCGCCGCCGAGCAGTGGACCGCCGCGATGTTCTGGAACGAGCTGGCGAACGGGAACCACTACCTGGTGGCGCTGGACGACGAGGGAGCGCTGGTCGGGTACGCGGGACTGGCGGTCAACGCGCCCGAAGCCTGGGTGCAGAACATCGCGGTCCGGCGCGACGCCCAGCGCCGCGGCACCGGCCGAGCGCTGCTGGAGGCGCTGCTCGCCGAGGCGCGACGCCGCGGAGCCCGGGCCGTGCTGCTGGAGGTCGCCGTGGACAACGTACCGGCGCAGCGGCTCTACGCCGCGTACGGGTTCGAGCCGGTGGGCGTGCGACGGGGGTACTACCAACCGAGCAACAAGGATGCGCTGGTGATGAGACGTGATTGAGCCGTTGATCCTGGGCATCGAGACGTCGTGCGACGAGACCGGCGTGGGGATCGTCCGCGGGCACACACTGCTCGCCGACGCGTTGGCGTCCAGTGTGGACATCCATGCGCGGTTCGGCGGCGTGGTACCCGAGGTGGCCAGCCGGGCGCATCTGGAGGCGATCGTGCCGGCCATGCACCGTGCGCTCGCCGAGGCCGGCGTGACGCTGGCGGACGTCGACGCGATCGCGGTCACCGCGGGTCCCGGCCTGGCCGGAGCGCTGCTCGTCGGCGTCGCGGCGGCCAAGGGGTACGCGCTCGCCGCGGAGAAGCCGCTGTACGGCGTGAACCACCTGGCCGCGCACGTCGCCGTCGACACGCTGGAGCACGGCCCGCTGCCGCCGGCCGTCGCGCTGCTGGTCTCCGGCGGGCACTCCAGCCTGCTGCTGGTCGACGATCTCGCCGGTGCCGTGCGACCGCTGGGGGTCACCATCGACGACGCGGCGGGGGAGGCGTTCGACAAGGTGGCCCGGTTGCTCGGCCTGCCGTTCCCGGGCGGGCCGCCGATCGACCGGGCGGCCCGCGAGGGTGACCCGGACGCGATCGCGTTCCCGCGCGGGCTGACCGGCCCCCGGGATCTCGCCGGGCACCGGTTCGACTTCTCCTTCTCCGGGCTCAAGACCGCGGTCGCGCGCTGGGTGGAGGCTCGCGGGCGGGCCGGCGAGCCGGTACCGGTCGCGGACGTCGCGGCCAGCTTCCAGCAGGCGGTCTGTGACGTGCTGACCCGAAAGGCGGTCGACGCGTGTCGCGAGTACGGGATCGACACGCTGGTCATCGGCGGTGGCGTCGCGGCCAACTCCCGGCTGCGGGCGCTGGCCGGGGAGCGGTGCGCGGCGGCCGGCATCCGGCTGCGGGTACCCCGGCCCAGGCTGTGCACGGACAACGGCGCGATGGTCGCCGCACTCGGGAGCCACCTGGTGTCGGCCGGCGTACGGCCCAGCCGGCTCGACCTACCCGCCGACTCGGCCCTGCCGGTGACGACCGTGACCGTGTAGCGTCCGGCCAGTGATCGTGCGCATGTGGGAGGTCCGGGCGCATCCCGAGGGCCTCACCGACCTCCTGTCGTGGATCTGTGAGGTGGCGCTCCCGGCGGTCGAGATGAACCCGCTGCATGTCTCCAGCGAGGTCCTCACGTCCACCGACCACCGGATCGTCGTGATCTCGAAGTGGCGGAGCAACCCGGAGCAGTTCCTCGACCCGCCCGGCCATCTCACCGCCCGCGAGCCGCACGTCTGGGATTTCACGCCTGTCGATCGCTGAGGGCCGGAAAATCGGTGGCGTGCAAGGATTGGATCTCGTAAGGTCAGCGACGCCATGCGTCCGTTACCTGTCGCCGATCCCGGCACGCCCGATCACCGCACCGCGACCCGGTACCTGTTCTGGGTCGCGCGCAGGCAGCTGCCCACGATGGTCGGCGCGATGCTGCTCGGCATCGTGTGGATGGGCAGCCAGGCGCTGATGCCGGCGGCGATCGGCCAGGCGATCGACCTGGGCCTGACCGCCCGCGACCCGGGTGCCCTCGCCGCCTGGTCGGCGGTGCTGTTCGGGCTCGGCGGGCTCCAGGCCGCGGCGGGCATCATGCGGCACCGGATGGCGGTGTTCAACTGGCTCGGGGCGGCGTACCGGACCGTTCAGGTGGTCACCCGGCAGGCCAGCCGGCTCGGTGCCACCCTGCCGAAGCGCCTCGCCACCGGCGAGGTCGTCAGCATCGGTACCGCGGACATCAGCCACGTCGGCGGGGCGCTGGACATCACCGCCCGCGGGGTGGGCGCGGTCGCCGCGATCGTCGTGGTGACCGTGATCCTGCTCCGCTCCTCGGTCTCGCTGGGCCTGGTCGTCCTGCTCGGCGTGCCGGTCCTGATGTCGGTCGTGGGCCTGCTGATCCGCCCGCTGCACCGGCGCCAGCAGGCGTACCGGGAGCAGCAGGGCAAGCTGACCACCCGGGCCGGTGACATCGTGGCGGGCCTGCGGGTGCTGCGCGGCATCGGCGGGGAGGCCGTCTTCGGCGGCCGCTACCGGGACGAGTCCCAGGGGCTGCGCCGGGCCGGGGTCCGGGTGGCCCGGGTCGAGTCGGTGCTGGAGGCCGCCCAGGTCCTGCTGCCCGGCATGTTCGTCGTGCTCGTGACCTGGCTGGGCGCCCGGTTCGCGGTCAGCGGCGCGATCACGCCGGGCCAGCTCGTCGCGTTCTACGGGTACGCGGCGTTCCTGATCGCTCCCCTGCGGACGATCACCGAGGCCGTGGACAAGTTCACCCGCGGGCACGTGGCGGCGCGCCGGGTCGTCCGGGTGCTGGCGCTGGAGCCGGAGCTGGCCGACCCACCGGTCTCCCGAGCGGCCACCGTGGACGGTGAGTTGACCGAGCCGTGGTCGGGCGTGGTGATCCGGCCGGGGCAACTGACCGCGATCGCGGCCGCCGCACCGGAGGACGCCGTCACCATCGCCGACCGGCTGGGCCGCTACGTGGACAGCGACACCGCGCTGGACGGCGTACCGCTGCGGGACCTGGACCGGGCTATGGTGCGGGCGCTGATCCTGGTGGCCGACAACGACGCACGCCTGTTCTCGGGTCCACTCCGGACGGAGCTGGATCCGGCGGAACGGGCCTCGGACGCGGACCTCACCGCGGCCCTGCACGCGGCGAGCGCGGCCGACATCATCGCGGCGCTACCGGACGGCCTCGACGCGGCGATCGCGGAGCGGGGTCGGGAGTTCTCCGGCGGGCAGCAGCAGCGGCTGCGGCTGGTCCGGGCGCTCGCGGCCGACCCGCCGGTACTGGTGCTGGTCGAGCCGACCAGCGCGGTGGACGCGCACACCGAGGCGGCCATCGCGGCCCGTCTCGGCGCGGCGCGGCGCGGGCGCACGACCGTCGTCTGCACGACGAGCCCGCTCGTGCTGAGCCGGGCCGATCACGTGTTCTACGTCGAGGACGGCAAGGTCGTCGCCGAGGGCTCGCACCGGGAGCTGCTGGAGAACGAGCCGCGGTACGCGGCGACCGTGACCCGGGGGGAGGACGGGCCATGAGCGCGATGTTGCCGGTGGCGGACGCCACCCAGGTCCGGCGGTACGCCCGCGGCCTCCTGCGCCGGCACCCGCGGCTGCTCGCCTGGGCGCTGGGCCTGCACGGGCTCGCGGCCATCGCCGGGCTCGCCGCGCCGTGGCTCATCGGCGACCTCGTCGAGTCGGTCGAGCGCGGTACGACGACGGTGACCGTGGACCGGATCGCGCTGGCGATCGCCGCGTTCGTGGTTGTGCAGTCGGTGCTCGCCCGGTACGCGAAGTACGCCTCGGCGCGGCTCGGTGAGGGCATGCTCGCCGAGCTGCGCGAGGAGTTCGTCGACCGGGTGCTCGCCCTGCCATTGTCCACAGTGGAGCGGGCGGGCACCGGTGACCTGCTGACCCGGACCTCGCGGGACGTCAACGCGCTCTCCTACAGCGTGCGGTTCGCGGTACCGGAGATCCTGATCGCGCTCGTCACGATCTGCTTCACGGTCGGCGCGATGGTGCTCGTCGGCCCGCTGCTCGGCATCCCGTGCCTGCTCGCCGTGCCGATCCTCTGGGTCGGCACGGCGTGGTACCTCCGCCGTGCGCCGGAAGGGTACCTGCGGGAGAACGCCACCTACTCCGACCTGACCGACGGGCTGGCCGAGACCGTGGACGGGGCGCGCACGGTCGAGGCGCTGCGGCTGGCACAGCGACGGCGGATCCGTACCGACCGGGACATCGCCCGGTCGTACGCGGCCGAGCGGTACACGCTGTTCCTGCGGACCGTGTGGTACCCGCTGGTCGAGGTCGGTTACGTGGTGCCGGTGGTGGCGACGCTGCTGATCGGCGGCTGGTTCTACCTCGAGGGCTGGGTGACGCTCGGTCAGGTGACCGCGGCGACGCTCTACGTCCAGCAGCTCATCGACCCGCTGGACCAGCTGCTGTCCTGGTTGGACGAGCTGCAGGTGGGCGGTGCGTCGCTGGCCCGGCTGCTGGGCGTCTCCTCCGCCTCCGCCGCCGCGCCGGCCGACGGTGCCGCGCCGGCACCGCGAGACGGGCGGCTCACCGTCGACGACGTCCGGTTCTCCTATGTGGACGGCCGGGACGTGCTGCACGGCATCTCGCTGGACGTGGCACCGGGTGAGCGGCTCGCGATGGTCGGGCCGTCCGGGGCGGGCAAGTCCACGCTGGGCCGGCTGCTGGCCGGGGTACACGCGCCGCGGTCGGGGTCGGTGACGGTCGGTGGCGCGCCGCTGGCGTCGCTGCCGCTGGACGAGCTGCGGACCCAGGTCGCGCTGGTCACCCAGGAACACCACGTATTCCTGGGTACGGTGCGGGACAACGTGCTGCTGGGCCGCCCGTCCGCGGACGACGCCGCGGTACGGGCCGCGCTCGCCGCGGTCGATGCGCTCGACTGGGTGGACGAACTGCCGGCCGGGCTCGACACCGAGGTCGGCTCGGGCGCCCACCCGGTGACACCCGCCCAGGCGCAGCAGCTCGCGCTGGCCCGGCTGGTCCTCGCCGACCCGCACACGCTGGTGCTCGACGAGGCCACCTCGCTGATCGACCCGCGGGCGGCCCGGCAGTTGGAGCGCTCGCTCGCCGCGGTGCTGCGCGGCCGTACCGTCATCGCGATCGCGCACCGGCTGTTCTCCGCGCACGACGCGGACCGGGTCGCGGTCGTCGAGGACGGGCGGATCACCGAGGTCGGCTCGCACCACGACCTGGTGGCGGCCGGCGGGCCGTACGCCGCGCTCTGGCGGTCCTGGCACGGCTGACCGGGCGGTCCGGTCCCCGGTCAGCGGAACGAGAAGACGACGCCGAGCAGGACCAGCACCACCATCGCCACCACGAAGGCGATCACGAGGTGCTGGGCGCCACTCTCCGCACCCGGCGGATCGGGCGGCGCCGGCTCACCCGGCAGGTCCCGGGTGACCGTGGCGAGCTCGATCAGGGTGCGGGCGGAGTAGACCGAGCTGACCCGCTCGGAGAACTCGTCGAGCGAGAGCCGGCCGGCTGCGGTGTGCCGCTGTAAAACGGCGATCACCCGCAGTCGGTCCTCGTCCGAGGCTCTCATCTCGACATTCATCCCGGACAGAGTACGACGGTTGACGGGTGATCGGTGCAAACGTATGGTTCTCGATGGAAGCGCTCCCACAACTACCGGGCATCTAGTTGTAGGAGAAGAGGCACATGAGAAGACTCCGAGCCATCGTGGTGTCCGCGCTGGTCGTGGGAGGGGCGGGGCTGTTCGCGGTCGCCGGCGCGGGGCCAGCCCAGGCCGCCCCGGTGATCTGTGAGAAGTTCGGCGGAACCTACATCCAGAACAACACCCGGCGGGTGCAGAACAACGTCTGGGGCGCCGACACCGCACAGTGCATCGACGTCAACCAGAACGGCGGGTTCACCGTCACGCAGGCCGGGCACAACAACGCCACCAACGGCGCGCCGGCGGCGTACCCGTCCATCTACGCCGGCTGCCACTGGGCCCAGTGCACGAGCGGCAGCAGCCTGCCGATGCAGGCCAGCAGCAGCCAGTTCGCGGGCATCCAGACGAGCGTCAGCATGACCTACCCGAGCAGCGGCACCTGGAACGCCGCTTACGACCTGTGGTTCGACCCCACCCCGCGCACGGACGGCCAGAACACCGGCGCGGAGATCATGGTGTGGTTGAACTACCAGGGCAGCATCCAACCGATCGGCTCGCCGGTGGCGACCGTGACGCTGGCCGGCGGCACCTGGCAGGTCTGGTTCGGCAATGTCGGCTGGAACGTCATCTCGTACCGGCGGACCTCCCCGACCACATCGGTCAACTTCGCGGTCAACACGTTCCTGTCCGACGCGATCAGCCGCGGGTACGCCCAGCGCTCCTGGTACCTCACCAGCGTCCAGGCCGGCTTCGAGCCCTGGGTGGGCGGCGCCGGGCTGGCGGTCAACTCGTTCTCGTACTCGGTCGGCGGCACCGGCGGCGACACCACCCCGCCGAGCACACCCGGCACCCCGAGCGCGTCGAACGTGACGTCCAGCGGCGCGACCCTGAGCTGGGCGGCCTCGACCGACACCGGCGGCTCCGGCCTCGCCGGGTACGACGTCTTCCGCGAGCAGGGCGCGACCGACCCGCTGCTCGCCTCGTCGACCACGAACTCGGTGAACCTGACCGGCCTGTCGGCCAGCACGCAGTACCAGGTCTACGTCCGGGCCCGCGACGGCGCCGGCAACACATCCGGCAACTCGGCCCTCGGCACGTTCACCACCGGTGGCGGCGGTGGGGACACCACACCACCGAGTACGCCGGGCACCCCGAGCGCGTCCAACGTGACGTCCA
>Ga0114129_10000690_pt1 | contig 42700 bp, 35 predicted proteins | sample RhiMetdeltSRZDD1_FD_80071 | JGI IMG/M metagenome (GOLD analysis project Ga0114129, IMG submission 80071) | Populus rhizosphere microbial communities from Tennessee, USA - Rhizosphere MetaG P. deltoides SRZDD1 (version 2) (version 2) | ecosystem: Host-associated > Plants > Roots > Rhizosphere >...
AGTTCCGGCGCACGCTGCAGTCGGCTGGCATGACCGGCAAGGATCTGCAGTCGGTCGACGAGGTCGTCAAGGCGCTCCGCGCCATGGACAGCGACAAGCTCGGTGAGAATCCGCTGGGCCTGCTGCAGCTCTACGCGACGGCGGTCGACAAGATGAAGAAGCTCGAGTACGACCTGCGCAAGCGCACCGACACCGCGAACGATCAGCTCTACATCTCGGGGTCCGAGGACATTCCGAAGCTGTGGGAGTCGATCATTCAGCAGTACTACCGGAACCTGAGCAAGAAAGGCGGGAAGTAGATATCTGAATCGGGCGATCGGCGTCGCCGGTCGCCCGATTGGTGTCTAGAGCAAGAAGGACGCTGAGAAGAGCCGAGAAGTACGTTGCCAGAAGCTCACAAGTACGGCGACAAGGAACCCGGAAGTACGCTCGAAAACCGCGAAGTACTATCCTGATTCCTCTCAACCTGAACGCTTTGGGCGCTCCAGATTCGGCAGGTTCCCGTCGGCGTCTTCCGGGTCCCGTGCCTCAGCGCGCTCCTCGATCACAATCTGCACTGCCCGCCGTTTGTCTTCGGTCAGTAAATCGTAGAACGCTCCGGACGCCGCGGGCCCGATCGACGCGCGGCGCTTCCGGGTGAACACACGACGGATGAGGATGCCCATGAGGACGACGTATGCCAGCAGGGCGACGATGCCGAAGGGGGTCATGGGTGCCGGCTCCCTGGATGGATCTTCTTGAGTCTACCGTTCTTCGGGCCGCTCGAAGACGCTCGGCGTCGCCGACGTCTTGGTGAAACCGCTGAGATCGTTTTCGATTCGGGCGGAGCCGGCGAACTGCGCCGCCTGGAAGGTTAGAGCGAAGCGTCCGGTCATGCTGGCATTGTCGGTGGTCGTCGCTGCCCAATCCACATTCAAGTCGATGTTACCGATCGACCAGCCGCACGAGAGCTTTTTCGACGACCGCGTCGATCGCTCCGGTCGAGGCCGTGAAGTGGTTCGCGATCATCGAGAAGACGATCTTCTCGCCCGACTTCGTTTCCGCAAATCCTGAGAGGGATCGCACGTTCGCGATCGTGCCCGTCTTGGCCTGCACCCGCCCGTTCAGGATCGAGTCCTTCATCCGCGATTCGAGTGTGCCGTCGTGGCCGCCGACCGGAAGCAGGGCGAGAAACCGCCCGCGCAGGCGTTCGTCCTGCCACACGTGCTTCAGGATCGCGACGATCGCGTCGGCCGTGACGTAGTTGTATCGCGAGAGACCCGAGCCGTCGTACATGACGATGGCATCGGCGGGCACGTCCCACTTGGTGAGCGTCTCGCGCACGGCCTGCCGTCCGCTGTTCGTGGATCCGATTCCGCCCGCCGCCCGCCCGATCGTTTTGAGCAGCATCTCGCCGTAGAAGTTCTGGCTGTCCTTGATGAAGTGGCCGGCGAGGAACGAGAGCGGCAGCGACTCGCGCCGCGCGACCAGCCGCCGGATCGGCGCCGGAGGCGGATCCCGGATGTCGTCGATGTCCGCGGTGCCGCCCCGGATCTCGATGCCTCGCGCCGCCAGCGCCGCCGCCAAACCTTCGATGAAGAAACGCGTCGGATTATCCACCGCCATCGTCCGGCTGATGGTGTTGCCGCCGAGCGGCACCACGCCGCGTACGGTGAGCCGGGTGGTAAAGGGCAGCCGGCTGAGCTCTACACGCGGGGCCGATCCCGACGGCCCAGTGGCGACCTGGTTGTCGATCTCGAAAATCTTCGCCGGCGGCGCCAGCGCGATCGCGGCGCCCTCGCCTTCGGTCCTGTCCGGCGTGATCCGGACGTTGACGACGTTCTCGTTGTAGCTGAGCGCGCCCGACGGCGCCGCGTACCCGGCCGTGAGGTAATCCCACGCCCATCCCGGTCCCACGCCCTCATCGTCGAACGCGTTGTCGTCGCCGATCAGCCGGCCGTCGACGCGCCGAATGCCGGCCGCGCGCAGTGCCTGCGCCCACTCGTCGAACACAGGCGACGGTCCGGTGTCGAGCGAGACGATCGACGGATCGCCGCCGCCGGTGACGACGAGGTCGCCTTTGAGCGCGCCGTCCTCGACGCGGCCGGTCTGTTCGAGCCGCGTCTCGAACCGGTAGTCCCAGCCGAGCCGTTCGGCCGCTACCGACATCGTGACGAGCTTCATGTTCGACGCCGGCACGACCAGCTTGCCGCCGTTCCGCTCGTAGAGCACGCCGCCGGTGCGCAGCGACTCGACGCGAATGCCGACGAGCGCGCGCGCAATGACGGGATCGGCAAAGATTTCGTCGAGATCCGCGACCAGATCGGGAGACGTGCCAGGCGGGTGCTGCGCTTCCGCCGCCGGCCACGCCGCGAGCGCCATCGTCAGCACGAACGCGCCCGCGCGGGCCCGCGTTCTCACTTGGCTCCGGTCAGCTCTTTCAGGAGCGCGACAGCCTTGTCGAAGTCCGACGTCGAGACCACGGCGGCGCCGGGCTCTCCCGCGCGGACTGCCTGCACCGTCGTTCCCGACTTGCGCAGGATGACGCGCTCGGTCGCCGGCGTCGCCGCTTCGCCATGCCGCGTGACGACGGTGAGGTCCTCACCGGAGGCGAACGCCTTGTCCTCGAACTTGTCGGCGCGGAGATTCGAGATCGTCGACAGCAGATCGGTGATCTTCGTCTGATCGACGTCCTTGGCCGCGGGCTTGGTCTGTTTCCAGACTTCCGCTGTCGTCGACTGCGGTTGGCTCGACGCCTTTTGCTTCTCGAACGTGTAGGTCTGTCCGCCGAACGTCAGGTCGACGCCCAGCCCGTTGAAGGTCCTGAACTCGAAAACGTCCTTGACGCGGAAATCGTCGGGCTTCTTCTTCAGATCCTCGAGGAGGCTGGCTTCCACTGTGAACACTATCGGGCGTGACAGGTCGCGGGCATAGAGCGTCTTGTCCTCGCCCGCCGCGCCGAGCGCGAGCGTGGCCCTGGTCGATCCGGCGCCAATCGTCGCGACCGCCTGGGGCTTGTCGAGCCCGTACTTCTTCAGGTCGGCGGGCGTGATCTCCGCCGTCGGTTTCGCCGGGTCCGGCGCGACGATGGCTTTCATTTTCGCCTGTCCGACTTTGCTCACGACGCTGTCGACTGATCCGAAGTCCGCCTTGGCGTCGACCGGCTTGACGAGCCGCCAGTCATTGCCCTTTTTCGCCAACGAGACCGCCGGAGCGCCCGCGGGTTCGAGGGTCAGCGAGTCGACGCCTTCGCGCGAGAATTTGAGGACGCTCTTTTCACGGAAGCTGAACGTCGTTTTGTTGAGCGAGTCCTCGATGTAGGAGCTCAGCAGAACCAGCTTCGGCTGGCCTTCGATTGTCGCGTAGAGGTCCGCGCCGGTGGGCGTCTTGCTGCCGACGTTGATCTGACGGGCCGCATTTTCTCCCGTCGTTCGAACGGCCACGCTGAATCGCGGCGGATTGAGCTCGTAGGGCTTCAGGTCGGCCGGCTTCTCGTCCAGCACGCGCTGAATCTCGAGGGTTTCGAGGGTCGTGAGGAGCGAGCTCACCTCGCCCTGATCGGCCTCCAGCGTCGCCGGCGCGACGATCTGCCAGAGCGACCCGTTCTTCTTGAGCTTCGTCGTTTCTCCGGACGCGGCGTGGACGTCGATTTCGTCGATCTTGCTCTGATCGATCGCGAAGACCTTCTCCTTCTTCGTCGACGGATCGGTCAGATCCTTCTTGGCCTCGACAAAGTAGATGTACGCGCCCAGTCCAAGCGCGACCACGAGCAGCACGAGCAGCGATTTTCCGCCGCGCATAGATCCGACACTCCTTAACTTGTTCTATCGTCGCTTCCACCACACGCGCACGGCCGTCGCGAACAACAGCCCGGGAACGATCGCCAGCGCCAGCAAATTGATGATCGTTCCGTCTCGTTCCGTGAGCGTGATCGGTCGGCTGTCCGGATCGCGCGGGCGGATGGCGATCAGGTTTTCCTGCTGCGCGAGCCAGTTGGCGGTGTTCAGACCGAGGTCGCGGTTGCCCGGGATGTTGATTGCCCGGTTCGAGATCCAATCGCTGTCGCCGACCACGACCATCCGCGACTCGGGTTTCGGCGCTTCGGGGGTCTCCGTCGCCGGCGCCTCTGCGGCCGGCGCCGACACGGCCGCGACCAACGTGATCGGACCGGGTTTGTCGCCCTTCGCCGTGTCCATGTTCGGCTTGCCGGTCGCAAGCAGCCCCTTGATGTCGGTTTCCGCCCAGCTCCGGCGATCGGTCTCGATCACTTTCTGCGGGTTCTTGCCGTCAGTGCCGCCCTCGACCGGCGTGACCGATCGCGCGAACGGGAAACCGGTCAAGAGCCGGAACCCTTCCGTAATCGGATGCTGGGCCGGCATCCCGAGCGGCACCGACGCGTCCGTGTTCATGAGCTGCCGGCCGAGGCCGGAGGCGTCGACGACGATGTCGTTGCCGACGTTGAAGCCCCATTCCTTCGCCAGTGCGATCGTGGCTGTCGGCTGCGGCGCGTCGGCTTTGTCCGGCGGATCGAACATCAACCACACTTTGCCGGCGCGCTTCAGGAACGCGCGGATCGCATCCAGCTCAGGCGCGAAGAGATCGGTCTTCGGTCCCGCCACGATCAGAATCGTGGCGTCGTCGGGAACCTTGCCCTCCTGCGCCAGCGTCACCTTCGCGACTTCGAAGTTCTCGCTCTTGAGCGACGCCTCGATGCCGCTGTAGCCGTCCGGCTCGGACGACGACGGGTCGTGCTCGCCATGGCCTTGCACGAAGTAGATCTTCTTGGCCTTCCCCTCGAGGACCTTTTTCAGGGCATTCGTGAGTCCCTGTTCGTCGGTGGTCGTCGTGCGTTCCTTGCGCCCTTCGTACTCGAAGACGACGGTGCCGTATGACTGGACTTCGTATTGCTTGGCCTTGAAGGGCTCTTTATCGGCGTCGATGTACTCGATCGACACCTTGTTCGAGTTGTACTCGTACTGGCTCAGTTGATCGCGAAACCGCTGCAGATCGCCTGTCGCGTCACCCTTGTAGAAGACCCGGATCGCGATCGGTTTCTGCAGCGATCGGAGAATCTGCTTCGTCTGATCCGAGAGCGAATACTGCTTGTTGGCGGTCAGGTCCCAGCGCTTGTTCTGGCGCGTCGAGATCCAGTTGATGCCGACGAGGATGGCGAGCACGAGGACGACGCTGCCCGCGCTCACCGAGCCGTACTTCACGCCGCGGACGTTGAACGACCGGACGATGTCGCGCCATTGAGTCAGGGTGTACACGGCGGTGACGACCAGTCCCGCCAGCGCCAGCTTGCGGCGCAAGTCGGGCTCGTAACCGAGCACCCACATCACGAAGGCCGCCGCCACGAGGGCGACGCCGATCCAGCCGAGAAGTCCGAGGATCCGTTTCACTAACCCCTCCACCGCTCGGTGTCCAGCGACTTCACGGTCAGGAACAACCAGAATGTGATGAAGCTCAGGTAGAAGATCAGGTGTTTCGTGTCGATCACGCCTTTGGCGAAATCATCGAAGTGCTGCGTGATCGAGAGATTGTTCAGGATTGCCGACAGCGTCGGACCGACGCTGTCGGAAAACCAGCTGACGATCCAGAACACCAGGAGGACGACGAACGTTGCGGCGCCGGCCGCCATCTGATTCTTGGTCGTGCTCGAGAAAAACAACCCGCAGGCGATGAAGCCGGCGCCCTGCAGCAGCAGGCCGAGGTACCCGGCAACGAGCGGCCGCCAGTCCGGCTGTCCGTAGTGGAAGAGCAGGCCGATGTGGACGAACGTGACGGCGATCAGGGCGGCGTACAGGCAGACGGCGCCGAGGAACTTGCCCATGATGATCTCGAAGTCCGTGAGCGGCGACGTCAGCAGCAGCTCGACGGTTCCCGACCGCTTCTCTTCTGCATACGTGCGCATCGTCACCATCGGCAGCAGGAACAGGACGATCACGCTCGCGTTGGCGAGCACGCCGCGAATCAGATGCTGGTTGACGTTGAGGTTCGGGGCGGCGCCGCCGAACTGGGACTGCATGCTCTGCGCGACGAACGCGCTGAGGTGCGCGACGTAGAACAAGCCGAAAATCGCCGCGAACAGCCCCATCATCACCCACGCGACGGGAGAGACGAAGTAGCTGCGCAGCTCCTTGACGGTGATCGCCCAGATGTTCCGGAGGCTGTTAGCCATGCTTCACCTCCTCGGCCTGGGCCGTTTCTTCGGTGGTGAGCTGCAGGAAGATCTCCTCGAGGCTCATCCGCATCGGCCGCAGCTCCAGCAGCCCCCATCCCCGATCGATGACCGTGCGCGCGACGTCGCGCCGCACGTCACGATTCGGCTCCGATTCGATTTCGTAGCCGACGAACTGCGCGTGGCTGTCAGCCACGCTGACCTTCGTGACGCCGGGAATCGCGCTGAGCGTCTGCGGCGCGTCGCCGTTCGCCTCGATCTGCACGTAGAGCGTCGCGGCGCCTTTCAGCTGATGCGTCAGATTGTCCGGCGTGTCCACGGCGACCACGCGCCCCTTGTTGATGATGATGACGCGCTGACAGGTGTGCGCCACCTCGGGAAGGATGTGCGTGCTCAACACGATCGTGTGATTGCCGGCGAGGCTGCGAATCAGATCGCGGGTCTCGATGATCTGCTTCGGATCCAGGCCGGCCGTGGGCTCGTCCAGAATCAGCACTTCAGGGTCGTGAATCAGCGCCTGGGCGAGCCCGACACGCTGCCGGTACCCCTTCGAGAGCTTGCCGCAGTGCCGATCGGCCATGTCGTCGACGTGCGCTTTTTTCATCGCGTGGTCAACGCGCATCGCGCGGTCCGCTTTCGAGGCCTTTCCCAGTTTGATCCGGGCCACGAAGGCGAGGTACTCCCGCACCGTCATGTCCGGGTAGAGCGGCGGCGTCTCCGGGAGGTACCCAATCCGTCGTTTGGCCTCGATCGGATTCGTGAACACGTCGTAGCCGGCGACAACCGCCCGGCCTTCGGTCGGCGGCATATACCCCGTCAGCACCCGCATCGTCGTGGTCTTCCCGGCCCCGTTCGGACCGAGGAAGCCGAGGATTTCGCCCTTCTCGACCCGAAAGGTGATGTCGTCGACAGCCGTAACCGGACCGTATCGTTTCGTGAGGTGATCCACCTCGATCATTCAGAGCTCCGCGTGAAGAGTTTTGTGAGGGATACGCGATCAGGTCGCCTAATCTCGCCGTCGAGCCGCTGGCCCCTCGGGGTGGAATTCCATGGCGAGCAATCAAGGATCGTAAGTTCGATAGAAAAGACGTGTCAAGGAGGCGGAAAGCTTGCGCTGCCAAGCCAGAAAGCTGGAAAGCCGGAGAGCCGGAAAACAAGAGCTATCTATGCCCATCCACGAAAGCGTCCACCGCATCCTGATCTGCCGCGGAAATGCGATCAAACTGCACTCCCATGCCCACCTTGCGGTCGCTCCAGGCGACCCGTCCGACGGCATCGATATCGGCATCGCCGCCGGGCAACCGGAACTTGACTTGAATCGCCGTACCGGGCGGGAAGGGATTCATCGTGCGGATCGCCAGGCCGCCTTTACCGACGTCGAGGGTCACCGCGCCGGCGATGGTCTGTCCGGCCCGATAGGAAACCGGGACGCCCAGCGCGATGCGGGGACTGGCCCGGCGGTTGAAGCTGTCCGGAAACAGATGCGGGGCGAGCGCGGGAAGGACTTGCGTGGTCGCGGCATGCTCGTTGATGTATCCGGCGATGTTCATTGCCGACAGTTGCGCGACCTGCGCCGCCGATCCGATCGTCCCCGAAAAAATGACGACCGGCACGGGGCGTCCCGACGCGTCGCGCAGCGCGCGCACGAACCCGACCCCATCCTGGGCCAGCCCGAGATCGACCAGCGCGAGACTCACGGGCCGCGCTCTGTCGTTCGCCGCGTCGAGTGCCGCCGTGCTGCTGTCCGCCATCACATACGCGTGACGGGCATCGGCTAACGCCGCCGCAAATCGCTGTCGAACCGCCGCGAGGCGATGGGCGACGAGAATCGTCTTGACAGACATGGGGGCGAGCCTCGCTATAATCGGACTCAAGCCGACCGAAGGAGAGTCTAATGGCGACCTGCCCCGAATGTGACGCCGAAATCGTGATCGACGATGACGACCTCGAAGAGATGGAAGCCGGCGATCCATGGGACTGTGAAGCGTGCGGCAGCCGCCTGCGGGTGGCCAGTCTCGATCCAATCGAATTCGAAGGCGACGACGAGGACGAGGAAGAGGCTGACGACGAGGAAGAGGCTGACGACGAGGAGGCTGCGGAGTCGGACACCGATCTCGACGACGAATTCGATGACGATGACGACGACGCCGACGACAAAGAGGACTGGGACGAGTGACCGTTGCGGTGACCTCCACGCCGGGAACGGAGCTTCAGGCTCGCGCGGCGGCGCTTGACGCGCGTCTGCGCTCGGTGACGTCGCTCGTCGTGGCCTACAGCGGCGGCGTCGACTCCGCCTTTCTCGCGCTCGCCGCCACACGCGCGCTCGGCTCACGCGCGCTCTGCGTGACCGCCGACAGTCCGAGCTATCCCGCCCATCACCGCCGGATGGCGGAGCAGGTCGCGCGGGAATTCGCATTCCGCCATGAATTCATCCAGACGCAGGAATTGTCGCGGCCGGAGTATCGCGCCAACGATACCGACCGCTGCTATCACTGCAAGCACGAGCTCTACACCGGATTGACGGCTCTGGCGGTCGAGCGCGGCTTTGCCGCCGTCGCCGACGGCAACAACGCCGACGATCGCGGCGACTACCGGCCCGGCCGGCGCGCCGCGCGTGAATTCGGCGTCCTCAGTCCATTGGACGACGCCGGGTTGACGAAGGCGGATATCCGGGCTCTCTCTCACGAGGCCGGCTTGCCCTGCTGGGACGAGCCCGCGTCGGCGTGCCTCTCGTCACGCGTGCCGTATCATTCCGAAGTCACCGAGGAGAAGCTCCAGACGATCGAGCGGGCCGAAGAGATCGTCCGCGCGCTCGGCTTCCGCGTCGTGCGCGTCCGGCATCATGGCGACGTCGCCCGGCTCGAGCTTGCGCGCGAGGAGTTGCCGCGTCTCCTCGACGCCGCGATCTCGGACACAATCGATCGTCAACTCCGCGCGCTCGGCTTCCGCTACGTCGCCGTGGACCTGAAGGGCTATCGCCTGGGCAGTCTGAACGAGGGTCTGAAGCTCAAGCCTGTCTAAAGATCTGCATCGATCTATCGGTTTATCGATCTATCGATCTATTTGAGATCATGCTGGCCCTGTCTCCGGGACGAATGCTCTTAAATCGATCGATAGATCGATAAATCGATAGATCGATGCGGATCTTTTCACACCGCGCTTTTCTTGCCATCGTCGCGGTCATTTTCCTGATCGCTCATGCGCGCGCGCTGCCGCGTACGCTGGAGGACATCGACTCGATCAACCTCGCGCTCGGCGTCGAATCCTTCGACGTCGCCGCCCATCGGCCTCACCCGCCCGGATATCCCGTCTTCATCGCGATGGCGAAGATCTCGACGGCGGCCGTCGGCGCGCTGGCGCCGTCCTGGGATCGCGATCGGCGTGCGGCGGTCGGGCTCGCTATCTGGGGGCTCGTGGCCGGGACCGTGGCAGTCTTTGCCGTTGCTGAGCTCCTCATCGCGATTGGCGTCGCACCGCTGCTGGCGAGCCTTGCGGCGGTGTTGTTCGTCGCGTCGCCGCTCTTCTGGTTCTCGTCCGTGCGGCCGCTGACCGACGTGCCGGGGTTCGTCGCCGCGCTCGTCGTGCAATGGTCGCTGATGCGTGGGCTGCGGGCGATTCGTGCCAACACAGATGCCGGCGTCGTCAATCGCGTTCCACGCCAGCTGATCTGGGGGGCGGCGCTCGCCGGCGTGATCGTCGGATTGCGATCGCAGACGATGTGGCTCACCGGACCGATCCTGATCTGGTGCGCGGCTGAGTTCCTGATGCACCGGCGCCTGCGTGCGGCGGCGATTCTCGCGGTCGCGGCGGCGGTTGGGGTTCTCATCTGGGCCATCCCGCTTCTCATCGAGAGCGGAGGTGTCGCCAGCTACTGGCGGTCCGTCCGTTTTCAGGGTGGCCAGGATCTTTCGGGGATCGAGCTTCTCGCGACGACGCCGACCGCAAGACTGCTGAAGGTCGCGCTGCGGCGGACGTTCATGGAGCCGTGGCTTCTCACGGGACTTGCGAACGCCATCGCCGGATTCGCGATCATTGGAATCGTCCGCTTGATCCGGCGGGAGCGATCGACGCTCTGGATGCTCTGCCTGCTGTTCGTCCCGTACTTGCTGTTCCATCTCGCGTTTCATGAAACCGTCACGCTGCGCTACGGTTTGCCGGTGCTGGTTCCCGTCGCGACGCTGGCGGTGATCGGCTTTGCGATTCTGGGTACGCGTGCGGCGGCAGTCCTGTCGATGGCAGCGGCGATCGTGGCGGTGGTTCCGGTTCAGCCGCGGCTCGAGGAGTACTCGGCCGGCGGCTGGCCGGTAGCGCGGGCGTTTCAAGAGATGCTGCGGTCGCTTCCCGCGGCGGGCGATCGGCCCGAGCTGCGCATGCACCATCAGGTGTGGCACGGCGTGCGGCGCTTGATCGAGTGGTACCGCCCGTCCTGGGACGTCGGGCCACAACCGTTTCCGGGCGATCGCGAATGGCTCGACGCCGTGCGCGCCTGGAATGCCGGATCCGTACGGCCGGTCTGGTTCCTCACCGACCTCACCCGGAACGACATGACGCTGATCGATCGACGGGCGCGCGAGCTCGGCGGACGTTACGAGCTCCCCGAGCGGCTGCGGGCGCTCGTCGGCGGCTACCGGCTCGACGGATTGAACTGGTGGCGAATCGCGCCGCCCGGCTGGATGCTCGGCACCGGCTGGTCCCTGACGCCGGAAATCGCCGGGATGACGGAGATCGACCGCACCGGTCCGCATCATCGTCCCGCGGAAGGGTTCCTGCGTCGGACGGAGCGGCCGCTGCGACTGATGATCGGCGGACGGTACGTCGCTCCACCTGGATCGCCGCCCGGAGTCATCTCGGTCGATCTGGAGCAGCGCCGGCTTGCAGACTGGAAGGTTTCTGCCGCGGCGCCGTGGTTCCTCAACTGGATCGATCTGCCGAGCGGTATTCCCCAAGGGGCCGGTCAATACTCCCCCCTGAGTATACGCGTAACCGCGGAGCCGGCCGGCGCGGCACCTGCGGTGGTCCTCGAACAATTCGATGCCGCTCCCGCCGACGAGCTGATGGACGCGTTCGCGGAAGGGTGGTTCGAGCTCGAGGAGAACCCGCAGACCGGACGCCTGTGGCGATGGATGAGCGATCGCGCGACGATCGTCGTCAATGGCGTCAGCGGCGATCTGCGACTCACCCTGTCGGGTGAGTCGCCGCTGCGCTATTTCGACCACGCGCCGGATGTTGTCGTCCGGACCGGCGAGGCCGAGCTGGGGCGATTCAGCCCGTCCGCGGATTTCACGCAGACGATCGATGTGCCCGCCCGCACCCTGGCCGCCGGCCAGAACCGCATCACCATCGAGACGAACCTGACGGTTGTTCCTGCGCGTGTGGGGAACAGCCAGGACACGCGCCGGCTGGGGTTGCGAATCTTCCAGGCGGAGCTCAGCCGGCGGTAATGCGCGGTTTTCTCGCCACGCACATCAGCGAGGTACCGATCGGCAGGTCGACGAACGACATCAAAGAGTGCTCGGCGGCCAGCGCCGCGTCGAACGTCCGGTTGATGGGTGCGGCAGGCACCCGCAGGTCCGCGTCGGACGGCTTGGCCGCTCGTCCGGTCACACGGTCGAACCATCGGACGGCGAGGGTGATCGGGAAGGTGACCATGTTCGTGAACGTCATCCGTTCGATCTTGAAGCCGGCGCTCGTGAGCACGCTGGTCAGCCGCCGTTTGCTGTACCGCCGTACTTCCATGGTCAGCATGGAATGGGAGCCGTGCAGGACCTCCAGCGCGGCGACGTTGAACAGTGCGACCCCTCCCGGCTTGAGCACCCGCCACATTTCCTGCACCGCCAGCCGCTCGCTTTCGTCGTCGAGGCAATAAATCACGTCGAACGACGTCGCGATGTCGACCGAGCTGTCGCGAAAGGGCAGCCGGGTCACCGTGCCTCTGATCAGCCGGCGGCGATGCGCGCGGCCGACACGGAGGCCGACCGGTGAAAGCTCCACGCCGACGGCCGTGCCGAACGACTCGAGCCAATCGAGATTCCGGCCCGTACCGGCGCCGCAATCGACAATCCTCCGATCGCGTCCCGGACCGGCCGCGGCGGCGAGCAGCCGCTGTGCGTTGCGCCGGAGACCGAGGAACCAGAAGTGCCGATCCTCGGCGGCCGCCGTCGCTTCGAGCATCTGTTCCATCGACTCAGAATTCTAATCAGTCCCGCTTGCGCACTTTTGCACAATCGATTCGGCTGATTTCGTTGACAGGTACACGCCGCAATCTATACATTCGCGTCACCCGCCCACCGATACTCTTGTTGGGGCATTACGCAGGGAGAGCTGATGCCAAGCTACACGTCCAAACTGTCATCGCTGTATTTGGCCGCCGCGTTGCTGGCGTTCGTCGCCGGTTGTGGCAAGAAGACACCACCCGCGACACCGCCGCCGGCGGCACCGCCGCCGGTCGTCACGCAGCAGCCGCCGCCGTCGCCGCCGCCGCCAACCCAGGCACCCCCGTCCGTTCCGGCTCCCCCGGCGCCGACCGAGGAGGAGATTTTTGCCAGGCTGACGCTGGCCGAGCTGAACGCGAAGAAGCCGCTCGAAGACGTCTATTTCGACTACGACAAGTCCGATCTGAGTGACAAGGCGCGCGCGAGCCTGCAGAAGAACGCCCAGTGGATGGCCAAGTGGACGTCGACCAAGATCATGATCGAAGGGCACGCGGACTCGCGAGGAACGAACGAATACAACCTCGCCCTGGGCGAACGGCGGGCCGCCGCCGTGCGTGACTACATGGCGACGCTTGGCGTCCCGGCCGCGCGCATGAGCATCGTCAGCAAGGGCGAAGAGCAGCCGGTCTGCAAGGAAGAAACCGAGGCCTGCTGGCCGCTGAACCGCCGCGGCCATTTCGAGGTTACGGCGAAATAGCCAAAGCCTCGGCGATCCGCTCCGCGGCGTCCCGCGGATTCTGCGCTCCGGTCACGGGCCGGCCGATCACCAGGTACGAACTTCCAGCCCGTATTGCGTCCGCCGGGGTCATTGTCCGCGCCTGATCGTCCCGTTCCGCGGCCGCTCCCCGGATGCCTGGCGTGACGACGAGAAAGTCGGTACCACAGGCTCGCCGAATCGCGGCGGCCTCCTGGGGCGAAGCGACAACGCCGTCGCAGCCCTCTCGCCGAGCCAATTCCGCCAGTCTTACCGCATGATCCAGCGGCGTCTCGTCGATGCCGATGCCGGCGAGGGCGGCAGCATCGAGGCTCGTGAGGACGGTCACCGCGATGAGGAGTGGCCGCCGGCCGTGCCGCTCGGCCGCTCGATCGGCCGCGGCCCGCGCCGCCTGCAGCATGGCGGCACCGCCTGAGGCGTGCACGTTCAGCATCCAGACACCGAGCTCGGCGGCCGATTGCACCGCGCCAGCCACGGTGTTCGGGATGTCGTGATACTTCAGATCGAGAAAGAGGCGATCGCCCTTCGACACGAGCGTCCGGACGATCTCCGGGCCCACCGCGGTAAACAGTTGATGACCGATCTTGAAGCCGCCGACAGCCCCTCGCAGCCTGTCCGCCAGCGACAGCGCTTCCTTCGCCGTAGACGTGTCGAGCGCGATCAGGATCCGGTCCACGCAGGCTCCCACGTCGGCAGTTCGACGCGTCCGATGAGATCCTCCACGCGGGCGATGTGGTGCCGGTCGAGATAGCTCTCGATTCCCGCCAGCAGCTTCGTCCAGATGAACGGATCGACGAAGTTCATGGTACCGACCTGCACGGCTGTGGAGCCGGCGATGATGAATTCGAGCGCGTCCTCGACGGTCGCGATCCCGCCCATGCCGAGAATCGGCAGCTTCACCGCCTGATGGCATTCCCACACCATCCGGATGGCGATCGGCCGGATGGCCGGACCGCTGAGCCCTCCAAGCACGTTGGACAGCTTCGGCCGCCGCGTTTCGACGTCGATGGCCATCGCCAGAAAGGTGTTGACGAGCGAAATCGCGTCCGCCCCGGCTTCCTCTGACGCGCGAGCGAACGATGCCACATCCGTCACGTTCGGCGTGAGCTTGGGAATCACGGGCAGCTTCGTCACCTTGCGGATCGCGCTGACGACGTCGTACGTGCCGGTGAGACTACACCCGAACTGGATGCCGCCTTCTTTGATATTGGGGCACGAGATGTTCAGCTCGAGCGCGTCGACGCCTTCGGCGTCGGAAAGGATCCGCGCGACTTCCCGGTACTCGTCGAGGGTCGAGCCGCACAGGTTCACGATAACCGTGGCGTTCAGGCGCTTCAGCTCCGGCAGCTTTTCGGCCACGAAGCGGCGCACCCCGATGCCCTGGAGGCCGATCGCGTTCAGCATGCCGGCAGGGGTCTCGACGATGCGCGGCGGCGGATGGCCGTCGCGTTCGTTCAGGAACAGGCCCTTGACCGCGACGCCGCCAAGCGAGCTGAGGTCGACCGCATCGGCGTACTCGACGCCGTAGCCGAAGCAGCCCGATGCCGCGATCACCGGATTCTTCAGGCGCAGCGATCCGATCCGGACCGAGAGATCAGCCATGGGCGGTCAGCGCGTCCCAGACGACAGCCGAAGCGTCGAACACGGGACCGTCCAGACACGATCGCACGAAATGCGTCCCGGTGCCGCGGCGGACACGCACGACGCAGCTATAGCAGCCGCCCATGCCGCACCCCATCACCGGTTCGAGCGACACGAAGACCGGCTTCTTGAACCGGGCGCCAAGCTGCGCAACGGCGCGCATCATCGGGGTCGGTCCGCAGGCGTAAATCGTGATCGGCTCGTCGGCGGCCGCGGCCGACAGCGCGCGCTCGAGCGGCGCCGTCACGCGGCCGGTTTCGCCGCGAGTGCCGTCCTCGGTCGTCAGCACCATTCGCGCCCCCAGCCGTTCGAAGAACGACTCGTAGAACAGATCTGCGCGCGATCGGGCGCCATAGAACAGCGTCATCGGCGTCCGCCGATCGGCAAGCGCTTCGGCAAGCGTCGCAAACGGGGCCAATCCGACGCCGCCGGCCGCCATCCAGGCTTGCTGTGGCGGATCGACGGGCACGAACGGCCGGCCGAGCGGACCGACACAGCCGATGCGCGCGCCGATTTCGACGTCGTACAACAGTCTCGTACCCGCGCCGACGCGTTTATTGAGAAGGCTGACACCGATCTCGCGATCTCGATCGTCGCGAAGCACCTCGAATACCGAGAACGGCCGCCGGAGCAGCGGCTCGAGCCCGCGCGCCGGTTTCACCATGACGAATTGTCCGGGCTCGAGCCTGCGCGCGATGTCGGGCGCCGCGAGCGCCAGCACGTTGTAGTCGGACGACAGCCGAGTGTTCGCGATCACTTCGGCGTCCACGTCGAAGGGCACGGACGAAAGTATACCGTCTCGCATCAGAGTGGCAGGCAGTCCAGCGTCGGCGAACGTGCCGTGACCGAAAGGGACTGGCGCTCACGTTTCATGCTGACGCCTATCGCGCGAGTGCTATCCGCCTTGGAAACCAAACATGGCTACGCACGTCGCGCTCGAAACGTTCGCTGCTTCCGGCGCGATTGCAGACTGACGCGCATCGGGCCACTCCAACGTCGGCCACGACGACATCAACGCCGTCCCTTTCGGCGCGTCGGTGTCGGGGTACGTGACAGCGGCAGTCTGAGCGCGGTCGTACGTTAAGAGCATCGCGAGCGGGAGGGGGTGGGGTTGTCCTGCTGAGCGAAGTCGGAGCGGCGCGCGATTTGGGCGCGCCTGGTTGCGACTCTGAGCGAAGCAGGACAACCCCACCCCCTCCCGCGAGCCACCGCGAAGGCGGAACCCGCATGACGACCTCCAGCCAAGGGCGCTCTCGGTAGTGTAATGACTGCGATCTAAGATCACCTCACCGTGCGCTACTTCCGCATGCTGACGAACGCGCTTGCCGGTGGGGTGCTGGTGGCGTTGTATCTCGTCGTGCTGGTGCTGCAGCTCAATCCGCAGGTGCCGGTCTTTTCGGCGACGGCCGGTCGATGGTTCGTCGCGCTGATTGCGTTCTATGGACCGTACGCGGCGAGCGTCATCTATTTCCTGATTCTTCTTCGTGAAGCGCTGGCGCCCCGCCGCCTGTCGCCCGCGTGGTTCAGCGTACGGCTGATGGCGTGGCTCGGCGCCGCGGTGGCCGCGGCGGCGGCGGGCGTGACCTGGGCGAACCTGCGCGGATTTCGCGCGGTGCTGAGCCAGGCCGCGGCCGAACGGATGCAACAGGGCGCAACGGCGACCACCATCTTCGCTGCCGTGCTCTTCAGCGTGGCCTTGCTGCGGTACTCGTTCGGACGGCGGGGGAGCCGGGCGGCGGCGGTGCTCCTCCTCGGATCGATGCTGCTTTCGGTGATCGTGCCGCTGTGGCTGCGGGGGCCCGTCGAGCCGCCGGTGCCGACCGCGCGGCGCGCGAAGGTCGAGCGCCTCGGCGGGGCGCCTCCGCCGCGAGTCCGGCTGATTCTGATCGACGGGGCGTCGCTCGGATTCATCAGGCAGCGCGTGGCCGGTGGACAGCTGCCGAACTTCGGCCGCCTGCTCGACTCCGGCGCGACGATGGATCTGGCAACGCTGAAGCCGACGCATGCCGTGCCCGTCTGGGCGGCCGCAGCCACGGGAAAGTACCCGCCGAAGACGGGCGTGCGTTCGGATGCCCGCTACCGGGTGCGACCCGATGACGACGATCCCGTCGATCTACTGCCGGATTACTGCTTCGCCCGCGCGCTCGTGCAGCTCGGCTTCGTCACGCCTGACCCATTGACGTCCACGTCTCTTGGCGGACGGACGCTGTGGGACATCGTTGCCGACTACGGGTTTGCGTCAGGGATCGTCGCCTGGCCGCTGACCAATCCTGCGCACGCGTCCCGCGGGTACATCATCAGCGATGCCTTCGACGATGCGGCCAGCTCGCCATTCCGTCTGGCGGATGCCAAGGCCGGCGATCCGACGTCGGCGGTCGACCTCGCACGTGAGGTCTTCGATTACTGGCAGACGCGCGCGTTTCCGGAGATTCTGCCGACTTTCTCGGCGAACGAGACCGCGCCGGCCGCGCGGTGGGACCACGCCTACAGCGAGTCGGCGGAGTTACTGGAACAAGCATTTGCTCCACGCCTGACGGCCGTCCGCTACGAAGGGCTCGATGTCTACGGCCACAAGTACCTGCCTGATGCCGAGCCGGAGCTTTTTGGCTCCGTTCGCCGCGACGATCCACGCCGCTCGCCGCTGGATCGCTACTACACGTACCTCGACAGCGAGGTTGGGCGAGCCATCGCGGCGCAGGAAGAAGGCGATCTGCTGATGGTCGTGGCGGGATTCGGCATGGAGCCGAGCCCCTTCCCCAAGCGCCTCATCTTGCCGCTCCTCGGGTACGCCGACCCGCCGGGCACACATGAGCCGGCGCCGGACGGATTTCTCCTCGCGTACGGCAGCCACGTCGCGCACGCCTCGCTCGATCGCGGCTCGATTGTCGACATCGCCCCGACGGTGCTGTACTACATGGGCCTCGACATCGGCCGCGATATGGACGGCTTCGCGCGGACCGACCTGTTTCTACGCACGTACACCCTCGATCGGCCGGTCAAGTACATCGCGACGCACGAGACAGGGGAAGAGGCGAAAAGAACTCAGTAGGTGTTAGACTGTGGTTGCTCTTTAATTGCGGTCCCGAGAGTCCGCAAAGAGGTGAGGATGTTCGTCCGACCAGCCGCCGCACACGTTTCCCTTCATCCCACACTAATCGATCGCGTGGCGTCAGCCACACCTGCGAGCGCGCCATGGCTGTCGTGATGGACGCCGATCGCATGGCGCGGACGCTGATGCGGATCGCGCACGAAATCCTCGAGCGGCACCGCGGCGCCGACGGGCTGGCCCTCGTCGGCATTCGCGCCCGGGGCGTGCCCATCGCCACGCGCCTCGCCGCGCACCTGCGCGATCTGGCCGGCGCGGACGTGCCGACCGGCGCGCTCGACATCACGCTCTACCGCGACGATCTGATGCGGCACGCGGTCGGTCCGCAGCCCGTCATCCGCCGAACCGAGATTCCGTTCTCGATCGACGATCGGCTGATTCTCCTCGTCGACGACGTGCTCTACACCGGGCGGACGATTCGTGCCGCGCTCGACGCGCTCATCGATTTCGGACGTCCGAGAGCCATCCAGCTCGTCGTGCTGGTCGACCGCGGCCACCGCGAGCTCCCGATTCGCGCCGACTACGTCGGCCGCAACATACCGACCTCCCGTCAGCAGAGCGTCCAGGTCCGTCTCCGCGAAATCGACGGCCGTGACGAAGTCGAGGTGGAAGGATGACGTCAGCCACCGCCCTGCGCAGCCGCCATCTGCTCGGCATCGCCGATCTCGATCCGTCCGAGATCGAGCTGGTGCTCGAAACGGCCCTCGCGATGAAAGAAATCGGCACGCGCCCAATCAAGAAAGTACCGACGCTGCGTGGGCGCACCATCATCAACCTGTTCTTCGAACCCAGCACCCGGACACGCATGTCGTTCGAGCTGGCCGAGAAGCGGTTGAGCGCGGACACGCTCGGCATGACGACGACCGGATCGAGCGTGTCCAAAGGCGAGACGCTCGCCGACACCGCGCGGACGCTCGAAGCCATGGCGCCCGACATGATCGTGATGCGGCACGGCGCGTCGGGAGCGCCGCATCAGTTGTCGCGGATCTGCCGCGCGAGCATCATCAACGCCGGTGACGGCATGCACGAGCACCCGACGCAGGCGCTGCTCGACGCGCTGACGATGCTCGAGCGCAAGAGACGACTGGCCGGCCTGCAGGTCGCAATCATCGGCGATCTGGTGCACAGCCGCGTCCTGCGATCGAACGTCCTGCTGCTCACGAGAATGGGAGCGGCCGTGCGCGCCTGTGGCCCGGCCACACTCGTCCCGCCAGGCCTCGATCGTCTGGGCGTGCGCGTGACGACCTCGATCGACGAGGCGCTCGACGGCGCCGATGTGGTCATGATGTTGCGCGTTCAACACGAACGGATGAGCGGCCTCTTTCTGCCGTCGGTCCGCGAGTACTTCACGTTCTTCGGCCTGACCCCGGCGCGGCTCGAGCGGGCCGCCCCGGACGTCATCGTGATGCACCCGGGCCCGATGAATCGGGGCGTCGAGATCGACTCCGAGGTTGCCGACGGTCCGTGGTCGGTGATCCTGGACCAGGTGGCCAACGGCGTCGCCGTGCGAATGGCGGTGCTGTATCTCCTCGCCGGCGGCGAGGCGGAAGCGTGATGCGCATCCTGCTCAAGTCCATTCACCTCGTCGATCCCGGCGCCGGCCGCAACGGCCGCTTCGATGTGCTGATGGAAGACGACCGGATCCTGCGCGTCGGCCCGGGCCTGCCGGCTGACGGCGCGCACGTGGTGGAGCTGCCGTCGGCGCTGGTCGTGACGCCCGGGCTCATCGACATGCACGTGCACCTGCGCGAGCCGGGCCACGAGCACAAGGAGACGATCGCGACCGGGACGGCGTCGGCCGTGGCCGGCGGATTCACCGCCGTCGCGTGCATGCCGAACACGGATCCCGTGAACGATCATTCCGCGGTCACGGAGTTCATCGTCAAGCGCGCGGCCGAGGCGAAGCTCGCACGCGTGTATCCGATTGGCGCCGTGTCGATGGGATCGAATGGACAACAGCTCACCGAGATCGGCGATCTCAGACACGCCGGATGTGTCGCGATTTCCGACGATGGCCGTCCCGTCGCGACCGCGCTGCTGATGCGGCGCGCGATGGAATACGCGTCGATGTTCGGAATGCCGGTGATCGATCACTGCGAGGATCCATCGCTCAAAGGCGACGGGGTCGCGCACGAGGGCCCGGTCGCCGCGATGCTCGGACTCCGGGGCATTCCAGGAGCGGCCGAATCGGTGGGTGTGGAACGCGACATCGCGGTGGCCGAGATGACCGCCGGCCACGTGCACATCGCGCACATGAGCGCGCGGCAGTCCCTTCGGGCCGTCCGCGCCGGAAAGGCAGCCGGGATCCGCGTCACCTGTGAAGTGACGCCGCACCATTTCGTGCTGACCGACCAGGCGCTCGCCGAGCGCGGCGGCTACGACGCCAACACCAAGATGAACCCGCCGCTGCGCGAAGAAGCCGACCGCGCGGCGATGATCGAGGGTTTGCGCGACGGGTCGATCGACGTGATCGCCACCGATCACGCGCCGCATCATGCCGACGAAAAATCGCTCGAATTCGATCGCGCGCCGTTTGGCATCGTCGGGCTCGAGACGGCAGTGTCGCTGTGCCTCGACCGGCTCGTGCATGGCGGAGTCATCGGCTTGCCGCGGCTCGTGGAGCTCCTGTCGCTGAATCCGGCGCGCGTGCTCGGGATTCCGGGAGGCACTTTGTCGGAGGGGGCTCAGGCGGACTTGACCGTGCTCGCGCCCGACGCGACAGTCACGATCGACGCGCGATCGTTCAAATCGAAATCGAAGAACACGCCGTTCGATGGCTGGACGCTGAAAGGCGGCGTCGCCGCGACCATCGTCGGCGGGCGCGTCGTGTACGCGAATGAGAACATGCCTGTCGGGCGAAAACTGCGGGATACAACGTAGGGCGGATTGGTTCCCAAATCCGCCCACCGTACTCAGGGGTCGAATGACGCGACGTGACGACGTGCGCCGGAAGGCGCTGGCCAACCTTCAGGAATTCGAAGTCCTGATGATGGACGGCCATTTCGACTACGGCAACGGCTATCACGGGCGCGTGTATCTCAATCCGCACCGGATTTTCCGGCAGCCTTCGCTGATCTGGCGCTTCGCCCAGGACCTCATCGACATTCTTCCCGAGCCCATCGTGTCGTCGACCGAGGTCGTCGTCGGTCCGGTGATGGGCGGCGCGCTGCTCGCCCATACGCTGGCGGGACTGCTCGACGCCCGCCATCCGCTCACGCACCCGCCGACGAGCTTCGCGCCATTGTCGCTCGATGCGACCGGCGCCATGGTGCTGCGGCCGTTCTATCGCGGCATCGTCGCCGGGAAGCGCGTGCTGCTCGCCGACGACATCAGAAACACGGGGAAGACGTTTCAGAAGGCCAAGGGACTGATCGAAGAGGCCTCTGGCACGGTTATCGCGACGGTCGAAATCTACGACCGTCTCGAGGCGATGGTCGACCTGGGGGTCCCGAACTTCGCGCTGGCCGGGTACAAAGCGCCCGAAAACTATGAGGCTGCGGCCTGCCCCATGTGCCGGGACGGAATGCCCGTGACGCGATTCTAGCCGGCTTTTTGCAATGATCCTTTCCTTCCCCACGTTCAAGTCGTCGCTCAATCGCCTCTATGAAGGGTTCAACGTCCCGGACTCGGCCGTCGATCCCATTCAGATCGTTCGCAGATATGACCGCACCGAGGATCGGGAAATCGTGGCCTTTGTCGCCGCCGGTCTGGCGTTCGGCCGTGTTGCATCGGTCATGACATCTATTGAAGCGGTTTCGCGGGTGATGGGCGAGTCCCCTTCGTCATTCGTTCGAGGCTTTGATCCTGCCCGCCACGCTGGCCCGCTCCGTCCCCTCGTGCACCGATGGACCCGGGGTGACGACTTCGTGGGGTTGTTGTGGATCCTCCGGCGGTTGGTCGAGGATTCCGGCTCCCTGGAGCGTAGCTTCGTATCGGGTCTGGCCCCGGACGCGCTCGACGTCAAGGCGGCGATCGAGGCCTTTTCGACCCGTGCGCGCGCCATCGATCTCCGGCCGGCCTACGGGCGAGTGCCCCGAAAGCCCGGGGTCTATTACTTCTTCGCAAGGCCCTCGACCGGGGCCGCTTGCAAGCGCCTGAACCTCTTTTTGCGGTGGATGGTCCGCCGGGACGCCATCGATCCCGGCGGGTGGACCTCAATCAGCCCACGCCAACTGGTCGTTCCGCTCGATACCCACACGATTCGAGTCGGACGCTGCTTGCGGCTGACGCGCCGCGCCACTCCCGGCTGGCAGATGGCGTCGGAAATCACGGCGGGCCTCCGAAGGTTCGACCCGGATGATCCTGTCCGGTATGACTTTGCGCTCTGCCACCTCAGCATGATGGGTGGCTGCGGCTTTGGAGCCGGGAAGGGAAATCGAGAGTGTCCGCTGCGAGAGGCCTGCCGGCCCATGAAGGCCCAAGGCCCCAGGCCCAAGGCCCAAGGAAGGCCGAAGGCCAAAGGCCGAAGGCCATAGCCTCTTCCTTCTTCCCTTTAACCTCCCCTTTGCCCTTTGCCCTCTGCCCTCTGCCCTGACAAGGCTCTTTTATAGGCAGCTACCGTCCGTTGCACCATCCGATCGACGCTGAACTCGTCAATGACCCGCGCACGTCCGGCGGCGCCAAAAAGCCTCCTGCGGTCCGGATCGTTGAGGAGCGCGACGATGGCGGAGGCGAGCGCCTGGTCGTCGTGCGTCGGCACGAGCAGCCCCGTCACTTCGTGAACGATCGCCTCCGGGATGCCGCCCGCGCGCGTTCCGACCACGGCGCGGCTGGCAGCCATGGCTTCGAGCATCGCCGACCCGAGTCCTTCCGTCACCGAGCTCATGGCAAAGACGTCGAACGACTTCATCAGCCCGAGCGCGTCGGCACGAAATCCAGCCAGGATGACGTGTCGAGTCAGACCCAATTCATGAATCTGCCGCTCGAGCGGCTCCTTGAGCTCGCCTTCGCCGACGATGAGGAACCGCGTGTCCGGGATTTCGCGGATGACCTTCGCCGCCGCGGCCACCAGATGCCGCTGGCCTTTGTGCGCGGCGAGCGCCGCGACGTTGCCCACGACAGGGGCGCCCTTCGGCAGCCAGAACGCCGCGTGCGCATCAACGGCCGGTTGCTTGTCGACGAGACTCACGTTCACGCCGTCGTGCACGACGACGATGCGATCGGGGGCGATGTTGTCGGCTTCGAGGATCGACGCGATCGTCCGCGAGGCCGCGACGAACAGATCGACGTGCCCGTACTTCCACTTCGAGAACGCGTGGCTCTTCAGATGAAAGTCGACGCGCCGCGAGGCGATGACCGCGGGCCGGCGGGGCGGGGCGGGCTTCATCTGCAGCGCCATCGCGACGAGCGCCACGCCCATCGGATCGTGCGCCTGCACGACGTCGGGCTGGATCTCGCGCAGGACGCGCGCCAACTGCCAGGCGGCGTGGACGTCGAACTCGCTGCGAGGCGAAAAGCCGATGAATCGCAACCCTTCGCTGGCGCGTCGTTTCAGCTCGCCGGCTTCGTGCGCGACGAGCACGGCAGGATGTCCGAGCTCTTCGAGGCCCGTGACGGTCAGCAGGACCTGGTTCTGGCCTCCGCGCCACGTCTGGGCCGTGTCGATGTGAACCGATCGAATCGGGTCATCCGCGGCCATGATCCAGATCCCACAGCCGGGCGAATTTCAGGAACACGTAGTACGCGTTCATGACGGAGACGATGAACCCCGGCATGCCGTCGCGAATCCCTCCCCGAAGCAGGTAGTTGCGCCCGAAGGCCGCAAACGGATGCACGACGAGGTCGAAGGCCCCGGCGCGGCGACCGCCGGCACGCATTTCCTCCGCGGCCAATCTCGTGTACCGCTCCATCGTCTGGTGATGGTGGGCGACGTCGCGATACGCGTAATGCTCGAGGTCGTGGTGCAGTTGACCGGCGCGTCCGTCGGCGGTGACCGACTCGTGGACGCGCCGCTCGTTCCAGCGCGCGCGCCGGCGATCGTAGAGGCGGAGCTGATAGTCGGGGTACCAGTCGGTCGTGCGGATCCAGCGGCCGAGATACCACGTCACTCTCGGCATGCGGTAGCCGGGCACGGGCGGCTCCGCAGCGAGCGTGCGGCGAATCTCGTCGGCGAGCGCCGGCGTCACGCGCTCGTCGGCGTCGATCGACAGAATCCAGTCGTGGGTGGCCTGACCAGCCGCGAAGTTCTTCTGGGTCGAGTACCCGGGCCAGTCGCGAACGATGACGCGTGCGCCGCGCTTCTGCGCGATCGTGACGGTGTCGTCGGTGCTCCCGCTGTCGACGACGAGAATTTCATCAGCCCACCCCGCAGACGCGAGGCAGGCATCGATGTGCGCGGCTTCGTTGAGGGTGATGACCGTGACGGTCAGCTTCGGCACCGCGCCGACTATAGCGCAGGGGCCTTTATCTGATCTTCTGCACCCGGTCGAAGGTGATCAGCGCGCTGGCGTAGGCAATCTCGGCGTTCAAGGCGCCGATGCGTGCCTGCGCGAGGTCACGCTGCCGCACCTGGAGATCGAGCGTCGAGCCGATGCCCACCGCAAAACGCCTCTCCTCGGCCCGGTACTGCTCTTCGAAGGCTTCGAGCGCGACGCGAGTGGCGAGGACCCGCTGATAGGTATTCTGCACCTGCCGCGCCGCTTCGCGGACGTCGAACGCGATCGCCAACTCGAGATCGCGGGTGGCAATCTGCTGCTGGTTCTTTTGGATTTGGCTCTGCGCGAGCGACGCCTCTGCAGCGCTGCGCCCGATCGGGTAGCCGACTCTCACGCCGACCGTCCAGTTGGGGTACGCGCCGCCGAACGAGTCGCCGAGCACGGTCCCATACCCGCGGGTCAGGGCGTCGATGTTGGTCGCCGTGCCGCCCGTTGCCGGCGCCACGTAGTTCACAGCCAGGTCAACCGTCGGATGCGTGTCGTTGCTGTTCAACCGGATGGAGAGATCGGTCAGCTCCATGTTTCGCCGTTGAACGGCCAGGTCGAGCCGGTTCGCGAGCGCCGTCTTGATGGCGGCGTCGACGTCGATCGCCGGGGCTTTGACGGTGATCTGATCGATGGGTTCGAGCTTGACGGTCCAGTAGTCCTGCCGCTCGTGATCCAGGATGAGCGCGCGCAGATCATCCTCGGTCGTTCCGATCCGGGCGTCGGCGACGAGTAGCTGTTCCTCGTTTCTCGCGACCTCCGATCGGGCCTGGACGATCTCGATCTCCGGCGACTGACCGACCCTGACGCGCTCCGTGGCGTTCTTGAGCGTCTGCTGCGCGATGTCCATGTTCTGCTGCGCGACCTTCCGCCCCTCGATCGCCGAGACGAGACTCAAGTACGCGAAGCGGATGTTCGCTTCGGTGGCGACGATGCGCTCCTGCAGGGTGATGTCGGCGATGGCGCGCCGCCGCTCATCGCGCTCGACCGACGCACGCGGGGCATCGATGGAGTAGTCCCGCCAGATCGGCTGAGTGAAGTCGACGCGGAGGGTCGATCCGAGTGACGGATTGTAGGTCTGGCCCCCGGTGCTGCTCAAGCGGTTGCTCGACCAGTTGACCGAGTAATTTCCGCCGAACCACGGCAGGTTTTGCTGGACGAACGCGCCGCCGCTGATGTTGTTGCTGGACGAGACTGACTGGGTGCCGTCGGCAAATCTCTGCGGCTGCCCCTGCTGCGAGTTGCGCGAGAGCGAGTAGCCGGTGACCGGCAGGAAGATGGATCGCGAAATCGCGATGTTCTGCGCGGCGATATCGACGTTGAGCTTCTCGGCCTTGAGCCCGAGGTTCGACTCGAGCCCCATCGTCACCGCCTGGTCCATCGTGAGCGGCAACGACGGCCCCTGTGGAGCGGCGGCGGCTTGCCGCGCCGTTGGCGCCGGCGCCTGTCCGGCAGTCTGCGGCCCGAGCGCAGACAGCGTCGGAGTTGCCGCCGTCATCAGCGCGGTCGCCATCGCGATCGAACGAAATCTGCGCAACGAAATTTGAGTCACCATCGGTCAGTTCTCCCGATTCCGGGACATCGCCGGCCACGATCACGATCTAGACGAACGGCCGGCGGACGCAGTTCAGCGCGGATTTATACTATCGGCCGGGCTTCGCGTTTTTGGGACGCAGTCGTCCCGCTTCGCGGAAAAACAAGGCAAAACCGCGCTTTCGACACCAAGAGTGCAAACCATGCGCCGACTTCTGACCGTCATCGCCCTGGGACTCGTCGCCAGTTCCTGGTCCGCCTCCGGACAGTCCTCCAACAGCGCGCGTGCCGGAGGCATGCTCACGATCGACAGCATCATGCGGGGGCCCAAGCTCGTCGGATCGCCGCCGGCTGCCGTTCGCTGGGCGCCTGATTCGTCGAAGATCTATTTCACCTGGCAGAAAGCCAGTGACGAGCGGCCGTCGACATACGTCGCCAATCGTGACGGATCGTCGTTGAAAAAGCTGACCGCCGAGGAGGCTCGGACGATCGACGTCGCGCCAACCGGAAGGCTGGATCGCGCGCGCCGCCGTGTGCTCACGACGGAGAACGGCGACGTCGTGACGTACGACACGACGAGCGGCGAACGCCGGCAGCTGACGAGAACCGCCGCGGTCGAGTCGAGTCCGCGATGGATTCGCAACGATACGGCGATCACGTTCGTGCGCGACGGCAATCTGTTCGTGATGACGATCGAAGGCAACAGCGGCGTTCCGTTCGCGCAGCTGACCGACATCGTGGCGCCGGAACAACCCGCGCCGGCTGGTCAGCGCGCTGCCGGCGCCGGCGGCGGACGAGGCGGTGGAGGTCGAGGCGCCGCTGGGGCTGCCGCGACGGGAGGTGCCGCGAACGAAACCGAATCGCAGAAGTACCTCCGCGAGCAGGAGCGATCGCTGATCGATTTCATCCGCCGGCAGGCGGAGGAGCGTGAGGAAGGATTCGGTCGCGGCCGGGGCGCCGCCGGCGGCGCGGCATCCGCGCCCATCCCGCGCTTCCCGCTGACGTCCCGCCAGACTCTTGCCGACGTTCAGCTCTCGCCGGATGAGCGGTACGCGTGGATCGGTGTGACCGAACGGCCCGAGGGTACGTCGCGGGGACAGGACACGCCGAACTACGTCACTGAGTCGGCCTACCCCGAAATGATTTCCGGCCGCACGAACGTCGGTGACGCTCAACAGCGCCGGCTGCTGGCCATCCTTGATCTCAAAGAAAACAAGTCCGTCTGGGCGGACGCCTCGTCGTTTGCGGGAGTCGAGCGAAAAGCCAAGGCGACCGACGCTGATGTGCCGCGCCTGCTGAATTGGGGTCTTCCGGATCTCTCGGACGATGGATCGCAGAGCGTGCTGTCGGTCCGGTCGCTCGACAACAAAGATCGCTGGCTGGTCAAAGTCGATCCGGCGTCCGGGAAGGCAACCGTGCTCGACGCGCTGCACGACGAAGCCTGGATACGCGAGCAGTCCGTCGCCGGTCCCGGTGCGGCCGGCAGCGTCGTCTGGCTGCCCGACAACAAGCGGATTGTGTTCCTGTCGGAAAAGAGCGGATGGATGCACTTGTACTCGCTCGATGTCACAGCGGGAGCGCCGGCGGCGAAAGCCCTGACGACTGGGAAGTGGGAGGTCACTGACGCGCGTGTGTCCCGCGATCGGAAGACGATGTTTCTCACGACGACCGAAATCCATCCCGGCGAGCGTCATTTCTACACGATGTCGATCGACACCGGCGCGCGGACGCGGGTCACGACGATGGTCGGGTCCAATGAGGTGACGGTCTCGCCGGACGAGAAGACGCTGGCGATCGTCTATTCATACTCGACCAAGCCGCCCGAGCTGTTCGTGATGCCGTTCGTCGCCGACGCGCAGCCGGCCGCGGTGACCGCCAGCACGACCGACGAGTGGCGTTCCTTCAAGTGGATCGATCCGAAAGTCGTGACCTACAAGGCGCGCGACGGCGCCGAGGTGTACGCGCGTCTGTTCACGCCGGAGATGATCGGCGCGAAGCGCGATCCGAAAAAACCGGCCGTCGTCTTCGTCCACGGCGCCGGGTATCTTCAGAACGCGCACAAGTACTGGTCCACGTACTACCGCGAGTACATGTTTCACAATCTGCTCGCGTCCCGCGGCTATGTCGTGCTCGATCCGGATTATCGAGCCAGCTCCGGGTACGGCCGCGACTGGCGGACGGCAATCTATCGCCACATGGGCGGACACGATCTGAACGACGTCGTGGACGGCGCCAAGTTCCTGGTCCAGACGGAACGAATCGATCCGAAGCGGATCGGCGTCTACGGCGGCAGCTACGGTGGATTCATCACGCTGATGGCGATGTTCACGACGCCCGACGTGTTCGCAGCCGGCGCGGCCCTTCGTCCCGTCACCGACTGGGCGCACTACAACCACGGCTACACGTCGAACATCCTGAACGTGCCGCAGATCGATCCCGAGGCGTACAAGAAGAGCTCGCCGATCTACTTTGCGGAGGGACTCAAAGGACGCCTGCTCATCTGTCACGGCATGGTCGACACGAACGTGTTCTTCCAGGACACGGTGCGCCTGGTCCAGCGGCTGATCGAGCTGCGCAAGGAAAACTGGGAAGTCGCGCCCTATCCAGTCGAGAACCACAGCTTCACGGAGGAGACGAGCTGGGCGGACGAATACAAACGGATCCTGCAGCTCTTCGAGGAGACGTTGAGGAAGTGACGGATTCCATCGATGTTCTGGCTCTGTTCCGCGAGTCGGGCGCGCTGCTCGAAGGACATTTTCGACTGTCGTCCGGCCTGCATAGCGCCGGATACCTGCAGTGCGCGCTGGTCCTGCAGCATCCTCGTCACGCCGAGGCGCTGGGCCGGGCCCTTGCCGCGGCGTTTCACGACGCCGGCGCGACGGCGGTTCTTTCGCCCGCCCTGGGCGGTGTCGTCATCGGCCACGAAGTCGCGCGCGCGCTCGGGGTGCGCGCCCTCTTCGCCGAGCGGCAGGACGGCGTACTGACCCTGAGACGCGGATTCCACCTCGACTCCTCCGACCGCGTCATCGTCGTCGAGGACGTCGTGACGACCGGCGGGTCGACACGCGAGACGATGGACGTGGCGAGAAAAGCCGGGGCGGGAGTGGTTGCGGCGGGCGCCGTGATCGATCGGAGCGGCGGGTCTTCGGATCTCGGCGTGCCGTTTCATGCGCTGGTTACCCTCACGGTCGCGACCCATCAGCCGGAGTCGTGTCCGTTGTGTGCAGCAGGGAAACCGATCACGAAGCCCGGATCGAGGTAGGACCTGCGCACTCTGAAGCTGACACTCGCCTACGACGGCACGAACTACGTCGGCTGGCAGCGGCAAATCAATGGCGTCTCTATCCAGCAACTGATCGAAGAGGCGTTCGCGCCGCTCGACGGTGGCCGGGCGCCGACGGTCGCCGCCGCGGGGCGCACCGACGCCGGCGTGCACGCGATGGGACAAGTGGCGAGCGTGCACCTCGACATCGATCTCGCCGCGTCTTCCGTGCAGCGGGCGCTCAACGTCAGGCTGCCGCAGGACATTCGGGTGCTCGGCGTCGTCGATGCGACGCCCGGCTTTCACGCCCAGTTCCATTCAACGGGGAAGTCGTACCGGTATCGCATCGCGACGACGGCGGTGCTGTCGCCGTTCGACCGGTGGTTCGTGTGGCATGCGCCGGGCCCGCGCAACGTTCGGGCGATGCAGCGCGCGGCCGAGCATTTCGTCGGCCGTCACGACTTCGCGTCGTTTCAACCGGCCGGGTCGCCCGGGCGCGACACGGTGCGCACGATCGAGCGAGTGTCCATCCGCGACGCGGGCGGTGAGATCGTCATTGACGTCGACGGCAACGGATTCCTGCGCCACATGGTTCGGATCATCGCGGGCACGCTGGCCGACGTCGGCAGCGGCGCCCGCGAGCCGCAGACGATTCCGGACGTGCTGTCGGCGCGCGACCGGCGCGCGGCCGGACCGACGCTGCCGGCCGCCGGACTGACGCTGGTGTCGGTGAGGTACTAACGATTGCAACTTAGAACTTAGAACTTAGAACTCAGAACTTGGAACTGATATTTCAACTGAGAGGCTGATGTTCAAATTGTGACGTCTCCGAGTTCTGAGTTCTAAGTTCGAAGTTCTAAGTTGCAAGTTCTGTTAAGATCCCGACTGCCTCCCGCGTCATGGCGCAATCCGACTTGCTCGCCGCTGTGAAGGCCGGATCCCCTGAAGAGGTCCTCGCGCGCCGGATCGACTTCAGCCGCCTGCCGCGGCACATCGCCATCATCATGGACGGCAACGGCCGGTGGGCCGCGACGCGGCATCTGCCGCGCGTCGAAGGACACCGGGCCGGGATCGACGCCGTGCGCGACACCGTGGAGACGTCGGCGCGGATTGGCATTCCCGTCCTCACGCTCTACGCGTTCTCGGTCGAGAACTGGAAGCGGCCGGATACCGAGATCACCGCCCTGATGGGGCTCCTCAAGCACTATCTGCGGCTCGAGCTCAAGACGCTCCTCAAGAACAACATCCGCTTCAAGGTGATTGGCCAGCCGGAGCGTTTGAGCGTCGACATTCGCGACGAGCTGTCGCTGGCCGAGGCGCGCACGAGCGCGAATACCGGAATGGTGTTCAACATCGCGCTGAGCTACGGCGGCCGCGCCGAGATCGTCGAGGCCGCGCGGCGTGCCATGCGCGCCGGCGTCAACCCGGACGCGCTCGACGAAAGCGGATTCGCGTCGTTCCTCTACACGGCCGGCCAGCCCGATCCCGATCTGCTCATCCGGACCAGCGGCGAGATGCGCGTCAGCAACTTTCTCCTCTGGCAAATCGCCTACGCGGAAATCTGGGTCACCGAAGCGCTCTGGCCCGACTTCCGCGCGCGAGACCTGCTCGAAGCCATCGTCGACTACCAGAAGCGCGACCGGCGCTACGGCGCGATTGGATCGGAGGCGGCCGCCGTCGGGAAATGACTCGCATCACCAGCGGCATTCTGCTGATCGTGGTCGTGGGCGGCACGATTTGGTGGTTGCCATGGTGGGTGACGTTGGCGCTGGCCGCGCTTGCCGCCGCGGTCGGCGGCAGCGAGCTTGCCGGACTCGGCGCGCACGCCGGCGCGCCGGTGCCGCCCGCATTCGTGGCGCTGGCCGCGGCCGCATCGACGGCGATGGCGGCGTTGCCGGCGCTGACCAGCCTGGGGTTTTCCGAAGACACGCTCACCTCACTGCTGCTCGCGACGATGATCGCGGCAGGCTTGTTGACGCTCGCCTCCGGTCCGCCGACGCCGGGGACGCTGACCCGCGTCGGACTCGTCGGCCTGGCGCCGCTCTACGTCGGATTGCCGCTCGGCGCGATCGCGCGCACGCACGCGACCGTCGGTCCGGCGGCCGTGACCTGGCTCGTGGCCGTCATCGCGATCAGCGACACCGCGCAGTTCTACACGGGACGGCTGATCGGCCGGAGAAAGCTCGCGCCGCTCGTCAGTCCGGCGAAAACGATCGAAGGTGCGGCCGGAGGATTGATCGCCGCCGCGGCGGCCGGCGGCCTGCTCGCGTCGTTCGGCATGGTTGACCTGACGGGCGGTTCCGGGGCGCTGCTCGGACTGCTACTCGCCGGATTCGGGATCTGCGGCGACCTGTTCGAGTCGCTGCTCAAACGAAGCGCAGGGGTCAAGGACAGCTCGGGGCTGATCCCCGGGCACGGCGGCGTCCTCGACCGGCTCGACAGTTATCTGTTTGCCGGTCCTGTCTTCTATCTCTTCCTGAGGTTCGTCCATTGAAGCGCATCGCGATCCTCGGATCGACGGGATCGATCGGCCGGAGCGCGCTGTCGGTGGTCGATGCGCATCCGGGCCGTCTGCGCGTCGTCGCGCTCGCCGGCGGCGAGAACGCCGCGCTCCTGGCCGAGCAGGTGCGCAAGTATCGGCCGTCGCTCGTCACCGTGGCCAATCAGCCGGCGCTCGACGAGTTGAAGCGCCGCGTTGGCCCGAACGGTGGAACGTCGTTTCTGGCGGGCGCCGAGGGGCTGCACGCCGTCGCGACGCACTACGAGGCGCACATCGTCTTGTGCGCCTCGTCAGGGACTGCGGCGCTCGAGGCGGTGCTGGCGGCAATCGACGCCGGAAAGACGATCGCCCTCGCCAACAAGGAAGTCCTGGTCATGGCCGGCGCGCTAATGGTGGAAGCCGCCAGGAAGCACCGCGTGGCCATTCTGCCCGTCGACAGCGAGCACAATGCGATTCATCAGTGTCTGCACGGCCGATCGCTGGACGAGGTGCGCCGGCTGATTCTGACCGCCTCCGGCGGCCCATTCCGGTCGCTCGACCGGGCCGCGCTCGAGCGGGTCACGCCCGACGACGCCCTCAGGCATCCCACGTGGCAGATGGGTCGCAAAATCACGATCGATTCGGCCACCCTCATGAACAAGGGGCTCGAGGTCATCGAGGCGCACTGGCTGTTCGGCGCCTCCCCCGGGCGCATCGACGTCGTCATTCACCCGCAGTCGATCGTGCATTCGCTCGTCGAGCTGCGCGACGGATCGATCATCGCGCAGCTGGGCGTGACCGACATGCGGTTGCCGATCCAGTATGCGTTCGCCTACCCGGAGCGTTGGGACGGCATGCTCGCGCCGCTCGATCTTGCCGCTCTGCGGACGCTCGAGTTCGAGCCGCCCGACGATGCGCGCTTCCCGTGTCTGCGATTGGCGTATGCGGCGCTCGAACGCGGCGGGGCGTGGCCCATCGTGCTCAACGCGGCGAATGAAGTCGCAGTCGAGGCGTTTCTGGCGGGCCGGATCGCGTTCCCGGCCATTCCGCGCACGATCGAAACCGCGCTGTCCGCGGCCGACGCGGCCACGAGCGTCCCGAGGACGCTCGAAGATGTCCGAGCAGCCGATACATGGGCAAGAGCGTTTTCCATCGAAACTCTTAGTACGTTACGATCGTCCTAGAAAGTGTCGTCCGGAAACGGAACCTCATGATCACAGTCCTGGCATTCCTTTTCGTTCTCGGCGTCCTCATATTCGTTCACGAGCTTGGGCACTTTCTGGTCGCGCGGTTTTACGGCGTCCGCGTCCTGACATTTTCGTTGGGCTTCGGGCCGAAGCTGCTCAAGGTCCGGCGCGGCGCGACGGAATACTGCATCAGTGCCATCCCGCTCGGCGGTTACGTCAAGCTGGCGGGCGAGACGGTTCAGGACCAGCGGACCGGCGAGCCGGACGAATTCCTCTCCAAGAGCAAGTGGATCCGTTTTCAGGTCTATCTCGCCGGCCCGGTGATGAATCTGGGTCTCGCGCTGGTGGTCGTCGCCGTCGTGCTCTATTCCGGAGCCGATGTGCCGCTCTTCCAGTCGTCGCCGCCGGTTGTCGGCACGGTCGAAGCGGCCAGCGCCGCGGAAGCTGCCGGTATCAAAACGGGCGATCGCATCGTCAGCGTCGAACGCAAGAAAGTGGAGACCTGGGATGAGCTCAGCCTCGAATACCTTCCCAAGGCGAACCAGGAGCTCGAGGTTGGGATCATCCGCGACGGGAATCTGATCAAACTGAACGTCACGCCGCGGCCGACCGGCCGATATGAGATCGGCGATCTCGGGATCGGGCCGGTGCTGCGGCCGCAGTTCTCGCAGGTGAATCCCGGCGGTCCCGCCGATCGCGCCGGCATCAAGCGCGGCGATGTCGTCGTCGGTCTGGATGGAAAGCGTGGCGTCCCGCGCGATCAGATCATCGAGCGGATCCGCAACAGCCCCGGCAAGCCGGTCCCGCTAACCATCGAGCGGAACGGCGAAGAGCAGGACGTCACGATCGTGCCTGACTCCGACGCCGGCACCGGCATCATCCGTGTGCTGTTGAGCTACTACGAGTTGAAGCGCGTCGATCCCACCATCCTGCAGGCGATCAAGCTCAGTGCGAAACAGAACTGGGACAACACCGTGCTCATCGGCCGGACGCTCGTCGGCCTCATTACGCGCGAGACGCCGGTGCGTCAGCTCATGGGACCGATTGCCATTGCGGAGCTGTCAGGCAACGCCGCCGAGCTTGGCTGGATCGAGCTCCTCAATCTGATGGCGATGATCAGCCTCAACCTCGGACTGCTCAACCTGATGCCGGTCCCCGTGCTCGACGGCGGTCAGATCGCGATTCTCGCGTGGGAAGGGCTCATCCGCCGCGACCTCAGCGTCCGCGCCAAGGAGCGCATCCTGCTCGCCGGCGCCGCACTCATCGTCCTGCTGATGGTCACCGTGATCTACAACGACATCACGCGGTTGATGAGATAAGAGCTCTGTCGGTTCCGGGGTTCCGAAGTTCCGGGGTTCACCGAACTTTCAAAGCACGGGCTGCGTGACTGTCAAGATCGAAGCGCTGGTCGGAGACGTGCCGCAGCGGTTCGAGTTCGGAAACGTCTTTTGTCGCGAGACCGTTCGCGGCACCGACCGGCTCAGAATCGCTCTCGATCACGCTCAGGACGGGTGCCTCCGAGCACTGGCAAATCGGTTAAGGCAACCATTTCAATTGCTCTATGTGCTCCACACCACAAGGACCGGTGCCGAATTGGGCCGGTACGAAAGCCCGGAGGTGAGCGCGGCGGACGTAATCGACTTCCTGCAGCGCTTCGGCCGGTTTCTGTCCGAGGATGCGCGCCAGGACTTCTGGATTCGATCACACGGCGACGACGCGACGATTGTCCTCGATCGCCACAACGTGATCTACGCCTATGGACCCTTGGATCTCTTCGAATCCACGTTGCGCGCACTCGGCGTCCAACCGGGCAGCGCTCGGGAGATTCCAGACCCACACGTGCATCATTACTATCGAGAGTGGGATGATGCGGAGCACCCGACGCTCAGCGCGCCTAAGGATCCCTGAACCGGGAACCCAGCATCGAACCCCGGAACTCCGGAACCCCGGAACCCCGGAACCGACAGCCGATAGGTTCCTATCTTTTTCTGTAGATCGGATAGACCTTCGCGTCCTTCAGCAAGTCATCAAGAAAGTTCCACGTCACGAGCCCATCGTCTGACGTCGGCGCGAGCTGATAGAACGCCAGCCGCGCGAGCGGCTGGTTCATCGGCACGATCCACGCGCCCGCGGGGACGGTCACGTCGGCAGCGGGCTCCCACTTGCCGTCGAGTGTCCGCAGCGCGTGCTGCTGCGTGTCGATGCTGTTGGTCGGCTGGCGCGCCGTGTTGCTCGTGATCGCGAACTGCTCGACGCCCCGGACGGGAGCAGTCGTCTGCCGCAGCTGGATCCCGTGTTTGCGGAGAAGCTCGATCGAGGCCGTGGCCGACGCAGGGATGTAATACTCCGCCGGCACGTCTTCCGTCGCCGTTGGCTCGAACCACATCCGATCGGTCATCTGCTCGGGTTTGACGACGTCCTTGCGACGCCACATGGTGGCGCCGCTCACGGGGTTGACTTCGTCTTCGACGTCGCCCATCAGAATCTCGACCATGCCGCCGGTCTTGATTCGGGCGCGCGTCGCGAGCGATTTTCCGATGATCGACTCCTTGTCGGCCGCGGCGGTGATCTGCTTGATCCGGTCGGCGTTCTGATTGACGAAGTTCAGCGCCTCTTCGAGAAAGTGGTTCGTCACTTTGATTCGATCCTCGAACGTCGCGTACGAGTACGCTTCGCTCAGGAGCGCGAATCGATTCCGCAGCCCGACGTAGCTGTTGTGGTAGCGCGGCAGGTGTTCGAACGTTCCCCACGCGCGCGGCCCCGCCGGCTGTGCCGGCTGACCTTCGGGCGGAGGAGTTTGCGCGGCCCGCCCGCGTCCAGGATCGCCGCCTGCTGCGCCGCCGCCACGTCCCGCCGGATCTCCGGCCGCGCCCGCTGCGCCACCGCCCCCGCGTCCGCGGCCCGTGGCCGGGCACCCGCCGGGGTTGGTGTTGCCGTAATAGAACGTGTCCCAGCCATGCTTGGCCTTGATGTTCTTGGTCACGAACGGGAACCAGTCGTTCTTCATCACGTTCATGATCGCGTCGCTCGTGTCCGGATTGAGCGGCGGCGAATACGTCAGGTAGTACGCGTGGCACGAGCCGTCCGACGTGTGGAGGTCGAAGCCGACGTGCGGGTCGTAATCGACCCACAGCTTCGCCGAGGCCTGGCCTTCAGGCGCGTCGAGCTTCATGTAGTCACGATTCAGGTTGATGTTCTGCGCCTGCGCGCGCGTGCCCATCCCGTTGATCGGCCCGTTCTGTCGGCCGCGGTTCTGTCCGAACTTCTCGTTGCCGTCGGCGTTGTAGATCGGCGTCACGAGGAACACCATCGTCTTGAGCCAGTCGGCATGCTGGCCGAGCGCGAACTCGCGGAGGAGGATCTGGGCCGATTCCTTGCCCTCGACCTCGCCGGCGTGGATGTTGCCCTGAATGTGCACGCGCACGCGGTTCGTCGCCCGCACTGACGCCGCGCTCGCGTCTTTCAGTCCGGTTCCGACCACTGCCAGCGGCATTTCTCGCCCTTCGGAGGTCTTGCCGTAGGTCGTGTAGAAGATGTTCGGCGAGGCGGCGTCGACAGCCTTCATGAACTTCACAACGTCCTCATAGGTGGACGTTGATTTGAATCCAGACGCCTCGGCGGTCGTTTTCAGATCGGCGATCGATGATGGCTGTTGCGCCTGTCCGGCGGATGAAAGTCCGGCGAAGATCGCGGCGAAAACGGTCAGGATGGTTCTGCGAAACATACCCGCTCCTCGGCCCGGAATCGTATCAGGCTTTTCGGGCAGAACTCCTTTTCCCGTCATATAATCCGGCCCAATCGTGTCCCTCCGGCAGGTGCAGTACAAGGTGGCAACGGAGTCGTGGGAATTCGAGCAAATCTTCCAGCTCGCCTACGAAACATTCGTCGAGGAAATCCCCCAGCACCAGCCCAACGCGCTGCGGCGTCACGTCGACCGGTTCCACGACGAGAACACGTATCTCATCGCCATTGATCAGGATCAGGTCGTCGGGATGCTGGCGATCCGGGGAGAGCGGCCGTTCTCGCTCGACGAGAAGCTCGGGAATGTCGATCCGTACCTGCCGTCGGAGAGAAACGTCTGCGAACTGCGGCTGCTAGCGGTCCGGCGCGCTTACCGCCGAGGCACGGTATTTCGTGGGCTCATCGACATCCTGATTTCGCACGGCCGCGCCCGCGGGTTCGATCTGGCGATCATCTCCGGGACGCTTCGGCAGGAGAAGTTGTACAGACATCTCGGCTTCGTGCCGTTTGCGGGCCGCGTCGGCACCGCCGAGGCGCCGTTCCAGCCGATGTATTTGACTTTCGAGCAGTTTCAGGCCAAAGCGCCGTCGATTGCCGCCGCCGCCGGGGAACCGATCAGCTTTCTTCCCGGACCGGTGCCGCTCTCGCGCGACGTGCGGGCCGCGTTCGAGCGGCAGCCCGTGTCGCACCGCAACGGTCAGTTCAAGGAAGAGTTCGCGCGCACCAAGTCCGGCCTCTGCCGGCTTGTGAACGCCGCCGACGTCCAGATCCTGGTCGGCACCGGCACGCTCGCCAACGACGTCGTCGCCGGGCAGCTGACGCTGCTGGACTCGCCGGGCGTCATTCTCAGCAACGGCGAATTCGGCGAGCGGTTGATCGACCACGCGCGGCGGATGCGGCTGGATTACACCGCGATCGAGTACGAGTGGGGTTCGCCGTTCGACAGCCGCCAGATCGAGCGCATCGTCGAGCGCATCGGCGCCCAGTGGCTCTGGGCCGTGGCCAGCGAAACGTCCACCGGCATGTGGAACGACGTGGAGATGTTGAAGTCGATCTCCCGGCAGCACGATTTCGCGCTGTGCCTGGATTGCGTCAGCGCGATCGGCGCGGTGCGGATGGATCTCTCGGGCGTATACCTGGCGTCGGGGACGAGCGGCAAGGCGCTGGGCTCGTTGCCCGGCCTGTCGTTCGTCTTCCACGCGCAGGGTATTGCGCCGGCGCCGGACCGTCTGCCGCGCTACCTCGATTTGGGCTACTGCGCCGACAAGGAAGGAATTCCGTTCACCCATTCGTCGAATCTCGTCGCGGCGCTCGACGCCGCATTGAGCCGGTTCAACACCGACGAGCCGTTCGAGCAGGTGGCCGCGCTGTCGCGCTGGCTGCGGCCGCGGCTGCGCGACCTCGGCCTGCCCATCCTCGTCGACGAGGTCCACGCGACACCGGCCGTCATCACGATTCCGCTTCCCTCGTCGCAGAGCGCGGCGGCCCTCGGCGATCGACTGCAGCGTCACGGCCTCCTGGTGGCGTATCAGAGCGAGTACCTCGAGCGCCGCAACTGGGTCCAGATTGGACTGATGGGTCACTGCATCGAGGCGCATCTGGAGCAGCTGGTCGACGCGCTCGGCCGCATTCTGACGAGCGATCGGACGCCGGCGGAAGTTGCGCGAAACTTGGAACTCAGAACTTAGAACTCACAACTTAGGGGGCACTATGACGCTCTTCAGATCCGTGCGCGCGGCCGCGGCGATCGCGACCGTCGTCCTCGTTGCCCCGCTTCTTGCCGACAAACCGCTCTTCACCGACGCCTACTCGCCGGCAGAGTTCGCCGCTCACCGGGCGGCGGTGATGAATCGCATCGGAGACGGCGTGGCGATCGTGACGGGCGCCACCGAGCGGCCCGACTACGAGAAATTCAAGCAGAACAAGCAGTTCTTCTACCTGTGCGGCGTCGAAGTGCCGCGGGCGATCATTTTGATCGACGGCCGCGCGAAGGCATCGACGCTCTTCCTGCCGCCGCACTCGAGCCTCGAGAACTCCGAAGGGCCGCTGCTCGGACCGGACGATGAGGCGCGGAAGATTACGGGTGTCGAAAAGGTCGTGGAGCGGTCGACGTTCGACGCCGTCGTCAAGACGCTTGCCGCCGACGGCCGGACGATCTACGTGCCGTTCCGGCAGGAATCGATCGGCGCCGTCGCGACCGATCGCGTGCGATCGTTCGAGCGCGAATCCCAGCAGGATCCATGGGACGGCCGCTCCTCGAAAGAGCTGGTGTTCAGGGACAAGATCAAGACGATTGCGACCCGGTCGGAAGTCATGGATCTCGATCCGATCCTGGACCGCCTGCGCCTCGTCAAGAGTCCGGCTGAGGTCGCGGTCATTCGCGAAGCGACGCGGCTCGCGAGCCTCGGGATTCTCGAGGGGATGAAGTCGGCCAAGCCGGGGATGTACGAGTACGAAATCGAAGCGGTCGCCGACTACATCTTCAAGCGTCACAACGGCATGGGGATCGGCTACTTCGCGCTCGTCGCGACGGGACCCAATGCCGCCTGGCCGCACTACCACAGCGCGCAGACCAAGCTGGCCGACGGCGATCTCGTCCTGTTCGATTACGCGCCGGAGTACAAGTACTACACGTCCGACGTCACGCGGATGTTCCCGGCCAATGGCAAGTTCACCCCGCGCCAGCGCGAGATGTACGGCGTCTATGTGAAGTTCTACCAGGCGCTGATGTCATCCATCGGTCCCGGCCAGGCCGCCGATCGGCTGAAGATCGCGCACGAGAAGATGACGAAGATCCTCGAGACGTTCACGTTCACCGATCCGAAGATCAAGGAAGCGGCGACCGCCTTCGTCGCGCGCTACGCCAATCCGCGGAACAGCTACGGCCATTGGGTCGGCCTCGAGGTGCACGACGTCAACGGCGGACAGTTCGACGGCGTCTACAAGACGGGCATGGTCTTCTCGATCGAGCCGGCGCTGACGATCCGCGAAGACCGTGTGTACATCCGGCTCGAGGACATGTTCGTCATCACCGACACGGGGAACGAGCATCTCTCGGCGGGCCTGCCGATGGAGATCGACGAGATCGAGAAGGTGATGCAGGAGCCCGGTCTGGCCGATCTGTGGAAGGGGCCGCCGCCGGCGCTCGCGCCGATTCGGCGCTAGACGAGCGAGCGGCGGTATTACCGCGCCGGCCTTGGCGCTAAAGTCATCGCGACGTGCTATCGGCATTCTCCCAAGCGTGGGTCTCCTGGAAGACGGCGCCGGGCGTCGCCCTGCTCGCGGTGGTCGCGTTTGCCGTCGGGATCGGCTCGGCCACCACGATCTTCACCGTCGTCAACGGCGTGCTGCTGCAGCCGCTGCCGTACCCGGACGCCGAACGCTTCGTGTCGCTGTACCGCGTGAACACGACCGACCCTGGCACGATGAATACGATGTCGGTGCCCGAGCTGCAGGACTACGAGCGGCAGACCACGAGCTTTGACGCGTTCGGCTGGTTCCGCACCGTCCGATTCCGCCTGACAGCGCCTGGCGAACCGCAATTCGTCGCCGGCGCCGCGGTGACGCCGGCCCTCGCGCGCGAGCTCGGTCCACCGCGCCTCGGCCAGTGGTTCGTCGACGACACGAGCGCCGTCATCTCGACGTCTCTGTGGCGCCGTCTCGGCGGCGGGCGCGAAATCATCGGCCGCGCCATCACGCTCGACGATCGCCAGTACACGATCACCGGCGTCATGCCGCCAACGTTCCAGCTTCCGCTCGTAACCCGGTGGATATCAGGCGGCGAGACCGAGGTGTGGATTCCGCTCGATCCATCGCCGCCCAACGCGAGCCGAGGCAGCGGGATGTCCGGCGCGTACGCCCGCCGCAAACCAGGCGTGTCGCTGGAACAGGCGAAGGCGGACGCCAGGCGAGTCGCCACCGCCGTCGCCGCCATCGATCCCGAACGCTACCGGAACTACACGGCGGGGGTGGCCGACCTGCGCGAGGCGACGATCGGGTTGGCCGGGTCCCTCATCCGCGCGCCGCTGCTGATCCTGCTGGGCGGCGCAGGACTCCTGCTACTGATTGCCTGCGCCAACGTCGCCACGCTGCTGCTCGCGCGATCCGTCGTCCGCGCCCGCGAGACGGCGATCCGCGTCGCGCTCGGCGCGTCGCGACGGCACCTCGCGCTGCGCTACTTCGCCGAAGGTGCGCTCGTCTCCGTGGCCGGCGCCGCCGCTGGCGTCGGTCTGAGCGCGATCTTCGTCCGGAACCTCCTGGCCGCGGCGTCCGCTTTCATCCCTCGCGTCGATGACATCACGATCGACTGGACGGTGCTCGGCTTCAGCGTGACGGTGGCGATCGCCACCGGCGTGCTCGCCAGCCTGGCGCCGCTCTGGCAGGCGATGCGCACGGCGCCGAACGCGGTGCTCTCCGAAGGCGTTCGCGCCTCAGCCAGTGCGCCTGCGCAACGCCTGTCGAAGGCGTTCGTCGTCGCCGAAATCGCGCTCGCCTTCACGCTCCTGACGACGTCGGTCATTCTCGTCGTTCACATGCGCAATCTCGAACGCGTGTCGTTGGGCTTCGACCCCGACGGCCTCGTCGCGTTCAACCTCGCCCTCCCGAGACGCGTCGGCGAAACCAATGCCGCGCTTGCCGAGCGGCGTCGTGCCGAGCAGGCGCGATTGATGGACGCGCTGCGGCAGACGCCGGGCGTGACGGGTGCTGCGTTCGCGAGTCGACTACCCGTCGGCGTTTGCGGCGACACCCCCATCTACCTCGAAGGCCGGCCGCCCGATGCTCCCGCACTGCGCGTGTGCCCCGTCGGGGCCACACCGGACTTTTTTTCGACGATGCGGATCCCGCTTCGCTCCGGCCGGCTGCTGAACGAGTCCGACAGCCGGCAAGGCGATGCGCTGGCCGTCGTGATCAATGAAGCCGCCGCGCGCGCGTACTGGCCCGAGCGCAATCCGATCGGTGCCTCGGTGCGCCACAGCGTACCCGCCAACAAACCCGTCGAGGTCGTCGGCGTCGTCGGCGACGTGCGCAACAGCGGCCTGAACAGGCCCGCAGCACCAGAGATGTACCTGCCAGCCGCCGGGTTCGGGGTGAACCCGATGAACGTCGTTGTGCGATCGGACCTGCCGGCCGATCAACTGATCGCCGCCGTCCGCGGCACTATCCGGCAGGCCGATCCGACACTGGTCGTGGAGAACGTGAGGACGATACACGACATCGTCCTCAACAACCTGCAGCTCGAGCGTCTCAGCTCGCTGCTGATGACGTTCTTCGGCCTGGCGGCGCTGGTCATGGCGACGCTCGGGGTCTACGGCGTGATGTCGTACTTCGTCCGGCAGCGCACCGTGGAGCTCGGCACGCGGATGGCCCTCGGCGCATCACACCGCGATCTCGTGGCGCTCGTCCTGGGCGGCGGCCTGAAGCTCTCGCTGGCGGGCGTCGGGATGGGATCGATTGCGCTCGTCGGCGGCGTCTGGCTGCTCGTGCGGTACCTCGCGGTCGCCAACTTCGGATGGCTGCCGTTTGCGGGGTCCACAGCCGTGGTCGGCCTGGTCGCCGCGTCGGCCGCGGCGGTGCCGGCGTGGCGCACGACGCTCCTGTCGCCGATGGTCGCCATGCGCGAGCAGCCGCCATCGGTCTGGCGGTGGACGCGTGAGGGGATCGAGCGCGCCGTTCGCGACATTCGCGAGGCCGTCGGCGGGAACGACAGCGGATCGGACGTCTCAGCGGCGGGCATGCTGACGGCCTTCGTCGACGCCGCGCGCAGCGCCGACTCGTACACCGGCGCACTGCGCGCCGCGCTCGCCAGCGCGTGCGCGGAGCTCGGCGTCGAATCGGCCGCGCTGCTCGAGCGGCGCGCCGGCTCTCAGGGTGATTACTCCTGCCTGGTCGCCGCGGGCGCGCTCGAAACGGCCGAGCCCGTGATTGCCGGCGACGGATTTCTGATCAGACGGTTGCGAGCCTATCCGCTGCCGATGCCGTTTGCGCCCAAGGACCTGGCCGCCCTCGCCGAATGGGCCGCGGCGCACCGTCCGGACCAGCTCGACGAGATCCGCGCGCTCGCTGCCGCCGGTGTCCGCCTGGCCGTGCCGCTGCGCACACGCAATGAGATCCTGGGCGTGCTGCTGCTGGGTGAACGGCGTCAGCCCGTCAGCTTCAGCGCGCACGAGAAACAGGTGCTGCGCGCGTGCGCCGATCAGTTCGCGCTGATGATCGAAAACGCGCGGCTGACGGATCGGGTCGTCGAG
>Ga0114129_10000691_pt1 | contig 42595 bp, 37 predicted proteins | sample RhiMetdeltSRZDD1_FD_80071 | JGI IMG/M metagenome (GOLD analysis project Ga0114129, IMG submission 80071) | Populus rhizosphere microbial communities from Tennessee, USA - Rhizosphere MetaG P. deltoides SRZDD1 (version 2) (version 2) | ecosystem: Host-associated > Plants > Roots > Rhizosphere >...
ATCGTCCGGCGCTCGATGCCATAACCCCGCGCCTGGTGAATCGCGAGGATTTGACGGCCGTTTCGGCGCTGAACTTTTTGCGGTTCTCCGTTAGCGCTATTGGCGGCCCGGCACTGGGTGGCGTATGTATGGCCAACCTTGGTTATCCCGTGACTTACATGATCGACGTTTTAAGTTTTCTGGTTTCGCTCGCCGCCCTCGCGGCTATCCGGAAGATGCCGCAGGGCGATCGCACGAGCAGGCCCGGAGTGCAGAGTATCGTTGAAGGTCTGAGGTATGCGTTGAGCCGTCCTGAGTTGATCGGGACTTATGTGGTCGACATTGTTGCCATGACGTTCGCCATGCCGATGGCTCTCTTCCCGGCGATGGCCGTCGTTTGGGGCGGAGCCAAGGCCGCCGGATGGCTGTATTCGGCCATGTCGTTTGGAAGTTTGTTTACAACGGTCTTCAGTGGTTGGACGTCCAAAGTCTATCGGCACGGCGCTGCCGTCGTGATTGCAGCCGCAATATGGGCGCTTGCGATCGTGTTTGTTGGGGTTTCGCGTTCCCTTCCCATCGCCGTCTTGTGCCTGGCCGTAGCCGGAGCTGCGGACTCGGTGAGCGGGGTGTTTCGAAGCACGATATGGAATGAGACAATCCCCAGCGACTTGAGGGGCCGGCTTGCCGGAGTGGAGATGATCAGCTATCTGAGCGGGCCGCTCTTGGGCAACGCTCGCGCGGGTTGGGTAGCATCAATTTCATCTATAACAACTTCAGTCGTATCGGGCGGCCTCACCTGTTTCGTAGGCGTCCTACTCTGTATTCCACTTCTTCCGGCATTTTGGCAGTATCGCTCCGATCGGCGGGCGGGTGTTGCTGCGACAGTCGAGACTCGGTAATGGCTAATACCTTATACTTATCCGCGTGACTGCCCGAAAAAGAAAAATATTAGTTGTGGACGATGATGCGGGCATTCGCGCCTCTTTGTCGGTGCTTCTGCAGAGTTGGGGCTACGAATCCCTGCAAGCGAGTAATGCGACCGAAGCGATGTCCCTGGTGGAACGGCAAGATCCGGATATCGTTATAACGGATCTGGTCATGCCGGAGACATCGGGTTTGGACCTGTTGCGCACGGTCAAGACGGGAGATCCGCATCGCCCGGTATTGCTCATTACTGCGCAAGGTAGCGTCGATATTGCTGTCGAGGCGATGAAGCAAGGAGCCCGCGATTTCCTGACGAAACCGTTAACCGATCTTCCGAAACTCAAAGCGCTGCTCGATGATGCTGAACGCGAGCTTGAAATGCGCCGCAAAGCGAGGCGGCTGACCGCGCGCGTTGAAGAGGATGGAGCCGTTGGTGACTTTGTCGGGGCCAGTAAGGCTATTCGCGAAGTGTTTCAGCTTATCGAGAGTGTCGCACAGCGCGATGTACCCGTGATGATCACGGGTGAAAGTGGGACGGGTAAGGAAGTGGTCGCGCGAACGATTCACCGCTTGAGCCGCCGTGAGGCCAAACCCTTTTTGGCGATTAATGCGGCCGCAATCCCGGAGTCATTGATCGAAAGCGAGCTTTTCGGGCACGAGCGCGGCTCGTTCACGGGTGCGGTGGCAACCCGGCAAGGAGTTTTCGAGCAAGCGAATGGAGGAACGCTCCTCATCGATGAAATTGCCGAAATGCCAATGGCGCTACAGCCGAAATTGCTGCGTGTGCTTGCCGACGGCCGCGTCCGAAGACTGGGCGGGAGTCATGAATTCGGGTTCGACGTCAGGGTATTGGCCGCGACGAATCGCGATCCCATGAAGGCGATTGAAGAAGGCAAACTGCGCGAGGATCTTTATTACCGGTTGAATGTCGTTCCGATCGGCCTGCCCCCGCTACGCGAGCGTTCTGAAGACATCCCGCTTCTTGTTCAGCACTTCGTTCAGGAATTCAATACAAAGCATCATCTACAGATCGAGGGTGCCAGCGACGAAGCCATTGCGATGCTCAAAGCCTATTCATGGCCGGGTAATGTACGCGAACTGCGCAACATCATCGAACGCTCGGTCGTTCTTGCGAAGGGTGATTGGGTCGAGGAGAAAGACTTGCCTCCCTATGTCCGGGATCCGGCACTCAGACCTGAGAAACTGGTCTTCTCGGTTGGAGAAACGACTGTTGCCGATGCCGAGCGAGAGCTCATTCTGAAAACGCTCACGCGCGCCCGGAATAACAAAGCCGAGGCCGCCCGGCAGCTCGGGGTTGACGTTAAAACGATCTACAACAAGTTGAAGAGCTACGGCATCGAAGCATGAAGGTTTCGAGCAAAATCGTCCTGGGTTTTGTGATCCTCTTGTTGGTTGGGTTGGTTAGCCTCTGGTACCAAATTACAGTCATTCACCGGATGCAGTCCGTCAACGAAGATCTCTCGGAACTCAACTTGGCAGCAGCGACGACTGCGCTTCGGATTGAGCAAAACACTGTATTCCTGACACAGGATTTAACGAAGAAATACTACATTGCGCTGGACAAGGTTTATGCGGACCAGATTGCCGACACGCGAGACGAGCTCTTGGGAGACATTACAACGCTCCAGGAAGCGGTTCGCTCCGAGCGCGAACGAACGGAAGCCGAAAAGTTCAAGACTGCTCTGGATGATTATTGGGATGCCTATAACCGGCACAAGCAGGAAAACGGTAGTTTAGATTCCAACGAATTACCGCCAGACCTGGCGAACGCTATCCTTCACCTCGAAAGCCAGGCCGAAGTGGTGTTCGATGCCGTGCAGTTTGCTATCAAAGAGCAGGTTCGAAGCGCCGCGCAGATCGGCTATAAAGGCCTGCAAGTCTCGTTATTCGCCGGGGCAACGTCGTTGCTTCTGAGCCTGATCGTAGCTGCGGTGATCGTGCGAGCCATTAACGATCCCCTCCGACGATTGACGCAGGGTACTCGTGCCATAGCCAAAGGACAGTTTTGGCACCGGCTGCCCACTCATGGGAGCGATGAATTCACGGAACTTGCCCGCCACTTCAACATTATGACGGAGAAGTTGGGCGAGCTCGATCAGATGAAGAAGGACTTCGTCTCTCATGTATCGCACGATCTGAAGGCGCCGCTCGCATCCATTCGGCAGATCATGCATTTGTTGCTTCAGGGAATTCCAGGAGCGCTCAACGATCAGCAAACGAGCCTGATCCAGCTGAGCTACAACAGCGCCGAGCGGCTCGCGGCGATGGTGGGTAATTTACTGGACGTATCGCGTATGGAAGCGGGTACCATGGAGTATCAAATGTCCACGCATGAACTGATTCCAATGATCAAGGGAGCGTTGGATGAGTTCGAAGTCCAAGCGCAGGAGAAGGGAATCCGAGTGCAGCTCGAGCAGAATGAGCCGTCTATTTTTGTTAAATGTGATCGTGACCGCATCGTCCAAGTGATCGGAAACCTACTCGACAATGCACTGAAATTCTCGCCAAATAATAGCCAAATCGTGATGCGCGTGGGGCAACGTAAGCCAGGCGAAGTGATGATTTCTGTCTCCGATTCAGGACCGGGCGTTCCGGATGCCCACAAGAACAGAATCTTTCACAAATTTCACCAGGTAAAGCACGGAAAGAAGATCGCGGGTCAGGGCGTAGGGCTCGGCCTTGCCATTTGCGACACGATTGTTCGAGCGCATCAAGGGGAGATCTGGGTAGAGGACAATCCTAATGGGGGTAGTGTCTTCTCGTTCGTTCTGCAGGCTGCTGCCAACGAGGAGGTTCTCAAATGCGGGCAACCCGCATAGCGACAATCGTATTCTTTGTGGTCCTTGCCGCCGGGTGTCATAAAAAAGTCCCTGTGACGGTGGTTCCCTCCGTGCCCGCACCGGGCCCGGGACCCTCCATCGTTCCTGCACCGCTTCCGCCGCCTGCCGAACCGCCGGCCGTGGCTCCGTCATTAGCCGTGGCACCCCTGGAGGGTGCCGATCGCGCCTTCGCACAGGGCAACTATGAGGAGTCGGCCCGTGGATATGAGACATATCTCCGAGACAATCCTACGGGAGGTCTACGTGACGTGGCACTTTTCCAGGCTGGGCTGAGCTATGCGCTCAGGCCGTTTCCTAACACTAACTGGCCCAGAGCAACAACGGCTTTCAAGCAACTGATTGAGGAATGTCCCAATAGTCCCTATAAGACGGCTGCCATGATGATCCTGAACCTTCGGACGGAGATAGACCAGATGGCGACGGATAATCGACAGCTGAATCAGCGGAACAAGCAGCTTACGACAGAGTTGGATCGCCTGAAGAAAATCGACGCAGAACGCCGAAAACGGCCATAAGCCGGGAAATCTTCCACTAAATGGCCTCTGGATACCACTTCGGGCAAAGGCGGTGTATGCTGTAGTTCCACAAGTTAGCGCATTTTTGTGAAAGGTAAACGTTTTGCTTAGTCCGAAGGCGTGCCGGTTCTTCGATCCGGCGATTTCGGAGAAAGGGAAACCACATGCAAAGACTGTCGATCATTTTTTTGATGTCCGCAGCGCTCGTTGCGACGAGTGCCTGTGCGACTAAGAAGTTCGTCCGTAACACAGTGACTGCCTCCTCGGACGCGCTCTCAGCCCGGATCGATACAACTGAAGGCGAAATTAAAGAGACCCGGGATACGTTGGATAAGAAAGTGACTGCCGTCGACGGTAGAGTTACAGCCCTCGATACCAAAACTACCGAAGGGCTCACCTCTGTCAGAGGCGACGTGCAGAAAGTTAGTACGGATGTTCAAGGTGTGAACACGCGCACGACGCAGGCGCAAAGCACCGCCGATCGTGCCGTGAGCAATACGACTGCTCTGGATCAGAAATTCCAGGTTCGGAATGCCTACGATGTTTCTGGTGAGAAGACCGTCCAGTTCAAATTTGACAGTGCCGCTCTGGACAAGCAGTACACTAGTGTTCTCGATGAGGTCGCGGCTAGTGTTACGCAGAATCCCAATGCGATCATTGTGCTTGAGGGTAGGACGGATTCGATTGGAGACAAGAATTACAACGTGAGACTTGGCGAGCGCCGCATCGAGGCCGTTCGACGCTATCTGGCAGTCGACAAAGGTGTTCCGGTTTACAAGATCCACGAAATCAGCTTGGGTTCTGAAAAACCCGTAGCCGAAAACAAGACGAAGGACGGCCGGGAAAAGAACCGCGCGGTGACTATGACCATCATGGTCCCCAAGGCTGACGCAAACGTTGCTTCACGTAACGAATAGACAGGGGTTTTGAAGGAACGTAGACAAGTGACAATCGGCTACTGACCATTGACAAGCTTCATCAATGGTCAGTAGTCCTTGTCACTTTTATTTGGCTGATGTTCCTGCCGGGTTCAGCGTCTTCTCGACTTCGATGTTGTTCTTCCTTAGCGTCATTCCCATTGACTTATCCAGATCGACAAGTGACTTCGTGAAATTGACCACAGACTGAAGTTCGTTTGTTTGTGCCTGCGCCACGTTACGCTGCTCCTCCAGTACAAAACGCAATGTCGACGTGCCGAGGTTGAACTTCGTTTGCTCCGCCTCCAGTTTCTGTTCGGCCAACTCGCGAGTGACCTGGGCGGTTTCGATGCGAGCACGATTCATCTCGGCTTGAGTAAGGGCATTCCGAACGTCAAGTGCGATTTGTTGCGCTGTAACCTCCAGCTTGCTCCTGGAAAGCCGCTGCTCGTTCAATGCGCGTTCGTAATCGGCATCCGCGGCCTTATTGCTCAAAGGGATGACTACATTGAAACCAAGGGAAAAGCCGGTGTAGTCCCAGCTGAAAAGCTGACCGAATGCCTTTCCAACGCCGCCCGGAATCGTTGTATTAGCCACTCCGGCCAGTCCGCTACGAAGAATCTGGGTACCACCGGTTCCATTCTGATTGAAGGTGCCAGTGACGTCGACAACGGGCAGCTTTTGATTATGGGTGTACTTCACATCGATGTCTTTGTTGTCGACATCCAACTGGGCTTGGCGCATCTCCGGGCGATTTTCCAACGCGATTCTAACCGCTTCCTCCAGGGTTGGCATCTGCACCGATTCGGGCCGCTTAGGCGACTCCTGGGCGCGAAGCTTAACCAAAAACATCGTTGGATCCGTTTCTTTGGAGGTCATTTTCTTGATCTGATCTTCAGCGGAGGTAACGTTGAAGGTGGATACGACCAACTGCTCGCGCCGTGCAGCCACGTCCGCTTGAGTTTGCACGACATCAATTGGAGCGAGTGTGCCGATTTCGACCTTCATTTTGTTTTCATCCAGGGTCTGCTGCGCCAAATCCAGCGACCGCTGTTTCACGTTGAGATCCTGGCCCGCAAAAACGAGGTCCCAATATGACTTTTGTGCCTGTACGAGCAAACTCGTGAGCTGGATTTCGAACGCCGTTTCCGAGATCCTTTCGTTGTTATGCCCCGTGATGATCTGCCGTGTGTTGGGGAGGCGTCCGCGATCGCGCAACAGGTGCTGGCCGACCGAGTAACTTATTACTCCAACGTACGAAGGATTGAATGTGTTCAGGTTGCTGGTGGACGAGAGACGGTTTACAGACGCGTCAACTGCCAGGCTTGTCCCGGTCGGAAGCAGCTGCGAGAAGCCCACGGCGTAGCCCCCACGAAGCGCGGTCTGAATAGGAATCGTTCCATTCAGCTGACTGTTACTTAATTGTGTGTTGCGATTGACCGTTCCCTGGAAACGCAGCGACGGTTGTAATGCCTTGTAAAAGACGAGGCTCTGCCAATACGACGAACGGGGAGTAAGGCGGTTCGAGCGGATGTCGAGGTTGTTATCGATCATCAAATTGATGACGTCGCTCAACGTAACCGGGATCTCTCCAGTCCGAAGAAACTGACCCATCGAGTCCCGGGCGGAATTCGTCGTGGAGGTCGCGACACCCGCTGATGGATCGTAACGTCGTAGGAAGTCTTCCACCCAGCCCGAGGATGCCATTGCAGGCACCGTCAGCGTAGTGACAAGCAGAATGGAAATTGCGATTCTAGTGAACTTCATTCATTGGCTCCTTGAGAAACATAAAGACAAGCGAGAACTGTAGGCGCGCTCTATGATCGCGCGTATTTCTTTGAATCATCGAAATACGCGCGGTCATAGACCGCGTCAACAGTCCGCCATTTTTTTAAAAACTTGCAGTTCCCGGCTGGGTTGCGCGACGGCGAACCCATGCGAATAGTTTCGACGGCGACCACTCGCGCAAATCATCGAAGTAGGAATATACGACAGGTGTGACGAGGAGCGTCAGCAGCAAGCACAACATCTGGCCGCCGATAATCGTGACGGCCATCGAAGCGCGAGAGCCAGCTCCCGCGCCCCGCCCAAAAGCAATCGGTAACATACCTGCGACGATCGAAATTGTAGTCATCAAAATAGGCCGCAATCGAACGTGACTTGCGGCGACCAACGCCTGGTGGCGTTCCATCCCCTGATCTCGTAAGGTATTTGTGTAATCGACCTGAAGAATCGAATTCTTTTTGACAATACCGAACAGCATCAGCATGCCGATAGCGCTGTAAACGTTGATCGTCATGCCAAAAGCAAGCAATGCCATCAAACCAGCCGGCAAGCTGAGCGGTAGAGACGTCATGATCGTCAGCGGGTGCACGAAGCTGTTGAATTGTGAAGCGAGCACCATGTAAATGAATGCAATGGCCAGAAGGACTGCAATGCCGAAATCATTCGACGCCTGCGCAAGCTGCCGGGCGTTTCCGCCGAAAGTCAGCATGTATCCGGGCTTCATATTGAGTTCCGCAACCTTTTCGCGAACAGCAGCGACGGCACTTCCGAGTGGTATTCCGTCCAGACCGCCATAGAGCTGGATATTTCGCTGGCGGTTATAACGCTGGATATTGTTCGGACCGTAATCCAGCTTCAATTGCGCTACGTCGCTCAGGCGCACGACCCGCTGCGTGCCGGAGGGTACGAGCAGATTACCGAGACGAGTCGGGTCATTGCGGAAAGGCTCATCGAGACGGAGCTGCACTTCATACTGCTCATCACCCTGTTTGAACTGGGTGTCGAGCACCTGCCCGCCAACGAGCGTTCTGAGGTTATTTGCAAGTGTATCGATCTGCACTCCCAAATCTGCAGCCCGAACGCGATCAACAATGACCCGAAGCTCCTGTTGCGTGAGCTCGAAATTCGAACCGGTATCAACGATGCCGGGAATTTCTTTGATTTTCCCTTGCAAATCGACGACGTACTTCTGGAGTTGGTCTATGTCCGGTCCTTGAACTTGCATGAATAAACGGTTGCCGCCACCGCCGCCGCCGCCACCGCCACCATAGTTGCCACCGCCAGCAGTCGATGCGCCGGACAGATCGGTTCCGCCCTGCACGCTGATCCGGACCCCCGGAGTCTGATAACGGCTGACCAGCATGGTTCTCGCTCGCCGCATCAGATCCTGCTGAGAAACCTTTCGGCTTTCCAATGGAGTCATACCGACGAAGTAGTTCGCCTGGCCGGGGTTGATATTCGTGAAAACAGTTTGTACCTCGGGCAGGTTGCGAACCATGTCTTCGATGTCTTTCACGTAATCCAGAGTGCGGTCGAGACTGGTGCCTCTCGGCAGGTTCACGTTGATATTGAATTCACCCTGATCATCATCAGGCACCAACTCCTGTCCAATACGGGGATAGACGAGAACTGCCGACGCTGTAACTACTAAAGCGATGAGCAGCATCACGAAACGGTGCGACAAACTCCAATGAAGCATGTGCCCGTACACACGATCCATCGCAGCATAGAATCCTCGGTTCTTCGATTGGGTATGGCCGGCGTCCTTGGAGCGCAACAACATTGCACAGAGCGCTGGGGTGAGGGTGAAAGAAACGAACATCGAGAACATGATTGCGGCGGCCGAAACGACACCGAAGCTGAACAGGTATTGGCCGATTTGGCCGGTGATAAATACGACTGGCAGGAAAATCACGACCAATGACAGTGTGGTAGCCATGACCGCCAGGCCGATTTCACTGGTGGCTTGAGCGGCCGCTTCACGCGGGGTGACCTTCTTTTCTTCGACGTACCTGAAAACGTTTTCGAGCACGACGATGGCGTCGTCGATAACAATTCCAGTTGCAAGCGATAGCGCCAGCAACGTCATGTTATTGAGCGTGAAGCCGAGTGCCTTCATGACAGTGAAGGTTGCAATCAACGAGACGGGAATGGCCGTTGCCGCAATAATCGTGCTGCGTATGTTGCGCAGGAAGAGAAAGACGACTAAAGCAGCGAGTACGCTGCCAAGGATCAAATGATGTTGAATGTCTTCGATCGATCGGCGGATGAATATGGACTGATCTCGCCGCGTTGCAATCGTCAAATCTGCGGGCAGCGTAGGCCGGATTGAATTCAGCTTGTTCACGACACTGTCGACGACCGCAACGGTGTTGGACCCCGATTGCTTTCTCACCTCCAGCGAAACTGAAGGCTTTCCATCGAGTCGCGCAATTTGGCGGACTTCCTGAACTGAATCGTTAACGCTGCCAACGTCGCCAAACGTAATCACGGATCCGTTCTGCTGAGAGATGATGATGCGGGCGAAATCCGTGACGTTGGTCAATCGTCCCATCGTGCGGAGTGCGATTTCCGAAGGGCCGGAAATAAAATTACCGCCGGGGATTTCGACGTTTTGCCGTTCGATGGCATTACGCACCTGGTCCGCCGTTAGACCGTATGCTGTAAGCCGGTCGCCATCAAGATTCAGCTGAATTTGGCGCCGCCGGCCACCGTTAAACTCGATACCGCCAACACCATTCAACGTTTCAAGAACCTGTTTGATTTTCTTGTCGACAATTTCCGTGAGCTCTTTCGGATCGCGGCCTCCGGAGATAGCCAGTGTCAGGACGGGCGATGCGTCAGGGTCTTGCTTGATGACGCGCGCAGGCTGCGTGTCGCGAGGGAAACGTCCTTGAGTCTGCCCCATCTTGTCACGCACGTCCTGAATGGCGGAATCCATATCTCTTTCAAGGTTGAACGTGACCTGCGCGTTCATGTTGCCTTGATTGGAATTCGTGCGCATTTCATCGATGCCGTTGATCGTATTCAGATTTTCTTCAACGGCTTTCGTGATGGAACTCTCGACTTCTTCGGCGCTCGCTCCAGGAAGTGGGACTTGTACTTGAACGGTCGGTTGGTCGGTTTTCGGCATCAAATCGACTCCCAGCGTGCGATAGGAGAAGACTCCGAGCGTAACCAATGCCACGGACATCATGATTGCAAAAACAGGACGATTAATGCTGACTTCAGCTAACTTCACTGTGCGTCTCCCTTTCCTTCTCCGCCCCCGCGTCTACCTCCGCGGCCCCTCCCGCCGCGCTTCTCGCCCCCTTCGTTGCCGTTTCCGGGCGCCACACCAGGGGGTGTGCCTTCCTCATCACCGCCCGCGCCGATCCTCATACCGGAGACGAGTTCGTTCAGATTACTGGCAGCAAGGATTTCGTTGCCCTTGAGTCCGCTCAGGATTTCGACCAGTTTGCCTTCTCGTTCGCCCGCCTGCACCGTCGTCTGCTTTACGACTCCGTTGTCGATGATATAGACGGATGAAACGCCCGCAAGCACAGACACTGTTTCTTCAGGCACAGCCATCACGTTGTCGTCGCGGCCAATCATGATGTCGCCTTTTGCAAAGAATCCCGGTTTCAACTTATAGCCGGGATTATCGACGAGAATCTCGACGGTGAACGTTCGAGTTGCCTGATCAACGGATGGACTGATGTAGGCGATCTTGCCATGGAACATTTCGTTGGGATACGACTCGACCATAAAATCCACCGGCTGATTCGCGTGGATCAGGTTCGCATACTTTTCTTGAACCCCGGTCCTCAGCTTCAGTGGACTCATTCGAACTATCGTTACAACGGGCGTGTTTTCCCGGATGAATTCGCCGCGCTGAACCGTCCGCTCTGCTATTGCACCGGCAACAGGAGCGCGAATCACAGCATCCGCAAGTTTTTTCCTGGCGAACTCGTGTGCGGCGCGCCGGTCCTGCAGACTGGCTTTCAAGGATTGCACGCTCTCGATAGCGGATTGATACGCCGCCTCGGTGACTTTGACCCGCGTTTGCGCAGTGTCGAAATCTGCTTTTGAAGCGAGCCCTTTCCCGAACAACTCCTGAGCCCGCGCCAACTGCGCACGCGCATCTTCCCGGTTTGCTGCGGCTGTTCGAACTGCGGAAATTTGATCATCCTGTGGCATCTCACTTCCACGAGCCGCATCGATTCCCAACTGGGCTTCGGTTTGACGGAGGGCGCTTTCGGCGCGTTGCAGGGCTAAGTTCAGTTCGGTCGTATCCAAACGAACGAGCTCTTGACCGATTTTTACTTCCTGTCCGAGTTCTATGAGCACATCTCGCACAACACCGGCGACTTCTCCACTAACCCGAGCCTGATCCGGAGACACCAGAGTTCCCGACAAATCGACGGAGCGATCGATGGATATGCGCTGCACTGGCGCCGTCTGAACATTGACGGTTCGTTGTGCGCCGCCCCGGCCGCCGCGATTACCGCCGCCCTGACCTCCCTTCGACGCACCCTGTTGCGAGCAAGAATTCAGGGCTAGGATAAGGAGAGCGAGAGCGCCCACACGGATTGTGCAAGACCGATATAACATTCTGTGAAAGCCTTTCAGCCGCTCTAACTTTTATTTACAGGTACTTATGAGTTTGTTTGTGAAACTAAACTCCCACGACTGGTATACGACTGTTGCGGAAAGCCGGTTACTCGAACACCGTGGGTGAGTTTCGGGGCCCCGCCCGAGCATCTAACATAGCTCTAACTGACTGTTATAACTATCGAAATCGTCCGGGAACGCCTAAAATTATTGCTTTCGAAATGGTCAGCGTCGGAGTCCAATTGCAAATCGTCCTTGGAGGTAACACGTATGAGCCGTCTCGGCCTCATCCTTCTCATTTTTGTTTTGCTGGCAGTGCCCATCATTGCGGCGCAGCTGAAGGTCGATGTCGCTTTGGTCAACGTCGTTGCTACCGTTACGGACGATACGGGGCAATACGTGGCGGATTTAACTCAGAATGATTTCAGCATCGAGGAAGATGGCAAACCCCAAACGATTTCGCATTTCAGTCAATCCAACGATCTCCCGGTCAGCATGGGTGTCGTGCTCGACACGAGCGGCAGCATGGAGCGTAAGATCGGTACGGCGACGACCGCCGTTGAACGGTTCATTCGCGCGGTGCATCCCGAAGACGACATTTTCCTCATGACATTTTCGACCAGGGCGGAACTCCGCCAGGACTTTACGGATGATCGAGATAAATTAGGCCGTGCTCTCCGGCGGCTGACAGTTGGCGGTGGGACTGCCTTATACGATGCTTTGGAGCTAAGCCTACGCAAGATCAAACACGGTAAGCAGGATAAGAAGGCAATCCTCCTATTAACGGACGGCGAGGACACGTCGAGCGAAGCCACGTTCGACGAAACGCTGAGGGCCACACGCGAATCCGAGCTTCTCGTTTATTGCTTGGGTATTTCCCCGAGCGGTAGCCCGCTTTCGGGAAGAAGGCCTTATCCCTCCGGTGGTCCGGGTATCCCGGGTGGCGGCGGTACGGGCGGCGGACGACGCCAACCCGGCACAGGAACGCCCTTTCCTTTCCCTATCCCCATTCCGGGTATTCCTGGTACTCCTCCCGGACGCTTTCCCGCATTCCCGTCTCCTCAGAACCCTCGCGGCGGAACAGGCGGACGCGTGGGAGAGGATACTGTTGATATGAGTGTTCTCGACGCGTTTGCGGATGCCAGCGGAGGTAAGGCTTGGCTCCTGTCCGGGAGCTGGACAGAAAACCGTGGTAGCGAAATTCAGGACGTGCTGGACCAGATCGCTTCCGAGTTGCGCAATCAATACAGCATTGGCTACTACCCTCCGCACGACTTGAAGGATGGTAAGTGGCACCGAATCGAAATCCGAATGAAAAACAAGCGCTATCACGTGCGTGCCCGAAAAGAGTACTACGGAGGATAGCCTAAAGAAATTTTGAAATTGGACGAATTGGACGAATCCTGCACCTGAAATTCAGGTGCAGGATTCGTCCAATTCGTCCAATTTCAAAATTCTCCAGCATGCGTTCGTGGCAAACTGCAACGATGTCCACAAGAGTGCTGTGTCTCTTTCTTCTTGTCCTTGTTTCAACAACAAGCGTTTTTGGGCAGCAGCCGATCCTACTTCGAGTTGATGCGACAGAAGCGCCTCGGAAGATTTATCACGCCGAACTGACGATTCCCGCTACACCGGGGCCGATGAATTTGTTCTATCCGAAGTGGATTCCCGGAGAACACGCGCCAACAGGACCGATCACCGATCTTGCCGGTCTTAAGATTTCATCCGGTGGCCGCCCATTGGAGTGGCGTCGGGACTCGGTAGAGATGTTCGCTTTTCACATTGTGGTGCCGACGGGCGCTTCATCCGTGGACATCAAACTGGATTTTTTGTCGACGCCGGATGCAGCCGGATTTAGTTCGGGGGCTTCGGCAACTTCAGAACTTGCGATCCTGAGCTGGAATCAATTGCTTCTCTATCCCGAGGGGAGACCGAGCGATGATCTTGAGGTCTCAGCCGAATTGCGTTTGCCCGCAGAATGGAAATTTGGGACGGCGCTGCCGGTGTCAAAGCTCAACGACCGCGACGTGCAGTTCCAGACGGTTTCTCTCACCACGCTTGTAGATTCGCCGGTACTGGCCGGTCGCCACTTTCGCAGAATCGAGCTCAGCCCTGGCACTCGACCGGCACATTACGTTGATGTGGCCGCGGATAGCGAAGAGGCCTTGAACGCGTCGCCGGAGCAGATAGAGAAATACCGGAGGCTCATCAAGGAAACTCAAGCTTTGTTTAATGCCACACACTACCGCGAGTATCACTTCCTGCTGGCGCTCAGCAATCAGATCGCACACTTCGGACTCGAACATCACGAATCCAGCGACAATCAGACGCGCGAGGATTACTTTACCGATGCCGCTTCAAACTTGGTTGGAGCTTCACTGCTGCCTCACGAATACGTGCATTCGTGGAACGGAAAATACCGCCGGCCTGATGGTCTTGCGACGCGAGACTTCGAACAGCCAATGAAAGGCGATCTACTTTGGGTGTACGAAGGCCTTACCGAATATTTTGCGTGGGTCCTCGCAGCCCGAAGCGGTTTGATCACACCGGAGCTAAACCGCCAGTTTCTCGCGCTTGATGCCTCCGTCTTAGATCTTCGCGCCGGCCGGATTTGGAGGTCGTTAGCCGATACTGCTGTAGCTGCACAACTCTTGTATGACGCTCGCCCCGATTGGGAATCAACGCGGCGGGGAGTGGACTTTTATGACGAGGGTTCGCTGATTTGGCTTGAAGCCGACACGATGATCAGGAAGTTAACGCAGGGTAAGAAATCGCTCGATGACTTCTGCCGCACGTTTTACGGAGGGCCGAGCGGTCCGGCCGAGGTGAAACCGTATTCGTTTGACAGCCTAATGGAAGGATTGAATACCGTTGTGGCCTATGACTGGAAAAGTTTCTTTGAGGCCCGAATCTATCGGACGGGCACGGACCGTGCCCCGCTCGGCGGAATTGAAGCGGGTGGATATAGGGTGGCGTATGTCGATAAGCCCTCCGAGGCACAGCGCGCGAGCGAGCAGATTCAACAAAACCTGAGCGTCGCTTTTTCGATCGGCCTAACATTGAACGCTGATGGCTCGATCATCGATGTTTTGCCCGAGATGACGGCGGCCAAATCCGGGATCGGTCCAGGTATGAAGCTGGTCTCCGTCAACAACCGTAAATATTCAGGTGAAGTGCTTCGAGAAGAGATTCGGAAAACGAAGTCCGGCGGCCAACTCGACCTGCGGGTCGCCAACGGGAAGTCTGTTGGCACGTACAAGGTCGATTATCACGACGGCGAGAAGTACCCGATCTTAGAGCGTAACGGCAAACCCGCCTTGCTGGACGACATACTCAAACCATTAAGGTAAGGTAGTTTGCTGACGGGGCTATAGACGGCCCCAACATTTGAGACGAACGTGATTCGATCCATCTTCCTTCGTGGGCTCGCGATCATCTATCTCATCGCGTTTGCGTCGCTCTTGCCGCAGCTGGATGGCTTGATCGGTTCGCATGGAATTTTGCCGGCCTCCGAATATCTCGGGAATATTCGGGCGGAATACGGGACGAGCGCGTACACCTTCTTTCCGACGTTGGCATGGTTGAATTCCAGCGACCTTTTTCTTCACGTGCTGGTTTGGGCCGGCCTCGTGTTCTCCGGACTATTGCTCGCAGGTTTTCTTCCGCTTCCGGCAACCATCGCACTATATGTGCTGTATCTGTCGGTAGATACTGTCGGTCAGACGTTCTATTCCTTCCAGTGGGATTCACTTCTCTTGGAGGTTGGTTTTGCGGCCGTTCTCTTGGCTCCAACCGGTATTCGGCCGTCGTATTCGAGCCCGCCGACGCGTCTTGCAGTCTGGGTGTTCCGCCTTCTGATTTTCAGATTGATGCTGGAATCGGGAGCTGTGAAATTGCTGAGCGGCGACCACACTTGGAGAAATCTGACGGCTCTGACCTATCATTACGAGACTCAGCCGCTGCCGACGCCAGTCGCCTGGTATGCACATCATCTGCCGCTTTTCGTGCAGAGAGCTTCTGTCTTAGGTGTGTTTTCGATAGAGCTCGTCATTCCGTTTTTCTTTCTGGCAACGCGCCGCCTTCGTCAGATTGCAGCCTTCGTGACTATCGGACTGCAGCTGTTGATTGCAGTCACCGGAAATTACGCATTCCTCAATCTGCTCACGATTCTGCTGTGCGCATTTTTGTTTGATGTGACGAGTACAAAACATACGCCCTGGAATGCTTGGCTGGTCGGCATAGTGCTCATTCCTATCGGCGTGCTTCAGGCAATCGGTACCTTTGGCATTCTGTCGCGTTTGCCGGAGCCCTTGGCCTCGATCGATGCTCGCGCAGAAGTGTTCCATATGGTTAATCACTACGGCTTGTTTGCGATCATGACCACGTCTCGTCCGGAAATTGTAATTGAAGGCAGCGATGACGGGCAGGAGTGGAAAACTTATGGATTCAGGTACAAGCCCGGAGATTTGCGGCGCCCTTTGCAATGGGTAGCGCCTTATCAGCCGAGGCTGGATTGGCAAATGTGGTTCGCCGCGCTCTCAAATTATCAAGAGAATCCGTGGTTTCAGAGGCTGATGGTCCGCTTGCTGGAAGGATCTCCTCAAGTGACCGCCCTTTTCGAATCCAATCCGTTCTCAGACAAACCACCGCGATTTGTTCGAGCCGTTACTTACGATTACCACTTCACGGACTCCTCGACCCGACGAAGCACGGGAGCAATCTGGTCACGCACTCCGGCTGGTGAGTACTTTCCTACGGTCTCACTAAGGAGATGAATTCGCTTAACGAGCTGTTCCGAAGTGGGCGCCGTCTACGAGGGTGTGAACGAATTGGTTGTGATAGTCGGATAATCCCCTCTCGAGGAACGAGGGGATTATTCGCCTGATCCACACGCTTCGTGAATTACATATGCAGGAGCGTTTTGAGTGTTTTAAAGGCTATGTCCGTCACGATTACGTATCCATCGGCATTTGGATGGATGAGATCCTCGAGCGTATACCTCGGATTACCGGCAACTCCCTCTAGAAAGAATGGAATTAACGAAAGACCATGTTTCTTCGCAAGTTCACGAAAGACGTTCTCGAAGGAAGTTACATATGCATCGCCGTAATTCCGTGGCAGAGTCATCCCTGCGAGGACGATTTTCGCGCCGCTCTTTTGGAAAGCCGTGATCATCTCTTCCAGGTTGGTCTGCATCCGATCTACCGGTAATCCGCGCAGACCGTCATTTGCACCGAGTTCAAGGATCACAATGGCGGGTTTTTGTTCCAGAGCGGCCCGAATGCGCGAGAGTCCTCCGCTTGTCGTATCGCCGCTGATTCCCATATTTACGACACGATATTTGTATCCGAGACCGTCCAATTTACTTTGGAGCCGTTCGGGATAGCCGGAGCCGCGCTGGACGCCGTATCCAGCCGTAAGGCTGTCGCCGAACGCCAGAATCACGGGGCGCGCGTCAGGCACGTTCGGGCGCTGGGCGAGCGTCCAAAAGATCATCAGAGAAATAATGGAAGCGATTTTCATCTAGAATCCCAATCATGATTGCTGTGCGAAATCTGGTCAAGACGATCCGGAACGATGGAAACGAAGTTCACATCATCCGGAACGTCAGCTTTGACGTTCCATCCAGGCAATTCGTTGCCGTAATGGGACCCTCCGGCAGCGGAAAGAGCACGCTGCTTGGCTTGATCGCTGGTCTGGATGCACCCACATCAGGCAGCGTCTCGATTGACGGGCAAGAAATTACAAATCTGCGCGAAGACGAACTAGCGCAGCTTCGAGGACAAAAGCTCGGGTTCATTTTTCAGTCGTATCACTTGATTCCTACATTAACCGCATTCGAAAACGTGATTTTGCCTATGGAGCTTAACGGCAGCTTGAACGGCGATGCGAGCAAACGAGCCGACTATCTCATCGAAAGCGTCGGGCTAACGCAGCGTCGTAATCACTACCCCGTTCAGCTGTCGGGAGGTGAACAGCAGCGCGTGGCACTGGCCCGCGCGTTTATGATGAAGCCCTCGGTGCTGCTGGCGGATGAGCCGACGGGGAATCTGGATAGTCAGAACGGCCGCCACGTTTTGGAGTTGCTGATTCGTCTCAATGAGGAGGAAGGCGCCACACTGTTGTTAGTAACCCACGACGAGTTGTTGGCGTCGCATGCACAGCGGCGCATCGTATTGCGAGATGGACAAATCGTAGAGGATCGTTGATGGGTCGGACTCAACACGGCAATATGAAGTATCGGCTGCCATTCAGGATGGCTTGGCGGGAAAGCCGCGCGGCTGCAGGCAAGTTTATGTTCGTCGTTATCTCCGTTGCGTTAGGGACAGCCGCGCTTACGGCAGTGACAGGATTCAACGAATCGGTCAAGTATACGTTGCTGCGTGAGGCGCGGTCCTTGATGGGGGCTGACGTATCCCTCAGGATGCCCATTGGACCTTCCGCGGAAGATCTTCGCTTTCTTGAACAACTTCGATCTCGGGGTATGGAGTCTACTCGTGTTACGGAAACCGTTTCCATGGCTTCGGCCGGCCAGGGCGGCCCACCTACTCTCGTCTCTATCAAGGGTGCGGACCTGACGCGTTATCCTTTCTACGGCGGACTCACGCTTGATCCTCCCAGCGCCAGGCTCGATGAGAATTCGGTTGCGGTCTCGGATGATCTGATACTGAGGCTGGGCGTCCACATCGGTGATTCGATCGCGCTTGGGAACCGGACATTCAGGATCGTCGCCCGCATCGCAAAAGAACCCGATCGCATGACCACCGGTTTTACGCTGGGTCCTCGGGTGCTTCTCAGCCGCGAGGGTCTTTCGAGTGCTGGGATTATTATTCCAGGCAGCCGCATCACTGAACGCATCCTGCTTAAACTTCCGGAAAGGGAAGATCTTTCCGAAGTTCGGCAATCTCTCGAACACGAGTTTGGCCGTCGTGCGCGCATCACCGACTACACGGAAACAAATCCGCAGCTCACACGAGCCCTCGACCGCGCCACTCGTTTCCTCGCCCTCGTTGGTTTGATCGGACTCATTGTGGCAGGCATCGGAGTCGGCGCGATCATGGCGAGCCACATACGTCAGAAAATGCCCAACATCGCTTTCATGAAATGCATTGGCGGCAGATCCGGACAGATCATCCAGATCTATCTTATCCAGTCGCTAATGATCGGTGTCGGCGGCGGCCTGGTAGGCGTGATATTCGGCGCGTTCGCTCAAACAGCATTCGCGAGACTGGTCGCGACCTACTTCGATATTCCGGTTATTCTAATTTGGCCCTGGACAGCGATGGCAAAAGGAATGACGGCGGGCATTGCAACCGCGTTGCTTTTTGCACTTCCCCCGCTGTTAACAATTTCTGAATTAAAGCCCGCCTTCATCCTGCGTCGCGAGGTTTCCAAGGAATCGAAGCCGGGGGGAAGACGCGTAAGTGTCGTTGCCGCTGCCGCCATTCTATTTGGCTTGTGGGGAATCGCGGTTTGGGTCGGCTCGTCGGTAAAGAACGCTAGCATCTTCGCCGGTGTGCTTCTCGGAAGTCTTCTTATCCTCAGCCTGGCGAGTGCCGGCTTGCTACGACTGATGCGCCTGTTTTCCAATCGCCGGATCGTGCGCCGCTCTGCTGCGCTGCGGCACGGCGTTGCGAATTTATATCGCCCCGGCGCTCACACGCCTGCGATCCTGGCCAGCCTCAGCATCGGTGTGACGTTCATGGTGGCCATCTATTTTCTTCAACATTCTTTGCTAGAAGAAGTTCGATTGACCGCCCCGCCGGACACACCGAATTTGTTCCTCATCAATATTACGGAAAGGGAGCGCGACGGGATCTCCCGCCTGCTTGAAAGCGAACCAGGCATTCTGGAAATGCAGCCGTTATCGCCTGCGGTGTCGGCTCAAATTGCAACAATAGACGGAACACCGCTCGAGCAAATTCCTCTTGCCGAAGGTTCTCGGCGGCTGCTGAACACGCAATTTGTACTGACGTGGGCTCGAGACATGCCTCCTGCCACACAGATTCTTGAAGGCGCCTGGTGGGAAGAAAGACCGATCGATCCGATGGTTTCAGTCCAAGAGTTTGCTGCTCAGTCGCTGGGTTTGAAGGTCGGGAGTGTCATCGAATGGACGACTCTGGACGGGAACATTCGGGCTCGCGTCTCGAACATTCGCAGGACGGACGCGATTCGAGTTGGTGCCAACAATCAATTTATTCTTTCACCGGGAACGCTTGATAACTTTTCTGCCGTCTACTACGGTGCGGTGCGGGTTAAACCGGAGAACGTCGCGGCAGTCCAAGCGCGCGTATTCCAGCAGTTTCCAACGGTGACAGTGATCAATGCAGCCGACATTCTGGAGATCATCCAGGGTGTGATGGACAGAGTCAGCCTCGCTGTACGTTTCGTTGCCGGGTTTGCAATTTCTGGAGGCCTGGTCGTGCTTGCTTCGAGTATTGCAGGAACGCGCTACCGCCGAATGAGGGAAGTTGCGGTTCTGAAAACAGTGGGCGCAACGCGAGGAATGTTGGTACGCATGTTGTGTACAGAATTTGCTGTGATCGGATTAGCCGCGGGTTTGATGGGAGGCGGGCTCGCAGCCGTCGCCTCTGCGGTTCTTATCGGGCAATTACTCGACACGCCGTACAAGTTTTCGTGGCCGCCTGTGTTCGCTGGAGCCATCATTACCGCTATTCTTACGGTTGTGACCGGCTGGCTCGCTAGTTACGGGATTTTAGATCGTAAGCCGCTAGACATCCTACGACAGATCGAGTCATAGTTTTCGATTACCGAGGTGATTTATGAAACCGCGCTTTTACGCACTGGTTCTGATATTGGGCTTTCTCACAGCGGCACGTCCAAGCACGGCCGACGAGGGCATGTGGACCTTCGACAGTCCACCCCTCATGCAATTGAAGGATAAATACAACTTCACTCCTACGCAGCAGTGGCTTGACCACATTCGTCTTTCGAGCGTGAGGTTCAACGATGGAGGTTCCGGCTCATTTGTTAGCCCAAACGGCCTCGTCATTACAAATCACCACGTTGCTTTCGGTCAGCTCCAGAAAGTCTCAACGAAAGAAAAGGACTACGTGAAGGACGGCTTCTACGCCAAAACCCAGACCGACGAGCTCAAGTGTCCGGACCTCGAACTGAATGTGCTCGTTTCAATGGAGAATGTAACCACTCGTGTGCAAGGCGCAGTAAAGCCCGGCATGTCTGAAAAACAGGCGCTTACCGCGAGAAGGGCCGAACAGGCCAAGATCGAAAAGGAAAGTTTGGACAAGACCGGTTTTCGATCGGACGTCGTATCACTTTACGCCGGCGGTGAGTATTGGTTGTATCGCTACAAGAAGTACACAGATGTGCGGCTTGTTTTTGCACCGGAGCAGCAAGTTGCATTCTTCGGTGGAGATCCGGATAACTTCACGTTTCCGCGGTATGACCTCGACTTCGCTGTGCTTCGTGTATACGAGAACGGCAGGCCCGTCCAAAGTAAGGATTACTTGAAATGGAATACGAAGGGCGCCGCCGACGGCGATCTTGTCTTTATCTCCGGGCATCCGGGGTCGACCCAACGTGGTCTGACTGTGGCTCAACTCGAGAACGAACGAGACCTCATGTACCCTACTCGCATCAATCGTTTCAAGAGGCAACTGCAGGCATTGAGAGCGTACGCTGCTCGCGGACCGGAGCAGGCGAGGCAAGCGGCCGACGATATCTTCGGGCTCGAGAACACGGTGAAAGCGTTCAACGGCGAATTCAATGGCATGGACAAGTCGCTTTTCGACAAGAAGACAAAGGAGGAATCGGATCTTCGAGCGAAGGTCGCCGCAAATCCCGAATGGCAGCGGGATTTTGCCGATGCCTGGGAAGCAATCGCGGGTGCTACTACGAAGCAAGCGCAACTATTCAAGCAACAGCAGTTTCGATCCATCAGTACTGCGTCCAATTTAGCGTCGCTTGCGCGGCAGATTGTGGTGCTTGTGGCCGAAATCAAGAAACCCGACGCCGAACGCCTTAGCGGTTACCATGATTCTCAACTTGAAGAACTGAAGTTTTATCTTTTTTCGCCTGCGCCGATTTATCCGGAGTTTGAAGAGGCGATGCTGACATTCTCATTACAGGACTCGCTCGACCAGCTTGGGTCGGACGATCCGTGGGTCAAAACGGTTTTGAACGGCAAGACGCCTGCACAGGTGGCGTCCGAGGTGATTCGAGGAACTAAGTTGACCGATCCGGCAGTGCGGAAGTCGCTCGCTGAAGGCGGCGAAGCTGCCGTGAATGCATCAAGCGATCCGCTCATCGCACTCGCTCGTAAAGTCGATCCATTCTTCCGCGAAATTCGAAAAGAGTACGAGGATAACGTTGAATCCGTCATGACAAGCGCGGGCGAAAAGATCGCGAAAGCTCGTTTCGCAATATACGGCAAGTCTGTCTATCCAGATGCCACGTTTACTTTGCGTCTGGCATACGGAACCGTGCAGGGCTATCCGATGAACGGAACCAAGGCGCCGTCGAAAACCACTTTTTATGGTCTGTATGACCGTTCGGCGAGCTTTGACAATAAACCGCCATTCAATCTGGTGCCGAGATTCGTTCAACAGAAGAGCAAAATCGATTTGAGCACCCCTCTCGATTTTGTGATGACCGCGGACATCATCGGCGGAAATTCCGGCTCGCCTGTCATCAACCGAAATGGTGAATTCGTCGGGATTATTTTCGACGGTAATATCGAAAGTCTTACCGGCAACTTCGTCTATCTAGAGGAGACAAACCGCGCCGTTGCTGTCCATAGTGCGGCGATCGTTGAAGCGCTTCGAAAGATCTACGATGCGCCTGCCGTCGCAAACGAGTTGGAAGGAAAGTAAAAAGAAGCAGCCACAAAAAGCACAAAGGGCACAAAAGAGAAGCTTCTCTTTTGTGCCCTTTGTGCTTTTTGTGGCTACTTCTTTTTCTCGGCGGCTTTCTTTTCTTCCAGCCGCGCTCCGACAAGAGTGTTATAGAGGCCGTAATTGCCTTCGTGGCAGGCGTGTTCAAAGAGTGGGCCAACGGTTTTCTTTAAAGGCAGCGCCGCCGTCCATGGTCTCGTCCACGTGGATTCGTCTTCTACCGTAAACTTGTAGTCGATGGTATCTGCATCGAGACGCGTGAAGCGCTCGACGACGCGAAGGTTTTCGCTCGATCCTCTCAATGGGTTTTTGCCGTTGAAATTTGTCGTTTCGACTACAAGCGTGTTGCCGTCCCACCGCCCCCGCGAATCGCCGGTCCACTGCCGCATGTTTCTGGGAATGTGTGGGCGTCCGTCCAGCGGAATCACGCGAACATCGTGATTCTGTTCGAAGAGGATCATGACGTACCCGGGCGCCTGCACGATTTGATAGTTGCTATTGTAGCCCGCAGGCAACATCGGCGGCCCGGCACCGACAAAAATCATGCAGCGGTCGTCGAGTTCGTTGCTTTGCGCGGAGTCCCATCTCCCAACAAGTTTTGCAGCCTCGGCACGGTCCGCCGCCCTCTTTTCGCCTTCGGCAGTCAGTGGAGGTAGCCGGCCATCCGCAGGGTCGATAATCAGCGACGTACGCAGGTTCAACGCATGAGCGGATTGGTTGCGGTCGAGTGCGAATTGCGTGAAGTCGTAATGCACGTCGGCTACAGTGCCTGGAGCGGTCTGCTCGGTTTCTTGCTCGGCGGCCTTCTTCTCGAGTTCCAATGCTTCTTCTTTCGAATAAAACTCTTTGGTAACGTTCTTCGGCCGTTCCAGTGGGGAGTACGACGAATTCGTCCAGAACCCTTGCAAGTCCGGCTGCCCATCTGGTGTACGCGGAGCTGTCCACTTCTTCGGAGCCTGGGCGGCGGCTAATGTAGTCCCGAGCAGCGCGATCAACATAAAAGCAACGGTTCGATGGCTCATGGAGCCTCCTTTGGATCTTATTCTTTGCCTGCCGGCTGTTTCTTCAGATTACCGTAAATCAAATCTTCGACGAATTCCACACATCGTGACTCCAGGATTTGCGCGTTCTTTTCCTTGCGTCGGTAGAGCGGCATGCTCATTTTCCAAGGTCGAGAAAAGACCTTTGGATCTTCGATCGTGACTTCGTAATTCAAATGATCTGGGCTTGTGGCAGTGAAACGTTCGACGACGTGCAATGCGTCGCTATGGAAGTTGCCGGCTCGGTCGAACCATGTTTGATCGTTGAAGCCTGTGGTATCGACGACGAGTGTTTCTCCCTCCCAATGCCCGTTCGACCAGCCCATCCAGCTGTCAGCGGGGGCCTCTTTATGCTCATCCATGTAGATCGTGCGAACAGCGCGGGCGTACTGGTGCAAGACCATGATGTGTTTTTGGCTTTGAAGTATCTGAAACGGCTGCGGCATGTACGTGGCCCGCGGAACACCCGGTAGGTAACACTTGATTTCTGGATCGAGGGTAAGGCGGTTCTCAAAGTTCTGTTTCTTCTTCGCCAGCGCGTCGGGAAGATAGGGAAGATCGCCCCCTTCCACTACTCCCAATCCTGGAGGGGTGCTGTCGGCTGCGCCAAGCGAGGTCACGCGGCCCGGTCCGGCAGGATGGCCTTCAATGTCCCAATTCGCCTCGTTGAGCGCCTGCCAAATCCCGTTCAGACTAGGCTTGCCGTCCGGCGTTCTCGGCGCCCTGTACGACTGCGACTCAGCCGCCCGAGGGAATGCCGACCATAGTGCCACTAATGTTATAGCGCTTAGCATCAGTGACCTCGAAACCCGCATAGGGAGACATCCTTTCGAATCCGGTTTTCAGCGATTATGTGACTCTGCGATCTCTTTTCGCAAGGATGGAGACCACTCTGTGCCCCTCAGAGTGCATCAAATGCCCTCGGGTACTTAGAATCGAAGTGCATCAGCGTTCCTGTGGCTGGATGGCGAAGTTCCAAATCGGTGCCGTGTAATGCAAGGCGCCGGATCGGATTAGACCCGTTGCCGTAACTCTTATCTCCGATGATCGGGTTGCCCCGCTCGGCGAGGTGAACACGGATCTGGTGCTTTCTTCCGGTTTCGAGCCGTATTTCGAGGAGAGTTGTCTTTGCATTCCGCTTCAGCACATGAATGTGCGTGATTGCCAACTTGCCCATTTTCTTATTCGGAGTGGAATACACTCTGTAGGCTTTGTTCTCCGACAGATATGATCGAATCGTAAAGTCGTTCGGTTGCACTTGACCATCAACGACAGCGATGTATCGCCTGCCTGCGCTGTGGTCCTTGAATTGATCTTGCAGCCGGTCCTTCGCCTCCATCGTTTTTGCGAATACGAGAAGTCCTGATGCCTCCCTGTCCAACCGGTGCACGATGAAGATCTTTTCGCTCGGCCTCTTCCTGTTCGCACGTTCTCGCAGCGCCGCGTAGAGGGTTTTAGATTGTTCAGTTTCCGTTGCCACGGTGAGCAGGCCGGCCGGCTTATCGACGACGATTATGCTCGCGTCTTCGAATACGATCTGTGGTTCCACGCTCGACCTCATGGTTTGGATAGCGACTACGCGCTACGGACGTGGTCGAGCTTACAATGTTTTTGAAAATCAGGCAGCGCTGCTATCGCTTTCCCAATGATAGCGTCGAAGCTCACAAACAGCACAGTGGAGGCGCCTATGAGATCAGCGGTCGTACCATTGCTATTTGCGATCCTCGCCGGCTTGTGCATTGGAGCGTTAACGGAGCGAAGTGTTATTGCTACGCAGCGAGACACGTTGCGCGCTGATGTAAACCTGGTCTCCATTTATTTCACAGTGCGTGATAAGCGTGAGCGATTGGTAACGGACCTCCCCAAAGAAACGTTCAAAGTGGTCGAGGATGGGCAGCGGCAGGAGATCGGTTTCTTCGCGCACCATAGCGACGTTCCCATGAATGTTGGCGTCCTGCTCGATACCAGCACCAGCTTGGCGCGAACTCTCGGCCTGGAGGCGGACGCGGCTTCCCGCTTTTTCCAGACGGTGATGCGCCCCAACGATCAGGGATTCCTCGTGAGTTACGCGTCGCGCATCGAAGTATTGCAAGTGCCTATCGAGGAAGCGGACCGATTAGCAGACAAAGCCCAGACTATTCGTCGGGGCGGACGCATGGACGCTCCCGCCGCTCCTCAGATCCACACGCAACCCTTTCCTTCACCTATCCCGATACCAACACCGCCCGCAACAGTGCCGGATGCATCTGCCCTTCGCGTAGCGCGCCTCTACGATGCTGTGGAATTCTCGGTAAATCGTTTCCTCAGCAGAGAAGTCGGGCGAAAGGCCGTCGTGATTGCCGCTTTGGCGGATGATGCTCGGAGTGAAGCAACCCTACGCGATGCCCTGCGTGCATTGAAAGAAAGCGATGTGATCGCGTACGTTTTGCAAGTTCAACACTCTTCTCGCGGCCGCGACGACTGTGACATTCGCCACATCTTCAGAAACGAGGACGAGAATCGGATCGCCCGGCTTGCCGTGGAAACAGGAGGTCGCGTCATTCGAGTAGAAGGGTTCGAAAAAATGCAGGCCGCGTTCGAACAGATTGCCGAAGAACTTCACCACCAGTACAGTCTTGGCTATCGTCCTACGAATCAGACTTGGGACGGCGCATTTCGTAAGGTGGCAATCGATGCCGGGAAGGGCTACAAGATTTCCGCGCGGGATGGATACTATGCAAAGCCTAGAAATCAATAAAATTTAAAAATTGAAAATTGGACGATTCCTGCATCTTAAATTCGAAATCCGAAATTCTAAATTGGACGGACCGGAGTGAACCCCAAATGAAAAGGGTTTCATGAGGCGGCAAGCAAGACTCGTATCTGAAGTTGGAGGTGCCCCCAGGTTCAATTTCAAATTTCTATCGCGAGGTCCGGCACAACTTCCGCTCCGAGTTTCGAAAATATCTCAGGATCGATCTCCACTTTCAAGCTTCGTCCGCCTCCTCCGATAATCACCCAGTCCAGTGGAGGGATTCGATCGTCGATGTACAAGGGCAAACCGGATGGTAGCGACAACGGCGTGACGCCGCCGACCTGCATGCCCGTCAGCTTCATCATCTCTTCAGCCGAGGCGAACGAAGCTTTTGATACGCCCATCAATTTCGTCACTTTCTTGTTCACGTCCAGGCGCGTGTGTGCGAGCACCACGCACGCTACGAATTGCTTCGGCTCCTTTTTCGACGCGACAATGATCGTATTGCAGGAGCGATCGACGGGATAACCGTACTTTTCGCAGAATGCTGCGGTGTCCGCGTAGGCAGGATCAATCTCAATCAATTTGTAAGGCACACCGAACTGCTGTACCGCTGCGGCGACAATCTCCTCAGGCGCCGGCATGCTTTGGTCCCTGTAGGCGGCGCACGCCCGCGTAAAGCAACCAGATAATCTCCATCAATACGAAAACGAAGAGCGGTTCCCACGTAAGGCCGCCCACAAAGTGGCCTATAGTGTGTTGCGCAATCGAAAATCCCATCGAATATTCTTCAGCGTGGAAGATAGTTTGCCGGCCGGTCGCCCATGTATAGCCGAGCGCCAGAACCTCAACGATCATATACGGGAGAATTAACAGATACGCCGCTTTCAGGCGCTCCTTGTGGCCGGTCGTTGCGATCGCGAAATACACCGTGCCAATGACAATGATCGCCGTCATGCTGAAGAACTTAACGACGCTATTCGAAAGACCGCTGATGTTCAGGATGAAGCGAACAAAGCCGATTGCCAGGATCGCAAGGATGAATATCTTCATCGTCTTCTTGTCCATAGGCCTACCTCATACTTGTAAAGAACATCCAGCCAATTGCGCAAAACAACGTGCCGGCTGCCGCCCACATGCTCAGGAACTGCTGTTGAATCAGAAGTCCCGCCATGATGGGAGCCACAATTTGTGCGACCGACATCAGTGATTGCATGAGCCCGATCACCATTCCCTGCCGATGGCGCGCTGCTCGCTCGGTAATCAATGTGGTGAGGCTCGGGCGCAATATGGCACTCCCAAAAGTTAGAAGTCCGATTGCAACGACGAGAGAGAGAATGGTGTGAACCTCTGCTAGAAACCCAAACCCCACAGCCATCAGAATGAAACCGATTTGGACCAGCCGGCTCTCACCGAATCTTTTCACCAGCGATCCCATACCACCACCTTGGATCAGGATGCCGATGAAGCCGGAGTAGGCAAATACATATCCGACCTCTTTTGTTCCGAACGGCGCACCATTATGTGTGAATCGCCGTTCCGCAAAAAGAGCAAAACCGGAAAAGAAGGTGCTGAACGCCAAGGTGAATGCAAAAAATTGCCACAGCATGGGCCCGAGACGAGAGTCTTTGAACGACTCGGCCATGGTCTTCCAGCGCGACAATCCCTGTTCGAGATCGGGATGTGGATGCGGAACAACCGAAGGTAGTAGGAAATACGTGCATAAGATGCTCGTGAAGGACAGGCCCGCCGCGGCCAAAATTGGATACGTTTTGTCGAATTGTGCGAGAAAACCGGAGATTCCTGGTCCCACGAGGAAGCCCAGTCCAAACGCAATCCCGATAACACCGAACGATTTCGTTCGATTCTCGACGCTCGTGACATCCGCGATGTAAGCCTGAGCGACGCTCAAATTGCCCGCCGTCAGCCCATCGATAATCCGGGCAAGAAATACGACCCAAAGGCTTCGCGCATAAGCGAGGATCAGAAATCCGACAAACGTTCCCATTTGGCTTACGAGCAGTACAGGCCTGCGGCCTATACGGTCCGACAGGTGTCCCAGGGGCGGTCCCGCTACAAATTGGCAAATGGCATACGCCGAAACGAGGAGACCAACGGTTTGAGGCGACGCCCCTAACGACTCCGCGTAGAACGGCAACAAGGGCAGAATAATTGTCAGCCCAAGAACGTCTACAAGAACAATCAAGAATATGGAAAGCAACGGCGACTTTGTCATAGGGGAGGCACTTCACCCTTCTTGCGTGTGAGAAATCCCATCCAAGGATAACGCTCCGACCGGCTTGCGAGGAAAGCGCAACCTAGAACTACAAACGTTTCGAAGTATGCGAGCAACAGGAATGTCACCGAAATAGAAAACGGACCCTGAGTCGGTGCCAGGTCCGGTACCACGTGAACATAAATCACCCGAACGAGTTCGGCCATCCCGCCGGCCAGAATCGCCGCCGGGAGAACTCGTCCTGCTTCGATTCTCTTATTCGGCAGAAACTTGTATAACGCAAAAATGGTGACCACGAAAAAACAAGTCATCGTAATCCGAATGACAAAGAAACTCGCTACGCTCCTTACGAACGCGATCGGAAACTGCCGAATCAACGCGTGCATTGCCGTAGAAACGGAAAGGAACAATAGACCGAGCAGCGTACAGACGATCGTTAACGTGAACCCGACAATCTGGTTCAGCCAGTACGGCCGATCTTCGTGAACCCGCCAAAGCCGGTTCAAGCCCGATTCGAGTGGGATAAAAACCCCCGCGGCACCAAGTAAGATCCAAAGCAGGGAGCCGAGTTGCCCGCCTCGCCCCAACAACGCGGCTTGTGCCCGCAAATTCCGAACGATGAAATCTTGATTCACGGGAAAATAGGTTCGGACCGTACTTAGGAGTACATCGTAGGCGCCTTCCCATCTCAGAATATTTTTGAAGATGGCGAGCATCACCAAACACGCAGGAAAGAAACCAAGCAGGGCGGCACCGGCGAGAGCGAGACAAAAAGCATGTGTTTCCGTTTGAAGTATCAGGTAGCGAAAGAGGGGAAATAAGTTTCTTAGCTCTCTTGTGAGTCGGCGCCAGAAATCCTGATCAATCATCGCGTCCTTAGTCTGCAGGGACAAGAATTAGCCACAGAAAACACGGAAGGCACAAAAAGATCAACTCTCTTTGTGCCTTCTTTGCTTTCAGTGGCTAGTCCGTCAGTTCGAAACTTTTTCATCCTCGCGCTGTTCGATCTGCAATTCGTTTTTCACTTCGAACAAGCCGCTCACTCCACGCGCTGCAGTGTACGCGAGCTGACTATCCATTTGGTTTGCCACCACGCCTTTCAGTGTGGCACGGCCGTTTTTAACGATGATGTGTATAGAAGGTATGGCCTGCGTTGCATACCTGAAAAGGGGATAGTCATACCGGTAAATCGCGCGATACAAAGCAATTCGCAGTTGGTCGTCCATCGGTGAGAGCGGTAAGACTTCGATATTGTTGATCACTTGAGTCGCTCCCTCGAGCTTTTTTATTCGGTTTTCGGCATCGTCTTTTGTTGTTGGCCGTACGACTTCACCCATCAAACTGATGGTGCCATCAGGTTTCACCTCGGCCGCTAACCAATCAAATACCCCGTAATAAGGCAATGTTACGAGTTGGTGGCGGACTTCTTCTTTCAAAGTCTCAGTTCTTCGTACATCGCGGTTAGCAGGCGATTCTAATTGGCTCTGACCTTTTGTGTTCTGAGCGGCGACGACGAACGGTACGCCGGCAAACAAAACCACTGCTAATAAAACAAGTACACTTCTCATAATTAAGGATCTTTTATACATTTTGCCCCCTCAAATCATTAGATCGCTGAATAGAAAAAGCGTTGTATCAGGCTGCGCGCCTCGAACCTGGTCCACGGTGGGCTCGTGTGTTATGAACCAGTTGAATGACGGTGATCGCCGTTCCGATAACCGCCACTGCAAGGAGACCCGTGCCGACGTATTCGACAATATCGGACTGCAGCCAATTGATGATTTGAGAGCCGTATAAATAAGCCAGCACAGCTTCCACCCCGAATCGGAATAACCGTGTTACGCCGAGCGTGATGAAGAAGAGAGGCGTGCTTACTTTCAAGGCTCCTGCCGCCAGAATGCAGGCTGTGAAAGGAAACGGCGGTGGAATCAGATCGAGTACACCGAGTGCGATGGCGCCTTTATCCTCGATCCGACGCTGGATTGTCGACAATCTCTTTTTCGGAACAAAATGTTCGAGACCCGCCTCGCCGAGCCGCCGGCCGACGTAGTACGTCACTATTGCGCCGCAAAGCGATCCGGCCGAAGCAATAATGGGGTAAAGCCAAAATAGGCGCGGCGAGTGAGAGCACAGAATTATTACGGCGATATCGACGCCGAGCGGCAGAAAGAAGATCATCGTGGAATCGAGAGCCGCTATTAACCCGAGGCCCCACCACGATAGAAGAAAGCTAAACGTCGAGATCAGAAATGACCGCATAGGTACTGATGGACGCGGTTAAAACCCGCGACTATATACCTGTGCAATCCGCGGCCCGTTTAACTCATTTTTCGGTAAATAAGGACCGGTGCCCTGGAGATGGCGAGCATTACCAGAACGGCCACAGCAATGAGAGGGAATCTGGCGTAGCTCCAGCCGACATGCCTTCCAGCAAAATAGCCGAAAGTAACAAACGTAGTGGACGAGATGAGTGCGCCCAGATAGGCAAACCTAGCAAAGACATCCAGTCGAAGACGGGAGGCACCCGCCGTATAACCCATCAGGTTTCGCACGCCGGGTATAAAAGGGCCAATGACCAGCACCCAACGACCCAGCTTGTGAAACCACTCTTGTGCACGTGACAATTTTTGCTCATCAATGGACAGCCACCGGCCGCATCGCCGAATGAAGTAATGCCCGGATGTCCTGCCCAGAACATAGCTCACGGTCAGACCGCACGCACTTCCGATAACCGCTATGGCGAGCGTCGGTACAAATCCAAGGACGTTCTTGAATGCGAGATATCCTGCGAAGACGAGTAGCCATTCATCTGGAACGGGCAGACCGACAATTCCTAGGATGAGTAGAAAGAAGATGCCGAAATACCCATAATCCGCGACCCACTGCACGATTAACTGTTCGGTCATGACCTATATCCTTACGATCCATTCGCTACCGACGTGAGCAGTATGAGCAGTTGAGGTTCCAATCGGATTGATCCTTCATTGCAGCAGCTTCTCTCTGCTACCTGGGTTTTCTGCTAAAGCGCGGTTCGGCAAAACTTGCACGGTTTTGCGTCTTTTCTTTTTGCATAAAGTTATTTTGCCTGTGGTACCTTGAGCCACGATCATGCGCACCTTCGTCTACGATCAACCTGCAAGTCGGGTGATCTTTGGTCTGGGTTCGCTCGACCGCTTGCCTGAAGAAGTCAAACGGCTTGGTGCCTCCCGCGCAATTGTCCTTTCCACGCCGGAGCAGCGTACCGACGCGGAAGAGGCGGCGAAGCGGTTGGGCGACATGTCTGCGGGGATCTATCCACAAGCTGTCATGCACGTGCCCATCGAGACTGCTCGAGCCGCGCGAGCCGCCGCCAAGGACCTCGGCGCCGATTGCTATGTTGCGATTGGCGGCGGTTCAACCATCGGATTAGGCAAGGCGATCGCGCTCGAAACCGGCATGCCTATTGTCGCCGTACCCACGACATTTGCCGGATCGGAAATGACACCGATCTATGGGCTAACTGAAGGTGGTGTGAAGAAGACAGGACGAGACAGGCGAGTTCTCCCCCGCACGGTCCTATATGATCCAAAACTAACGCTGACGTTACCCGGTAAAATCGCGGGTCCTTCCGGCATGAACGCTATTGCGCACTGCGTGGAGGGTTTATATGCGCAAGATGCCAATCCGATCATGGCGCTTCTCGCCGCTGAAGGAATACGCGCGCTTTCCAGATCGTTGCCTGTAATCGTACAGGAGCCACGGAATCTTGAAGCGCGTTCTGATGCAATGTATGGGGCATGGTTGGCTGGTACCGTATTAGGAAATGTTGGTATGGCGCTTCATCACAAGTTGTGTCATACGCTCGGAGGTACATTCAATCTGCCTCACGCGGAAACGCATACGGTTGTGTTACCCCATGCGGTCGAATTCAATCGTCACGCGGCAGTTGACGCCATTTGGGCAGCGGCAGCGGCACTTGGCGTCAATGACGCGGCACAGGGACTTTACGATTTGGCATCACGGCTCGGAGCACCCCTGGCGCTTAAGGATATTGGCATGTCCGCCGACGGCCTGGATCGCGCGGCCAGGCTTGCCACCGAAAATCCGTATTACAACCCCCGGCCTATCGAATACGGCGGGATCCGGCAATTACTCGAGAATGCGTTTTGGGGAAAAAGGCCAGGTTAGGGTAGGGAAATTCAAAATTTGTCGATTTTAAATTCATGGAGGGGAGATGAGGGCACGTGTTGCACTGGGTCTAACAGTTGCGTTTTTCACGGTGGCCGCCACTATCTTTGCCCAGCAGGCAGGTGGCCAGCGGGGCACACAGACTCCGCAGGCGGGAGCGCCGATTGATCTCACGGGCTATTGGGTCTCTATCGTGACGGAAGATTGGCGATGGCGCATGGTGACACCGCCTAAAGGTGATTTCGCGAGCATTCCCACCAATCCTGCCGGCGTTCAAGTTGGCCAGCAGTGGGATCCTGCAAAGGATGAGGCGGCTGGTGAACAATGCAAGTCCTACGGCGCACCTGCCATTATGCGTGTACCCGGTCGCGTTCATATTACGTGGGCCGACGACAAAACTCTGAAAGTCGAGACGGATGCCGGCCAGCAGACGCGGTTGTTTCAGTTCGGTGAATCCCAACCGCAGGCCGGATCCCCAACCTGGCAAGGGAACTCTGTCGCAACGTGGGAAGTGGCCGGTGGCCGAGGCCGGGGCGCAACTCCGAGCGGGGGCTCGTTGAAAGTGGTCACAACAGGAATGCGGCCAGGTTATCTTCGTAAGAATGGTTATCCTTATAGCGACAAAACGACGGTAACGGAGTATTACGATAGAACGAACGAGGAGAATGGCATTTCGTGGCTGATCGTGACGACAATCGTGAACGATCCCGTTTACCTTAACCAAGAATTCGTAACGAGCACGCATTTTAAGAAACAGGCGGATGCGACAGGTTGGAATCCCCAGCCGTGCACCGCTAAATAGGATTGAGGTGGCACATGAGTATGGTTAACCTCAAAGTCAATGGCCGCCAGGTCATGCTGGATGTAGATCCTGCGACACCGCTCCTTTATGTATTGAGCGATGATCTCGCTCTGCGGGGACCCAAGTTCGGTTGCGGTCTTGGTCAATGCGGCAGTTGTACGGTCATCGTCAAGGGACAAGCAATCCGATCCTGTGTAACTCCGGTTTCGACGGTCTCGAGTTCGGAGGTCACCACATTAGAAGGACTCGGATCCTCCGAAAAACCGCACGCAATTCAGAAAGCATTCATCGACGAGCAAGCGATGCAGTGCGGATTTTGCGTTAGCGGCGTGATCATGACCGCAAAAGCGTATCTGGATCGCAATCCGAAAGCGAGCGAGGCCGAAATCCAGCAGGCCTTATCAAACGTTCTATGCCGTTGCCACGCCCACTCGCGAATGATTCGGGCAGTCAATCGTTATGCGAAAGGAGCCAAGGTATGAACGTTTCTCGCAGGGATTTCCTCAAGGCTTCCGGCGCGCTGATCGTCAGCTTTACGATTGCTCCAGAATCGCTCCTTGCCCAGCGTCTCGATGGGGCAAGCAGCAATCAACTCGACGGTTGGCTTGCAATCAATGCCGACGGCGCTGTTACCGCCTACACGGGCAAGTGCGAATTAGGACATGGGCTCTTTACAGCGCAGACGCAGTTGATTGCGGAAGAGCTGTCCGTTCCTCTGAATCGAGTTAAGTTGATCCAGTGCGACACGGCTGTTACGCCCGATCAGGGAACGACCTCGGGAGCTCAGTCTCATCCCACGAATTTCAATCAGGGCGCCCTGGCTCTTGCATGCGCAACAGCACGGCAAGCGTTGCTTCACATGGGAGCCACGCGGTTCGGCGTCATGGACGACCAGGTGACGCTGAAAGACGGAGTAATTAGTGTTACAACCGATCAATCAAAAAAGGTCAGCTATGGCGAACTCATTGGCGGCAAGAAGTTTAATTTGACTCTAAATACCGCCGCGAAACGAAAGAGCGCCCATGAGTGGGCCATTCTCGGAACTGCAGTTCCGAGAATCGAGATTCCCGCGATGGCCACAGGCGAGTTTGAATACGTCCATAACGTACGCTTGCCCGGCATGCTCTATGGACAAGTCGTACGACCGCCGGCCATGGGTTCGACTCTGATGAGCGTGGATGAGGGCTCCCTACAAGGAATGGCCGGCATGGTAAAGGTTGTTGTAAAGAAGGATTTTGTGGGCGTGGTCGCGGAAAAGCCGTGGCAGGCAATTCAGGCAGCGAACAAATTAAAGGTTACGTGGACCGCGAGCCAGGGCTTGCCGAAACAGGGCGAGATTCATGAGTACCTTCGAGGTAAGAAACCTACTCGAGATACGTATTTTGTGAATTCGAAAGATGTCGATGAGACGATCTCCCGAGCGGCGAGAGTCGTCAAAGCGACTTATCGATACCCTTATCAAATGCACGGCTCATTCGGGACATCCTGCGCTGTAGCCGACGTGCAGAACGGGAAAGCAACGGTGTACTCGCCGACTCAGGCGGTCTATCCCCTCCGAAGCACACTGGCAATGCTGTTGGCGATGCCGGCTGAGAGCGTGCACGTTATCTTCAGAATGGGTTCGGGCTGTTACGGCATCAATGGCGCGGACACGGTGTCATATGATGCCGCCCTGCTGTCTCAGGCTGTCGGCAAGCCGGTTCGCGTCCAGCTCACTCGTAAAGACGAAATGGCCTGGGAAAATTATGGATTAGCGTTTGTCATCGACCAACGCGCCGGGCTCGACAAAGACGGCACGATCGTAGCCTGGGATCACGAGTCATGGTCTCCGACACTTGGTGGCCGTCCGGGTCCGAACAGCCCTGGTAGTGTTGTGACAGGCATGCTCGCCGGATTTGAACCTGCTCCGTTTGCTGCCAGAACACCGGCGCCCGATCCGTCGAATTTCGCGAACAACAGCAATGCAGTTCCTTCCTATCTCGCCGGTTTTGTAAATGGACGCGGCGGCGGCACAGGAAAGATTCGAAGCGAGCGTGTTCTCACGCACGATGTACAGTCGCCGTTTTTCACGGGTCCATTGCGATCGCCCGCCCGTTTGCAAAACACGTTTGCGCACGAGTCATTCATCGACGAGATCGCCGCGGAAATCAAAGCGGATCCACTCGAATACCGATTGCGCCATTTGAGCGACCCTCGACTGATCGACGTCGTTAAGGCCGCAGCCAAAGCGGGCAATTGGCAAACTCGGCCGTCGCCGTCATCAATGCAGCGTAATGGAACTGCGAGCGGGCGCGGGATCTCCTGCGTTTTGTATGAGGGTGACAATGGATACTGCGCCGTCGTCGCGGAAGTCGAGGTGAACAAGAATTCGGGTCAGATCGCAGTGAAGCGACTCGTCATTGCGAATGATGTCGGACCGATTTCGAACCCCGATGGATTAAAAAACCAGCTGGAGGGCGGTGCTCTCCATGGCTTGAGCCGGACTTTGAATGAAGAAGTGACATGGGACGATCAAAAAGTGACCTCGATCGACTGGCGGACATATCGTGCGCTTCCAGTTGGTGCCGATATACCGAAAATCGAGACTGTATTGATCAATCGTCCTGACGCTCGCGCTGCCGGGGCAGGCGAAACCGCCGTGACTGTTGTCGCTGCCGCGATTGGAAACGCCTTTTTTGACGCGACGGGAGTTCGCTTGCGTCAGGTTCCGTTTACACCGGAGCGTGTGAAGGCCGCATTAAGGAGTAACTAGTGCTGTTAGGGATCACTGTAAGCGTTGTTGTTATAGCCGTGGTGCTGATTGCCGTGGTTATAGGCTACCTGATGAACAGATTGAACCAGTCCTAAAACAAGCTGGGGACGGAACACAAAAAGCACAAAATGCACAAAACGGGATGAGCCATTCTGTGCGTTTTGTGCTTTTTGTGTTCCGTCCCCAGCTTCTTCTAAAACGCGTTGCCGATAAAAGGCAGCATATGACCCCAGAAAAGCACGCCGATCCATAGGAAGATTGCGGACGCAGCGGCTACCTTGGCCATAACAGGTGCATCGTCTCCGGGGCCGACTTCCCACGCTTCATCAAGCAGCATGAAGTAGAGGACATTAAATGCGGCGATAATGATGAACGCGACTTTCCAATAAAATGCGACGTTCTTCGTGTACTGCTCCGGAGTGGCGACGAAAAACATCATTCCAGTCGTTAGATTGATACCGAATCCCAGCATCCCTAAGGGTAGCAATTGATATAGAGCGGAAAAGGAAACGCTTTTCGCCATGCCCAGCATTCGCAAGTCGACGATGAGAACGACAGTGAATAAAATCGACAGCCCGACGAAATGAAGCGTTTCGCACGATGGCCACACCCAGGTGTGCGCGTTGACGAACGCTCCGATAGACCTCGCCACGCCGGTAGGTACGGCCGTATCACCGTTAGTTCCTGTATCACCGTTGTTTGCCGTTTGCGTTGCGCCCTCGATTTCGGGATGGTGAATGGCGCCGCCGAGGTTCGCGGCTCTTGCCATGAAGCCAAAGGTAATTGCAGATAGGACAAGAATCGCAGGCAGGCTCCAGCCTGGTGTGCGCGAGATTAGCCGAAATTGCCACAACGCCAACCAGGCGATAAAACCCGTAATTTCCATGAAAATGAAAGCCAGCAGCGCGGCGTCTTCATGAACACGAATCGCAGCTACGGATATGTCCGGACGATCCCGAACGAGTTCCTCGGCTCCGTTACCGCTAAAGTAAGTAGGAATGGAGATTGCTGCTATAAGGAAGAAAATAACCAGGCTTGCTCTTTTGAGCTCTTCGCTTTTTCTAACGAGCGCCACGAGGAACAATCCAAGCCCAATCCCGAACGCGATTGTCGGGAAGTGATTCAGAAGCAGATGGACGTGTGCCAAATTCATATGGAGTTCCCTATGGGTTAAGGCCGCTCACCGGACCAATGTACGCGAGCAAGCGCCCCGAGGTGATCGCACCGAGCCACAGGATGAGGGAAGTAACCGCAAGGATTTTGATATTGGTTGCAAAAGGTGCCTTGTCGATGTGCGGATCGCGGAAGACACGTTTCCTTAGCATCTGCAGGTTGATGACTGCGAGCGCGATAAAGATCATTTTGAGGTAGAAATCTGGATTCGTGAGTTTCGTCGTGGCGTCCTGCACAACTAGAACAACACCTGTCACCGCGTTTATCCAGAAACCAATCCACAGGATGGGAAAAAATCTTTCGAGCGGTGCCAAAGGCACGGCCGGTGCGAAGCCCAATATTCGAAGATCGATGCCTGCGTTAATTCCGACGACAAGCCCCATCCCGATCGTGTGAAGAAGAAGAACCGTCGGGAAGGCCAGAACTGAAGGCGATTCGCGCACCCAGGTCGAGAACCCACTCTGTTCAAGAGAACGTAAGAAATCCATCATAATGACGTGCCCCAAAGTCCTCGGACGCTAGCATGCGCGAAAAGCGAAGTCAATGGTCCGGGTTCATGCGGCTCGCCGGAAGTCTTCCTCTTCTTGAACCGCTTTTTGGGCCGGTTTTTGAGCCGCTGGTGTAGCTGGCATCACCGCCGTCGCGCGGTAGATGGCCAACAGTGCGATGGCACCGCAAACTGGGGCTACGAAACCAATCGCCTGGCGATCAGCATACAACATGCCGCCGGCAATTAATGACCCACCAATGCCTAGGATTAGCAACGAGCGCACATCCTCTTCGGGCATCAATAGTTCGGCAACGGCGCCGGCCATTAATCCGATGATGATCATCCATAAAAATGACATAGCGCTTCCATCCTTTCTACAGATGAAGAGCGCATGTGGCGTGCCAAGCAAGCACCGAAGAGCACTTACTTTTTTATGCTGAGGCTTTTATAAACCGCTTCGACGAACATATCCGTGGTCCAGAATCCGGTGTTCGAACCGTAAAGCGGGTCATAATCCCGGGTTGGTTTCGCAGCTTTTACCTGCTCCAAAGACATTCCTTTCTTCACCATATCCTGCACACGGTCACGAATGATTGTGACCATATCGCGATATTCGACCACGTCGGCCTCATCGCATAAGCGTCCGTGCCCCGGAATCACCATAGTGCCGCCCTCTTGTTTGTCGGCGGGTACAGTCAGATCCAGTATGAAATTTAGTGCATCAATGATCCCATTGACGCTGCCGCCATTCTGCAGGTCGATGATCGGATAACTCGTCGTCGAAAAGATGTCGCCGGTGCTGACTACATCAGAGCGGCGGAAAAAGACGATGCTGTCGCCATCGGTATGTGCCGCCTTCGGATGAAACAATTGGACCGCCTCCCGATTGAAAAAAAGATCTTTTTCATCGCCGTACGTTTCTGTCGGCCAAGACTCGGTCGGGACGCGTTGATTGCCGCTAGACGAGCTCATTCGTCTGACGACGTTTTCGTTGGCGAAAATGGCTGCACCCTCCGTTGAGTCCTGAATATCTCTGCTTACATTTCCGCCCGTGATGGTGCTTCCGGCCGCACGCGCCTTGGCATTGCCACCGGTGTGGTCAGGATGCAGGTGCGTGTTCACGATGTAACGAATCGGTTTATTCGTGATCGGCTTTGCGAGCTGCTTGACCTCGGCGAGCACTTGGTCGGCCATCTGCGCTGTACCGGTATCGACCATCAGCACGCCGTCGCTACCGACTTGAACTGTGATGTTCCCTACAGCGCCGACAAGCATGTACACGTTACCCTGGACATGAAGGACATGAAGTTCGGGTGGCTGCTGTAGGGCGCTATGAGCTGCCGCACTCAGCAGTGTCAGAAAGACGCACGCGAGGAGCGCTTTCTTCATTTCGACACCTTTAACTTCTGCTGAAATTCCGGATACATCGTTTCTGCGCCGCCGCGGGCAGCAGCTTCCGGCAAGTTATTTCTCTTCGGAAATTCGCTCAGAAACGTGTTTGTTCCTGGTAGATGGTGCGGTACGGCTCCTTTAGGACGGTCGACTTCGACAACGGAGTCGCACGGATATGCGTCGATTCGCTGCCGCGGATCAGAGACCCAGTTGGTTGTGCGAATGAATGGCTCCGTGAGATATACGGGGTCTTCAATAATGCTCACAAGTGTCAAATAGTCGCCGTGACGGATCCAATGCTCCGTTAGCCTTGCGCGATCGCTCCGCGGAATGCCATTACGGCGGATCCAACCGGTCTTCAAGTGTGTCGTGGTGACCGTGAGCATATCGCCCTCCCACTTACCCGTCGAGAACCCCTGCCACGTATGCGCGGCATAGTCCGGGGGATGCGGTCGGCCGTCCATCCATATTGTTCGCTCGGCAGCTTGCCACGCGATGTGGGTGTGGTACGCGACAAGTTCCTGAGACTCTTTGTCGACTTCTTTCCAAATGCGCAGGTTTGCCGGGCCGCGAGTTCCGTAGTCGGCTGGGTGAGGTTTGCATTGATGTTCCGGCAAAGTGAGCAAAGATGCGTCCCAGCTGTCGCCTCTGAGACGCGCGGCATCATTGATCGGTAGTCCGAGGTAGTCACCAATTTCAGGCCCGGCCAGGCGCTCAGGTTGATCCTCGTGGTAACGCGGACCCCATTCGCCGGACGGGTCGATTTGTGCAAATGCCGGCAAGCTGAGCAGCCCCATGACAAAAAGGGCAAATAGGCGGAATCTCATACCCTCTTACTCCTGGATTTGAACGAATGTTAGCTCAATAACGAAGAGCGAATAAAGAATAGATTGGTGTAAGATCGATCCACCATAGAGGCATTCCCACTGTAGGCGTGGTCTATGACCGCGCGTTTTTCGTTGATTAAAGGAACTGCGCGGTCATAGACCGCGCCCACAGTGGGGATGAGCTACAGGAGGGTACTGTGAGCGAATATCGCACCTTATTTGGTTCATTGAACCATTACGAAAAAGGTGGTGTCGAAGTTATCGACGACAATCCGAAGCGTTATGTGTTCTCTAATGTTTTCGAGGTTGCGTCGACGGCAAAACCGTATGAAAAGGTAGCCGTGGGCAAGAATCTTCGTTATGTCCTCGAGGCCGTTCGTGCCGAGGGTAATTCGGCTTGGTTCTCCGCAGCACACGACGAGGCGGCGCTCTGTATGGATGGAGAAATTGAAGTTCATTTCATCAAGCCGGACCAACCACAGGTCCCCGAAGACAAAGAAGGATCCATCAGACTGACCGGCGAACCGAAAGGCCAAAAAATGGGATGGGTCAAAGTACGCCGAGGACACATGGCGCTCTTGCCGAAGGGGTCGGCCTACCAGTTCCGCAGCCCGAAACCCGGTGTGCTGTTGATTCAGACCATCAAAGGTGACTACACCATCGAGCGTTGGGCAGAGATCTGCCAGACCGCTTAGGGAGGAGACGTAGATGAGTACTGCAAAAATCAACAATGTGGAGACCGCCGGTACTGCGCGGGATCTTGGCTATCAAACTTTTTCGATCGGAAAATTCCGCTTCGAGCGCGACGAGTATTTTGCACACATCTCGTTTCCCTACGGCCGGCACATCATGCCAATCGATGCCTTCCTCCGTGCTCTGATGCGTGACGTGGCTTGGGGTTTTTTCTATGGCACGGTCAATTTCGACGGCGTGCTCGGGACAGTAAACCACTACGGCACAGTGGACCTCTTTATGGGGTTGTGCAATCCCGGCTACCGCAATGCGGGCCGGGCTTATGTCGAAACGTTCGAGACGAAAGACATCAAGAAAGTGTTCGACGGCATGCTCGAAGATTGGACCGTTGATGGGTTCGATCCATTTGCTGCACCCGATGAGACGGGTAATCCTTACGGGCCCAAGCGGGGAAGCAACCGTAAGGCGGTTCAGCGCCAGCGTGTGGTTGCCAGGCGCATGGTAGGTTTGCCGGGGGACACAGGATATCGCTCTGACTCAAACGGTTATCCGGTTAACAGGCAATTCGAAGATGTTGCTCAGGACTCCCCGGAGGTTCATGCAGAACCGGGATTCGAAAGCGAAGTCCATGCCTTCAACCTCTTTGGTTATCTTTCCCGTTCCGATGTGACGTGGAACCCGTCTGTGTGTTCCGCTGTTAAGGACAGCTTGATGTGCCCGACGACGGAGGAATACATCCTTCCGATCATCCATGGAAACGATAGGGTCGAGTGGTTTGTCCAAGCGACAGACGAGATCATCTGGGATATTGAAGACGGAAGCACCGGGAATCCGCGGGCGAAGGTTGTGATGAAGGCAGGTGACGTTGCCGCCATGCCTGCAGATATCCGGCATAGAGGTTATTCGCCAAAACGTTCGATGCTCTTGGTTTGGGAAAACAACGATAACTCTCTACCGGAAAAATATAGACGGGGCGAGTTGAAGCCCTATCCCGTGGAGTTCTAGATGTCAGCGCAATTCGATGTGAAGCCGGGTCTGGATATGGAGACCCGGCTATTTATTGGTGGCGAATTCGTCGACGCCGTTGAGGGCGGCCGAATTCCTGTCACAAATCCACATGACAATACCATCCTTGCGGAAGTGGCAGAAGCCCGCGCTGCCGACATCGATCGTGCAGTTCAGGCGGCGCGAAAGGCGTTCCCAGCCTGGAGGCGCATGGCCGCCTCCGAGCGCGGCCGCTTGCTCGCAAAGTTAGCCGACGCCATCGAGTCCGATGGCGAAAATCTCTCGCAGCTCGAAGCGCTGGATACGGGACATCCGATTCGCGATACGCGCGGTCTCGACGTGCCACGGACCATCGCTACGTTTCGATATTTTGCCGGGCTGGCGGACAAGATCGATGGACGCGTCGCTCAAGCAGATCCCGGATTCTTCAATTACGTGACACGCGAGCCGGTTGGTGTTGTCGGTCAGATCGTGCCTTGGAATTTCCCGCTTATGTTCACAAGTTGGAAATTGGGCCCCGCGCTTGCCGCCGGGAATACCGTCGTAATGAAGCCGGCAGAGCTGACGCCTCTGACCACGTTGCGCGTTGCGCAGTTGGTGGCAAAGGTCGGGATTCCTCCCGGGGTGGTCAATATCGTTCCGGGTTACGGTAACACTGCCGGGCAGTATTTGGCGGAGCACCCAGGCGTCGATAAAATCGCTTTTACTGGGTCCACTTTAACAGGCCGCAAAATCGTTCAGGCTTCCGCTGGCAATCTGAAAAGGGTTCAACTGGAACTTGGAGGGAAAGGGGCGAACATCGTCTTCGAGGATGCTGTGCTCGAGGCAGCTGTTGG
>Ga0114129_10000693_pt1 | contig 42516 bp, 34 predicted proteins | sample RhiMetdeltSRZDD1_FD_80071 | JGI IMG/M metagenome (GOLD analysis project Ga0114129, IMG submission 80071) | Populus rhizosphere microbial communities from Tennessee, USA - Rhizosphere MetaG P. deltoides SRZDD1 (version 2) (version 2) | ecosystem: Host-associated > Plants > Roots > Rhizosphere >...
GACGCGCTGTGCGGCCTCGGGATCGACGTAGATGTTGAACTCGGCGGCCGTGGTGGCGTTGCCCTCGCCGATCGCGCCGCCCATCAGGACCATGCGTCCGATGCGCTCGGCCGCGTCGGGATACCGCGCCAGGAGCAACGCCACGTTCGTGAGCGGCCCGAGCGGAACGAGCGTCACCGGCTCGTCCGCGGCGAGCAAAACCCGCGCGAGGAGATCGACCGCGTGCTCGCCCACCGCTCGACGCGTCGCAGGCGGCAACCCGGGGATGTCGCGCCGCAGGTCGGCGTCGACCGTGCTCGGCGTCCGCCGGAAGGGAAGCTCACGCACCAACGGCCGGTTGGCGCCCTCAGCGACGGGAATCTTGCGGGCCAGGAACTCCACGACCCGCAGCGCGTTCTCCGTCGTCTCGGCCACAGGCTGGTTCCCCTCGACGGTCGTGATCCCGAGCACCTCGACCTCGGGGCTCGCCAGCGCGAGCATGATCGCGATCACGTCGTCGTAGCCGGGGTCGCAGTCGATCAGAATTGGGATCGGCATCAGCGGGCCAGTAGCGGCGCTACCGGGGCGCAGGCGCGCGCGAGCGCCTCGCCGCGCTCGCGCCCTTCAGAAGGGAGACGACGAGTGCGGCGCAGAAGGCATCCCCGGCGGCCCATCCCCAGTCCACTTCCGCCGCTCCTCCCGCCGGCACAGCGCGGACAGCCAGCGTGTCACGGGATTTTCTGCCATAAGAGAAAGCCGGTCCAGTCGGGAGCCCCGCCGCAAGACGCCAGCGACGCGGAGACGGCCACGCTCAGTGACGATTTCGGGGACAACTCGGTGACAGCGCGGAAGGCGCGACGTCTAAATGGCTGAAAAATGGTGGGCAGGGACGGGATTGAACCGCCGACACCAGGATTTTCAGTCCTGTGCTCTACCAACTGAGCTACCTGCCCCCAAGGCTGCTTAGGTTACCACGCCGCAGGATAGAATCTTCTGGTGAGGACACCTCTGTGGGCCATTCTCGCGGCGATCGCCGGCGTCGCGCTCGTCACGCCTCCTCCGCTCCGCGCTGCTGACGAGTTGTTCCGCTGGTACGACAAGGACGGCAACGTGTATTACACCCAGACGCCGCCACCGCCCGGCGCACTGCGAGCTCCACCCGCCCCCGCACCAACAGCGCCGCCGCCGAGTCCGCCGATCGAACGGCCCGCGAAACCCGTCGTGATCACCATCCCCGCCGCACCCGCGCCCAGCGCGACGGCGCCGACGACGGCGACGCCGTCCGAACCGATCGTGAGCACACCGCCGACCGAACCGAGCGGACGCCCATCACCGAGCGTTCGCCCACCGGTAACCGTTCGGACGCCACCCACCGCGCCGTCAGACGCGAAGCGCGACCGCAAGCCGCCCGCTGATGTCGAAGCCAACCTCGAGCGCGCACAGGACGCGTACCGGCGCGCCGACTATGCGACGACGGTCGCGATCCTCCGGCCGCTCGCGGATCGCGGCGATGCGACGGCGCAGTCGCGCCTCGCCGACCTCTACGAGCACGGCGCCGGCGTCGTGCAGGACTTCATCGAGGCGGCGCTGTGGTATCGCAAGGCCGCCGAGGCGGGCGATCCGGCGGCGCAGTACAGCCTCGGCAGCATGCTGAGCGAGGGCCGCGGGGTCACGCGCGACGACGCGCAGGCGGTCGCGTGGTGGCAGCGCGCCGCCGATCACGGGCTCGCGGCCGCGCAGACGGCGCTCGGCAACGCGTACTACGCCGGCGTCAGCGTGACGAAGGACGACGCCACGGCCGTCGAGTGGTGGCGAAAGGCGGCGACGCAGGGCTTCCCGCCCGCGCAGGAGCGCCTCGGTTTCGCCTACGAGCACGGCAGCGGCGTCGAGCGAAGCCAGACGCAGGCGATGTCGTGGTATCGCACCGCCGCCGAGCAGGGTTTGCCCGCGGCGCAGGTGAGTCTCGCCGACCTCTATCGCAAGCGCGGCACACAGGACGCCGTGAACGAGGCGGTTCGCTGGTATCGGATCGCCGCCGCGCAGAATTATCCGCCGGCGCAGAAGGCGCTGGCGGGCATGTACTTGCGCGGCGAGGGTGTGCCGAAGGACCGCGACGAAGCCGAGCGCTTACTGCGCCGCGCGGCCAACGGTGGCGCAGCCGTGACGAACGCCCCGCCGGCTCCCGTCTCTCGCTGAGCGCGCGCGGCGCTGAGCGCGGCGCGGCGGACGCTTACTCGACGGTCGCGATCACGCCGAGCCCGCCGATCTTCTCGAGCACCAGCGTGACGATGATCGTGTCGCCGAGCAGCAGCGGGCGCGTCAGCTCGCTCAGGACCACGTGCGGCCCGGTGGCGGTGAACTTCATGACCGCGGCGCCCGGCACCTCGACACGCTCGAGCGGCGCCCCCCGCGCGTCGACGAGGCGCGCCTGGCGGGCGACCGGCGTGTGCACGGCCGTGATGACGTCGCCGAACTTACCGGTGCTCTTGAGATCGAAGTAGACCGCGGCCCGTTCGCCCTGAACCACGACACGCCCGCGGTCGGGCCGCATCATGGTGCCGCCGGCGTCGGTGACCCCGGGATAGCGCACGCAACCGCCGCACGCCAGCACGACGCCCAGCGCGACGCCGGCGAGCGCGCGACCGGTCACGAGCGAAACGCGCCCTCGGCAACCAGCGCGCGGAACGCTGCCTCGTACCCGCGCAGCGTGCGCTCGAGATCCTCCTGCGAGTGCAGCGCCGAGATCCAGCCGTGGTTCATCGAGCAGTCGACGCCGTTGTTCAGCAGCGCGCAGCGCAGCAGATGATAAACGGCGCTCTTGCGCGGCCGGTCGAAGCCCGCGAGCCCCGGCTTGCCCTCGAACGACACGTGATAGATCGAGGCTTCGCCGTAGCAGGTGCCGGGCACGCCCGCCCGCTTCATGGCGTCCGCCAGCTCGCGGCGCAGCTCCTCGCCGAACTTGTTGGCCTTCGCCTGCAGCGAGGCGTCCGCGATCAGCTCGAGGGTGGCGATGGCGGCTGCCGCCGACAGCGGATTGGCGTTGAAGGTGCCGGCGTGCGCGACGCGCTGGCTGCGGTCCCAGTCCGGATCGCCGCGAAACGCCAGCATCGTCATCAGCTCGCGCTTGCCGCAGAGCGCGCCGCCGGGCAGACCGCCGGCCACGATCTTGGCGAGCGTCGTGAGGTCCGGCGTCACGCCGTAGTACGCCTGCGCGCCGCCGGGCGCGTAGCGGAAGCCCGTGATCACCTCGTCGAAGATGAGCACGACGCCGTGGCGCGTCGTCAGCGCGCGCAATTCCTGGAGGTAGCCCGGAATCGTCGGCGTCGTCCCCGAGCTGCCGCCCGCGGGCTCGAGAATCACTGCCGCGACGTCGCCGCGCTGCAGGGCGATCTCCACCGCCTTGATGTCGTTCGGCGGGCATACCAGAACCTGATCGAGGGTGGCGCCGGGAATGCCGGCGGACATCGGCACGTCGTACGGCGGATTCACCCCAACCGCCGCCCCGTCGTGCCAGCCGTGGAAGTGGCCAGTGAATTTTAGAATCTTCGTCCGGCCGGTTGCCGCGCGCGCGACGCGCATCGCCAGGTGCGTGGCCTCCGTGCCCGACATCGTGAAGCGCGTCAACTCCGCGCACGGTACCAGGCTGTTGACGAGCTCCGCCCAGCGCACTTCCAGCTCATGGCTGGCGCCGAGGTGCGTGCCGCGCGCGACCTGGTTCTGCACTGCTTTGACCACCGCTGGATGGCAGTGCCCCAGGAACAGCGCACCGTGCCCCATCCAGTAGTCAACGTACTCGTGGCCGTCGACGTCCGACTTGCGCGAGCCGGCGGCGCGCTCGATGTAGGTCGGAAACGGCGCGAGATGCCGGATGTCGTGCGTGATGCCGCCGGGGATCGCGCTGCGGGCGCGCTCGGTCAGCGCGGCCGAGCGCGGATGTGTCGCGCGGTATTCCTCCTGGATCGTCATGCCGCCCATGATAACGCTAGGCTCGCGCGAACGCCGCGACGCCGAGCAGCGCGACGATCGCGGCGTGCGCATCGAGCGCGAGGCCGTCCACGGTCGCCTCGCGGCGCCGGGTGACGCCGTCGCACGCCCCAGCCTTGACGCAGGCGACGACGAGCCGACGCTCGTCATCCGGTGCGTGGAGCAATGGCCGGCCGGCCAACCGGGCGAGATGGGCGACCATGCCGTACGCGCCCCAGTTGGACACACCCGCAACCACGAGGTGATCCGCGCGGACAACGGAACCGATGCTCGCGGCCAGGGCGTTGCCCCGCGCGAAACGCGCGCGCACGTTGCCCATGCCGACTTCGTTGCCCCCGTCTCCTACCCCGATGGTGATGACGTCGCGCTGCGCCCGGTCGAACCGAGATTTGTTGTAGCGGGGTCCGCGAGACCGCTTGTGAGCCTCTATGAATAGCTGGTCGAGCGGAGCGTTCCACTCCGACACGTCGACTCCCCGCATGTTGCGATAGCTGCCGTCGCGAGCGCGGCCCGGCCGTTCGATCGCCACCAGATGGCTTGGCCGCTCGCGGGCGAGAACCTCCCGCGCGGCGTCGGGACCGGACGGAAAGCGCACGACGTCCGCGGGCTCTCCCAAGGCGTCCAGCGCCGCCGAGAGCACGGGCGCGGTGACCTCGTCGACCACGTAGCGGACCTCGGCACCCAGGATGCGCAGCGCGCGCCCGAGCACCGCGGCGCCGGGAGGGCCGTCCGTCTCGGCGGTGCCGGAATCGACGACAAATCCCGTCGTGATGACGACGCGTTCCGCCCGCTGGAGCGCGTGCGCCGCGCGGGCGGCAGCCCCGGGTTGGAAGAAGCCATCGATCCCTCGCGCCCCCGGATCGAGCGCGAGGAGATGGTCGACGGGATCGCGCCAGAGGTGTGGCAAGGCCTTTGCTCTATAGCAGGCCAGAGGTCCAGCATGCAACGGGTTCTCGTCCTCGTCGCCGGCGTCGCCGTCGTGGCGGGCTGCTCTACGGCGCCGATTCTCAGGAAGCAATCGTTCGACTTCAAGACCACCGCGCTCTTCAAGCTGCCCTGCGACACGCCGGAGGTGCTCGAGGCCAAGCGAGAGGTCCCAGACGACGGCCTGGAAACCGCCGATAACCAGTGCAACAGCGTCCACATGTTGAGGATGGTGGATCGCTTCATGAGCATTCGGGAGACGGACGAGGCCAAGGGCATCGCCGGCGACAGCGTCGAGGAGGTCCGCGCCAAGGGCTTCTCGATCTTTACCGACCCGCAGGGACGCAAGCGCCGCCCGAACACCAAGGCGCTCCACGGCAACGAGGCGCTGGCCGCGGTCGGTATGGGGGTCGCGCCGCCGCCGCTGCAGAAAGCGGAGGAGATCAAGGCCTACACCGACTTCATGGCCTCACACTACGGAGAGGAGTACGAGGAGCGGGACATCAAGCAGGTCGTGGACCGCTTCTGCCTCAACCGGCGCGACTCGCACGAGCTCGGCGACGCGCGGACGTTCGCCATCGTGTGGCGCAACGGTCACGTCTTCAAACGGATCATCAAGGGCGGGCCGATCAACAATCCCAAGCAGGAGCGCGCGTTTCTCGTCTGCCCGGGCGACTTCATCATCGAGACGGTGAAGGGTGTCGGCAGCCGGGCCATCAGCACCTTCCCGATTCTTCCTTAAGGCGCCTCGACTAAGGCGCCTCGTAGAGCAGGAGCTGGAAGGGCGCGAGCGCCGCGCGGCCCTTGCCCGCGAAGCGCGGATCGTCGGAGTCGATCAGGAGCCGCCAGTCGGCGCCGATGGCTGGGGCCGGGCGCGTTTCGTTCGTGAGGTTGGCGAACAGCCGGACGCCGGGTCCGGACTGGGCATCGCGCACGAGCGTGAGCAGCGTCCCCTTGGGATCGACAGCGGCGCGCGCGCGCTCCTTACCCCGCGTGCCGAGCGCGGGATGCGAGCGCCGCAGCGCCAGCCAGCGCCGATAGTATTGATAGAGCTCGCGGTGGCGCGGCGCGCCGACCAGCGGGTGGTTGAGCCGCGAGCGCACGAACGTGCCTGGCTCGCCGGGATCCGGCACGGTGCCCTGCCAGGCGAAGCGGCTGAACTCCGCCGTGCGACCCTTGCGCACGGCCTCGGCCAGGTCGCGGTCGAGAAACGACGTAAAGAACTGGAACGGCGCGGTCTCGCCGTACTCCTCGCCCATGAACAACAGCGGAACCGCAGGCGCCGCGAGCATCAGCCCCGCCGCCAGCTTCACGGCCTCGAACGGCGCGATCGTGCTGAGCCGATCCCCCTGGGCGCGGTTGCCGACTTGATCGTGGTTCTGCACGCAGACCACGAAGCGCTCACCGGACAAGTCAGCGCACGGCGTGCCGCGGTCGCGCCCGAAGTACTCGGAGTACTCGCCCTGGAACGCAAAGCCCTCACCCAGCGCGGTCGCCAGCCGGCGCGGCTCGGTGAAGTCGGCGTAATAGCCGCCGCGCTCGCCGGTCAGGCACACGTGCACCGCGTGATGGAAGTCGTCCGACCACACGGCGTCCAGTCCGATGCCGCCGGCGTCCGCCGGCAGCACGAGGCGCCGGTCGTTGTCGTGCGATTCAGCCATGATGTGGACCGGCCGCCGGAGTGCACGCGCTTCCTCGCGCGCCGCCGTCGCGATCTCGGTGAGGATGTGCACCGGGCTCGCGTCGAAGATCGCGTGGATCGCGTCCAGGCGCAGGCCGTCCAGGTGAAACTCGCGAACCCACGCACGCGCGTTCTCGACGAAGTGGCGGCGCACGCCCTCGGCGTCCTCCCCGTCGAAGTTCAGCGCGCCGCCCCAGGGCGTGCGGTATCGATCGGTGAAGAACGGGCCGAACTCGCCGAGATAGTTTCCTTCGGGGCCCAGGTGGTTGTAGACGACGTCGAGAAGTACCGACAGACCGTGGGCGTGGCAAGCATCGACCAGCCGCCGCAGCCCGCGTGGGCCGCCATACGTCGACTGCGGTGCGAACAGGTGGACGCCGTCATAGCCCCAGTTCCGCGAGCCCGGGAACTCGGCCACCGGCATGAGCTCGATGGCGGTGATGCCGAGCTCGACCAGATGCGGCAGGTGGGCCACGATGGCCTCGAACGTGCCGGCTCGCGTGAAGGTCCCGACGTGCAGCTCGTAGATAACCAGATCGGCCGTGGCGTGCCCGGTAAAGCTCTGATCGGTCCAGGAAAACGAGGCGGGGTTCACGACCATCGAGGGCCCATGCACGCCCTCGGGCTGAAAGCGCGATGCCGGGTCGGGCCGGTAACGCTCGCCGTTGAGGCGGTACTGGTAGCGCGTGCCGTCGAGCAGCCCCGGCACGACCATCTCGAACAGGCCGTCGTCCTGCCGGTGGAGCGCGAGCGGCCGGCGTCCCTCGATGACGACGTCGAGCGTGCGGCAGCGCGGCGCCCACACCCGAAACATCACGCCATCGTCGCGCGCAGTGGCGCCCAGATGAAGGCTTGCGCCCAACGAGTTCATACGGTCCAATTGTGCGTGACCGTCGCCCGGCTCGGCTCCGGCTGAAAGGTGCTCGCTGACATGGGCTATCCCTTCGCGCTCGTCCTACACACTCATCTTCCGATGGTGGTCAACCACGGTCGATGGCCACACGGCAGCGATTGGCTCAACGAAGCGGCCTTCGAATGCTACCTGCCGCTGCTGGACGTCGTGCATCGCCTCGTCGCCGACGGCATCTCGCCGAAGTGGACGCTCAATCTCTCGCCCGTGCTCGTGGAGCAGCTCGCCTCGCCGGAGTTTCAGAAGGAGCTCGCGTTCTACTACGACAACGTGCGGCGCGCGTGCGCGGAGTCGCGCGCGCACTTCGCGAAGGAGGGCGCCCCCGAGCTGCTGCCGCTCTGCGACTTCTGGCAGCACCACTACGAGCACATGTGGGAGCTGCACCGCCGCATCGGCGGCGACATTCCGGGCACCTTCGCCGACCTGCAGCGCGCGGGCCACGTCGAGATCATCACGTGCGCCGCCACCCATGGGTACCTGCCCCTGCTCTCCCGCGACGAGTCCATCCATCTGCAGCTGCGCACCGCCGTCGAGACGCACAAGCGGCATTTCGGCGTCGCGCCGCGCGGTATCTGGCTGCCGGAGTGCGCGTACCGTCCCCGCTACGAGTGGACGGCTCCGACCGGGCGTGAGCGCGGCGTCGAGCGGCGCCTGCGGCCGGGCATCGAAGAGATGCTCGCCGCGCACAACCTCGAATACTTCGTCGCCGACTCGCATCTCGTCGCGGCCGGCGAGCCGGTATTCCTCTATCGCGATTACATTCCGGCGCGCAAGGAGACGATGACGGAGCCGTCGCCGGCCATTCCTGTGAACGAGGCGCGCTCACCGTACGCGCCGTACCGCGTGGCCTCGCGCGGCGGCACCGGCTCCGCGATCGCGTTCATCCGCGATCCGCGCACGACGCTGCAGGTGTGGAGCCGCGACCACGGCTATCCCGGCGACTTCGCGTACTTGGAATTCCACAAGAAGCACTTCCCCGGCGGCCTGCGCTTCTGGCGCATCACCGACAACCGCGGCGACTTCGGCACCAAGATCCCGTACGACCCCAAGCTGGCGGCGGAGAAGACGGCCCTGCAGGCGACCCACTTCGTTGGGCTCGTGCGCGAGACCGCGGAAGCCGCCACGAAGCGCGACGGCAAGCCCGTCGTGATCTGCTCGCCGTACGACTCGGAGCTGTTCGGCCACTGGTGGTTCGAGGGGCCGATGTGGCTCGAACACGTCGCGCGCGACATGCGCCGCGCCGGCGTGACGCCGGTCACCCTGGCCGAGGCGCTGAATGTGGTGCCGCCGCGTACGACGCTGTCGCTGCCGGAGGGCTCATGGGGCGAGGGCGGCGACCACCGCGTGTGGCTCAACCGCGATACCGAGTGGACGTGGGACCGCGTCTACAGCGCGGAGGCCGAGTTATCCGAGCATCTCAAGGCCGGGACTGACAGCCATCCCGACCTCGCGCGGGTGCTGGCGCAGGCGATGCGCGAGCTGCTGCTGCTGCAAGCCTCCGACTGGCAGTTCCTCATCACCACCGGCGCTGCGCGCGACTACGCCGAGCGCCGCGTGGCCGAGCATTACGCGGAGTTCAAGCGGCTGTCGGAGATGGCCACGACGCTGCGCGGTGGCGAGCCCCTGTCCGTCGAGGCGGCGAACACGCTGCGGCGTCTCGAGCGCGAAGACTTCGTCTTCCCCGACGTGAATCCGGCGTGGGCACAAGCTCCCGCCTCATGACCGCGGAGCGCAGCCACTCCGCATCGAGAACAGGCCACCCACGGCTCAAGCCGGGCTCGCGGCACCCGCTACAATGAAACGTCGCGCGCGCGTCCTCGCAATGATCATGGCCGGCGGCAAGGGCGAGCGCCTCCATCCGCTGACGCGCGATCGCTCCAAGCCCGCGGTGCCCTTCGCCGGCCGCTACCGCATCGTCGACTTCGTGCTCTCGAACTTCGTGAACTCCGACATGCTCTCGCTCTACGTGCTCGTGCAGTACAAGTCGCAGTCGCTCATCGAGCACGTGCGGCTGTCCTGGCGCACCACCGGCATCGTGCCGGACTACTTCGTCACCGTGGTGCCGCCGCAGATGCGCTTCGGCCCCGCGTGGTACCGCGGCACCGCGGACGCCGTGCTGCAGAACCTGAACCTGATCGACGACTTCAATCCCGACGTGGTGGCCATCTTCGGCGCCGACCACATCTACCGCATGGACATCAACCAGATGCTGACGTTTCACGACGAGACGGGCGCCGACGTGACGGTGGCCGCGCGCTCGGTGCCTCGCGCCGAAGCCACCGCGTTCGGCGTGCTGAACGTCGACCGCCAGGGCCGCGTCGTCGATTTCGTCGAGAAGCCCAAGCAGCCGCCGGCGATGCCGAGCGATCCGGAGCGCGCGCTCGTGTCCATGGGCAACTACCTGTTCCGCCGGCACGCGCTGGTGGACGCGCTACTCGTCGACGCGCGCCGCTCCACGGATCACGACTTCGGCCGCTCGATCATTCCCGAACTGGTGCCGAGCGGACGCGTGTACGGCTACGACTTCCAGGGCAACGAGGTGCCGGGCGTGAAGCCGTACGAGGAGCAGGGATACTGGCGCGACGTCGGCAGCATCCCCTCGTACTGGGAGGCCCACATGGACCTTCTCGGCGAGTCGCCGCGCTTCGACCTGGACAACCGCTACTGGCCGGTGCGCACGGGCCCGCACCCGGGCCCGCCCGCGCGCTTCATCGGCAGCGACGTCGACAACGCGCACGTCGGCGAAGCCTCCCTCGTGAAGCGCGCCACGATCCGCAACTCGATCCTCGGCCGCTCGGTGTGGGTCAACGAGGGCGCGGTGATCGAGGACTCGATCGTCATGGACCACACCACGGTCGGCAAGGGCGCGCGGCTGCGCCGCGTCATCGTCGACCGCTTCAACATCATCCCCGCCGACTGCGAGATCGGCGTCGATCCAGTCACCGACCGTCGGCGGCATTTCGTCGATCCCTCCGGCCTCGTCGTCGTGCCGCGCGGCGGCCGGCGCGAGTTCTTATCGGGGCTCGAGGAGTTCTAGCCGGAGGGCAACGCGTGTCGTCGGGCCGCTTCGTCGCCATTCACGGGCACTTCTACCAGCCGCCGCGCGAGAATCCCTGGCTCGAGACCGTCGAGGTCCAGGACTCCGCGGCGCCGTTCCACGACTGGAACGAGCGCGTCACCGCGGAATGCTACGCGCCCAACACCGCGGCGCGCCGGGTAGACGAGGCCAACCGCATTCTCGACGTCGTCAACAACTTCGAGAAGATCTCGTTCAACATCGGCCCCACGCTCCTGTCGTGGCTCGAGCGGCAGGCGCCGGACATCTACCGCAAGATCCTCGCCGCGGATCGGGCCAGCGTCGCCGCGCGCGGCGGCCACGGCAACGCGCTCGCGCAGGTCTACAACCACATGATCCTGCCGCTCGCCACCCGTCGCGACAAAGTCACGCAGGTGACGTGGGGCCTCGCCGACTTCCGCGCACGCTTCGGGCGTGAGGCGGAGGGGATGTGGCTGCCGGAGGCGGCCGTCGATACCGAGACGCTCGAGGTGCTGGCGGAGGCCGGGCTGAAGTTCACGATCCTCGCGCCGGAGCAGGCCAAGGGTGAGGTCGATCCGAGCCGACCCTATCGCTGGCGCGGACCGGGCGGCCACGAGCTGACGCTGTTCTTCTACGATGGTCCCGTCTCGCGCGCGATCGCGTTCGAGAACCTCCTGGAGGACGGGCGCCGCTTCGCCGCGCGCCTGCGTGGCGTCTTTCCGGACCCGCCTGCTGAGCAGGCGCAGCTCGTTCACGTTGCCACCGACGGCGAGTCCTACGGCCACCACCGGCGCTTCGGCGAGATGGCGCTGGCGGCGGCCGTGCGTCAGCTCGAGAGCGCCGGCGACGTGACGCTGACAAACTACGGCGCGTTCCTGGCGGCGCACCCGCCGACGCAGGAGATGGAGATCCACGACCGGAGCTCCTGGTCCTGCCCGCACGGCGTCGAGCGCTGGCGCAGCGACTGCGGCTGTCGCTTCCGCGGGGACACGCACCAGCGCTGGCGCGGACCGCTGCGCGAGAGCCTCGACTGGCTGCGCGACGAGATCGACGCGTTCTATGAGGCGCGCGCCGCCGTCTGGCTCAAGGATCCCTGGGAGGCGCGCGACGAGTACGTCGAGATCATCCTCGATCGCAGCCCGCAGCGCCTGGAGGCGTTCTTCGCCCGTCACCAGCGGCTGGCGCTCGATCCCACCGCACGGCTCGAAGCGCGGCGACTGCTGGAGCTGCAGCGCAACCGACTGCTCATGTACACCTCGTGCGGCTGGTTCTTTGACGAGCTGTCGGCGATCGAGCCGGTGCAAATCTTGAGATACGCGGCGATGGCGCTGCAGTACCTGGCCGATCTCGGCGGGCCGCGGCTGGAGGAGGAGTTCGTGCGCCGGCTGGCCGCCGCCCCGACCAACGCCCCCGCCTACCCCGACGGCAGCGTCGTGTGGAAGCGGCTCATCCGTCCGGCCGTGGTGGACCTGCGGCGCGTGATCGCGCATTACGCGATCACCGGGCTCGTCGACGAGCGACCGGACGAAGCCGACGTCTACGCCTACCGCGTGCAGCGCGTCGACGAGGCGCGCGAGGCGTATGGCGGCACGTCGCTGCGTATGGGCCACGTGCGCGTGTCGTCGACGATCACCGGCGAGGTGCGCGACGCCACGTACGCGGTGCTGCACTTCGGCGGTCATGACTTCTCGTGCGGCGTGCGGGCCTGGGAGGCGCCGCGCGCCTATGACGCGATGAAAGCCGACCTGCTCCGTCGCTATGCGCGCTACACGCTGGCGGACATGGTCCGCGGCATGGACGAATGGTTTCCCGGCGAGGGCTTCTCGCTCACGGACCTCTTCCTCGACGAGCGCCGCCGGGTGCTCGGGAGCGTCACGCGCGCCATGCTCGACAAGCACGAGGAGACGTACCGGCGCATCTGGGAGGAGAACCGCAAGCTCGTGCACTACCTGCGCCAGGCCGACGCGCCGATCCCCGAGGCGCTCGCGCTCGTGGCGCGCCACGTGCTGAGCCAGGATTTGCTCGCCGAGCCGGCGCGCTTCGAGGAGGCGGGCGGGACCGGGCCGCTGCCCGACCGCCTCTTCGAGCTGGCCGGTGAGGCAACCGCGCTCGGCCTCACGCTCGACCTCGCCGAGGGCAAGCCGGCGGCCACGCGGATGGTCGTGCGCGCGCTCGACGCCGTCGCCGAGTCGCCGACGGATGCGCACGTGGCTGCGGCGCTCGCCCTGATCGAGGGGGCCCATCGGCTCGGGCTGCGCTACGGGCGCTGGGCGGCGCAGAACCGGTTCTTCGAGATCTGGAAGCGGCACAGTGCGGCGCGCGCACGGCTGCAGCCACTCGGTGCCGTCCTCGGTTTCCGCCTCGATGACGGAGCGCCCGCGTGATGCGCGTGCCGCGCGCCACGTATCGGCTGCAGCTCGGCCCCGGCCTGACCTTCGACGACGCCGCCGGCCTCGTCGACTATCTCGACGCGCTTGGCGTGAGCGACGCATATACGTCGCCGTTCCTCGAGACGGCGACCCAGGGCTCGCACGGCTACGACGTTGCCGATCACAACCGCCTGCGCGACGAGCTGGGCGGCGAGCCCGCCTTCCAGCGCTTCGCGGCGGCGCTGCACACGCACGGGATGGGACTGCTGGTGGACGTCGTGCCCAACCACATGGGCATCGCGCAAAATCGCAACGCGTGGTGGCTGGACGTGCTCGAGAACGGTCCCGCGTCGCCGCACGCCTCGACGTTCGACATCGACTGGCGCCCAGTGAAGACAGAGCTGCGTGACAAGGTCCTGCTGCCCCTGCTCGGCGAGCAGTACGGTGTCGTCCTCGACCGCGGCGAGCTGAAGCTCGCGCTCGAAGAGGGCCGCTTCTTCGTGCGGTACTACGAGACGATACTGCCGCTCGCCCCGCGCACGTGGGGCCGCATTCTCGGCCACCGCATCGACACGCTTGTCGAATCCCTCGGCGGCGAGCATCCCGACGTCGTGGCGCTGAAGTCGCTCATCGCCTGGTTCACGACCCTGCCCGCGCTGACCGAGCACGACGCAGACCGTGTGGCGGTGCGGCGACAGCAAAAAGAGGAGGGCCGCGAGAAGCTGGTGGCGCTGCTCGCCGACTCTCCCACCGTGCGCGCCTTCGTGGAGGACAACGTTCGCGCCTTCAACGGCACGCCCGGTGACCCGTCGAGCATGGACGCGCTCGACGCGCTCCTGGCCGATCAGGCGTACCGGGCCGCCTACTGGCGCGTCGCCGGCGAGGAGATCAACTACCGACGCTTCTTCGATATCAACGAACTGGCGGCCATCCGCATGGAGGACGCTGCCGTCTTCGAGACGACGCATCGGCTGCTGTTCCGTCTCGTGCGCGAGGGGGCGGTGACGGGACTGCGCATCGACCACCCCGATGGGCTCTACGACCCCGCCGAGTACTTCCGCCGGCTGCAAGAGGGCGCGGGCGGCGAGATCTACGTCGTGGCCGAAAAGATCCTGGCGCCGGGCGAGCAGCTGCCGGACTCGTGGGCCACCGCCGGTACGACCGGTTACGAGTTCCTCAATCTGCTCAACGGGATCTTCGTCGACCGCGCCCAGGCGCGCGCGATGGAGCAGAACTACGCGCGGCTCATCCGCCACCGGCCGGGGTTCATCGAGATCGTGCACGAGTGCAAGCGGCTCATCATGGAGACCTCCATGGCGGCCGAGCTCAACATGCTCGCGCACCGCCTGAACCGCATCTCGGAGACGCACCGCGCGTCGCGCGACTTCACAATGGCCGCGCTGACCCGCGCGCTGCGCGAGGTCATCGCCGCCTTCCCGCTCTATCGGACATATATATCTGCCCTCGGGGCGCCTGCGGAGACCTCCGGCGCCCGAGGGTCGGGCGAAGAAAGCGCGGAGCGGAAGATCGGTCAAATCACCGATCGCGACCGCGACTACATCCGCCGCGCGGTGGCGACCGCACGGCGGCAGGTGCCGGCCGCCGACGCGTCCATCTACGACTGGCTCGAGCAGGTCCTGACGCTGGTCGTGCCCGAGCGCGCGAGCGAGGCCGAGCGTCGCGAGCGCCTCGACTTCGTGATGCGCTTTCAGCAGATCACTGGCCCCGTCACCGCCAAAGGCTTCGAGGACACCGCGCTCTACCGCTTCAACCGGCTGGTGTCGCTCAACGACGTGGGCGGCGATCCGAGCCGCTTCGGTGTGACGCTCGCCGAGTTCCACGCCGAGAACACCGCGCGAGTGCGGCGCTCGCCCCACGCGCTGTCGGCCACGGCCACGCACGACACCAAGCGCGGGGAGGACATGCGCGCGCGCATCAACGTGCTGTCCGAGATTCCTGGCGAGTGGCGTCGTCACGTGGGCCGTTGGCAGCGTCTCAACCGCCGGCATCGCACGACCGTGGACGGCCGCGCGGTCCCCGGCGCCAACACCGAGTATTTCATCTACCAGACCCTCGTCGGCGCCTGGCCGCTCGACGTCGCGCGGCTGCGCGATTATCTGCTGAAGGCCGTGCACGAGGCGAAAGTGCACACGTCGTGGATCAATCCCGACGAGCGCTACGACGCGGCGATCGTGGCGTTTGCCGAGGCCGTGCTCGATCGCGGCCGCTCGCGGCGGTTCCTCGACGACTTCAGCGCCTTCCACGCGCGCGTGGCGCACTTCGGCGCGCTGAACTCGCTGGCGCAAACGCTGATCAAGATCACCGCACCCGGCGTGCCCGACTTCTACCAGGGCACCGAGCTCTGGGATCTGAGCCTCGTGGATCCCGACAATCGCCGGCCGGTCGACTGGGCGCTGCGGCGCCGGCTGCTCGCCGAGCTCGAGCGCGGGCTCGCCGCCACCAGCGACCGCGCGGCCTTGGCCTTCGAGCTGTTCAAGGACAAGCACGACGGCCGGGTGAAGCTCTTTCTGATCCGCGAGGCCCTGGCCTTCCGGCGTTCGCGGCCGGCGCTGTTCGCGGCCGGCGACTATCGGGCGGTCGAGGCTCGCGGCGGGCTGGCCGACCACGTGTGCGCGTTCGCGCGCGTCGGAGAGGCTGGCGCGGCGCTGACCGTGGTTCCGCGGCTGCTCGCGAGGCGCGGCAGCGAGGCGCCGCCCCTGGGTCCCGAATACTGGCGGGACACCGCGCTCGTCGTGCCGGCAGACCTCGGCACGCGCTTCGTCAACGTGCTCACCGGCGAGCACGTCCAGGCGCGCGGCGACGCGCTGGCGCTCGCGGAGGTCTTCGCGCATTTCCCCGTCGCCCTGCTCGTGTCCGAATCGGACGCCGAAGGGCCGCGGCCGTGACCGCTGCCACGGCACAGGCGCGCCGCGCATCGCAGCCGTTCGTCTTCACCGGCTGCGTCGAGCTGCGGCAGACGCTCGACCACCGGGCCACCGACGAGCGCGAGCTGCTGGAGCGGCTCGAGGAGGTGCCCGCGGGCTCCGTGTTCTATCACACGCACGGCTACTTCCTGCGCCATCGGCCGATCACCACGGCGTACGGCAACGACTTCGCGGCGTGGGTGGCCACACAGGTGCGCGATCAGGTGCTGGCCGAGCGACTGGCCGTCGTCAACCCGTTCGAGATCAGCGGCCTCGAGCAGCTCCGCGAGGAGCTGGCGTCGATCATCCACGACCATCTGCTGCGCCTGTCGGCGGTGCCGCGCGTGGAGTTCGGCGAGCCGTTCTACTTCCAGCAGTCGCACATCGTCGAGGTGTCGCTCGGTGCCGGCGCCACCACGCTGCCGGAATTCCGCACCGGGCTGGCCGCCGTCGACGCCAGCGCGATCTACTTCCACATGGTCGAAGCGCGAGCGCGCCTCGGCCGGCGGGCCGGCGACTTCGCCGAGTGGCTGCGCACATCGCTCGGGATGCCGGAGCTGGCCGAGCAGATCGAGCGTATCGACACCTATATGACGAGTCTGGAGCGGGTCCGCGCGCGTGTCCTGGCGCTGGTGGACGCGGCGCTGGAGGGGCGCCCGCGATGATCCGCGTGGAGGACTACCGCCGCGTCGCGCCGCCCGGCGTCGTCGACATCATCCTGACCCTCGCCGAGCGCGTGCGCGGGCGCCGCTTCCTGCACCTGTCGGGCGGCCGCTTCGGCTCGGGGCCCGCGGAAATCCTCCAGACGCTGGTGCCGATGATGTCCGATCTCGGCATCGACGCGGCGTGGGAAATCACCGGCGGCGACCCCGGCTTTTATACGACCGCGAGCACGCTGCAGGCCGCGCTGCGCGGTAGCGAGCGCGTGCTCACGGACGAGGCGCTCGATCATTTCGTCGAGATGAATCGTGTCAATGCCAAGAAGCTCGCGCTCGAGGCGGACCTCGTGATGGTGCACGACGTGCAGCCGGCGCCGCTGATCGCGCACCGTCCGGCGCGCGGCCGCTGGGCGTGGGCGTGTCACTTCGACGCCTCGCGCCCGCAGCGCCGCGCGTGGACGTTCTTCCGGCCGTTCGTCAACCAGTACGACGCCGCCGTCTTCGCGCTGCCGAGCTTCAGCCGCCGGCTCGGCGTGCCGAAATACGTGATCCATCCCTCGATCGACCCGCTCTCGGAGAAGAACCGCGAGCTGGCGCCGCGTGATGTGTCCAACGTGCTGCGCACGCTGTTGATCGCTCAGGACAAGCCCCTGCTCGTGCAGATCGGCGCCTTCACCGCGGCCGAGGACCCGCTGGGTGTCGTCAACGCCTATCGCTTGGTGAAGAAGCACCACGACGTGCGTCTGGTCCTGGCCGGCACGTCGGCCGGCGAGCCGGAGAGCCTGGAGATCCTCGCCGAGCTGCGCGAGATGGCGCAGAGCGATCCGGACGTGCTGATACGCGAGCTGCCGCCCGACGCGTCGCTGCAGATCAATGCCCTGCAGCGCGCGGCGACCATCGTCCTGCAGAAGTCGGTGCGGGCCTCGTTCGGCCTGGGTGCGGCGGAGGCGATGTGGAAAGGCAAGCCGGTCATCGGCGGCTTCGTCGGCGGCTTGCCGCAGCTGATCGTCTACGACGTCACCGGGTATCTGGTGAGCTCGGTCGAGGGCGCCGCGTTCCGGCTGCGGCATCTGTTGAATGCGCCGGAGCTGATCGCGCGCATGGGCGCCGCCGGCCGGGAGCACGTGCGCCGCTCGTTCCTCATCACGCGCCACCTCGTCGACTACATGGCTCTCCTGATCCATCTGACTCGTGAGTGAAGCGCACGTGCATGGGACCACACCGTTGAGCGGAGCCCCGTGTGCCTAGATCAGGCCACCCGCGGTTCACACCGCACGCCAAAGCTCCTATACAGTGACCGACCTTGCTGTCGCGCTGCTGACCTACAACAACGTCGAAACCGTGAAGACGGTGGCCACGGCGGCCGCCGAGGGGCTCGCCCAGCATTTCCCGGGGCTCAGCGCGACGCTCATCAATGCGGACGCGGGGTCCTCCGACGGCACGCCAGGGGCGTTGGAGGCGTCGGGGCTGCCCGTCGTCCACGCGAAGTACGAGCCCCCCGCCGGCGAGCGCGCCGCGGTCCCGTTTCACGGCGTGCCGGGCCGCGGCGAAGGTCTGCGCGCGGCGTTCGCCGCCGCGCGGGAGCTGCAGGCGCGCGCGTGTGTCGTGCTCGAGGCGGACGTCATCTCCGCGGCGCCCGACTGGATCCGTGACCTCGCCGGGCCGATCCTCGGCGACAAGGCGGACTTCGTCGGCCCGGCCTACGCGCGCCACCGCTGGGAAGGCACGATCACGCGGCTGCTGTTGGCACCGCTCGTCCGCGCGCTCTACGGGCGGCGACTGCAGCAGCCGTTCGGCGGGCAGCAGGCGCTGTCCGCGCGACTGATCGATCACCTGCTCGTGCATCCGAAGTGGAACTGGGCCGGCCGCGACGTGAGCGACCTGTGGATCACGGGCGCGGCGATCGCCGACGGCTTCGGGGTGTGGGAAGCGTGGCTGGGACCGCACACGGTGCGTTCGCGGACGCGGACCGGCGACCTGCCAACCATGCTGGCCGAGACGGTCGGCGCCGTGTTCACGCTGATGGACCGCCACCAGGATCTCTGGCTCGAGGTGCGCGGCAGCGAGCCCCTGCCGGCGGTCGGAACGCCGCACCCGCCGCTCGTCGAGCCGCGCGTGCTCGAGGTGGAGCCCATGCTGGACGCCTTCCGCCTCGGCGTGCGCGACCTGGGCGGCATCTGGGACCTCATCCTGGCGCCGGACACCCTGGGCGACGTGCTCGTGCTCGGGAATGCGGCCGGGTCGGCATTTCGCTTCCCCGACGATCTCTGGGCCCGTGTCGTCTACGACTTCGCGATCGGCCATCACTACGCGGTCGTGCACCGCGAGCACCTGCTGCGCTCGCTCGTGCCCCTCTATCTCGGCCGCACGGCCGCCTACGTCCTGGCCACGCGCACCGCGACCGCGGAGACGACGGAGGCCATCCTCGAAGCCACCGCGCTCGCCTTCGAGCGACAGAAGTCCTATCTCGTGGAACACTGGCGCTAATAGCCCATGGCTCGCGCACCGAAAGCCCGCGTTCCCGTCCGCAAGGAGCCCGGCGCGACGGCCCCGACCCGCAGGACGGCCGGCGCGCGCGGCGATCTGCCTGTCGCCGCAGAGCTCAAGCGCACCGTCGTGATCGAGGCCATCACGCCGGTGGTCGACGGCGGCCGGTATCCCGTCAAGCGCGAGGTCGGCGCCGTCTTCGAGGTCAGTGCGGACATTTTCAAGGACGGCCACGACGTGCTCGTGGCGTTCTTGCTCTACCGGCGTGCGGACGAGCGCGCGTGGCGTGAGACGCCGATGCGGTTCGTGGACAACGACCGCTGGGCGGGGTCCTTCACGCTGACCGACAACGCGCGCTGGGTGTACACCATCGAGGCGCTGGCGGATCCGTTCCGCTCGTGGCTCGCGGATCTCGCCAAGCGCGTGGACGCGGGGCAGGACGTTGCCAGCGAGCTGGCCGAGGGCGCGGCGCTCGTCCGGGACGCCGCGCGGCGGTCGCCCGCGGGTGACCAGCGCGAGGCGCTGGCCGCGTATGCGCGGCGCATCGAGCAGGCGGCGTCGCAGGGCGAGGCGGTCGAGACCGTACGCGACGCGCGTCTGGCGCACTTCATGGACGCGCACCTGGACCGCGCCGCGGCGACCCGGGCCGCGCGGGAGTACGAGGTCGTCGCCGATCGCGAGCGCGCGCGCTTCGCCGCCTGGTACGAGTTCTTCCCGCGCAGCAGCGGCGGGGAGGGCCGGCACGGGACGTTCAAAGACGCCGAAGCGCAGCTCGACCGCGCGGCCGCCATGGGCTTCGACGTCGTCTACCTGCCGCCCATCCATCCGATCGGTCGCGCCCACCGCAAGGGGCGGAACAATGCGCTCACCGCCGAGCCCGGCGAGCCCGGCAGTCCGTGGGCGATCGGCGGCGCCGAGGGTGGCCACACCGCGGTGCATCCCGATCTCGGCACCCTCGACGACTTCGACGGCTTCGTCGAGGCCGCCGCGCGGCGCGGCCTGGAGGTCGCGATCGATTTCGCCATCCAGGCGTCGCCCGATCATCCGTGGGTCCGCGAGCACCCCGAGTGGTTCTTCCATCGGCCCGACGGGACGATCAAGTACGCGGAGAACCCGCCGAAGAAGTACCAGGACGTCTATCCGGTGAACTTCGTCGGCGACGACCCGGGACCGCTCTGGCTCGAGATGAAGCGCGTGATCGAGTTCTGGATCTCGCACGGCGTGAAGACGTTCCGCGTGGACAACCCGCACACCAAGCCCGTCCGCTTCTGGGAGTGGCTGATCCGCGCCGTGCAGGCCACGCACCCCGAGACGGTCTTCCTGGCCGAGGCGTTCACGCGGCCCAAGATGATGAAGGTGCTGGCCAAGTCGGGGTTCACGCAGTCGTACACGTACTTCACCTGGCGCAACGAGAAGCAAGAGCTGATCGACTACTTCACCGAGATCACGACGCCGCCGGTGGCCGAGTACTTCCGCGGCAACCTGTGGCCGAATACGCCGGACATCCTGCACGAGACGCTCGTGCGGGGCGGGCGCCCGGCGTTCAAGTTCCGCCTCGTGATGGCCGCCACGCTGTCGTCGCTGTACGGCATCTACAGCGGTTACGAGCTCTCCGAGAACGTGCCCGTGCGCGACGGCTCGGAAGAGTACCTCGACTCCGAGAAGTATCAGCTCAAGCCGCGCGACTGGGACGCGCCGGGCAATCTCACCGACTACATCACGCGCGTGAACCGCGTGCGGCGAGCGCACCCCGCGCTGCAGCGCTACGACAATCTGCGCTTCTACGCCGCCGACGATCCGGCCGTCCTGTGGTACGGCAAGAGCTGGGGTGACGACCACGTGTTCGTGGCCGTCAATCTCGATCCATCCCGGACGCGCACGTCGCTGGTCGACGTGCCGCTCGGCGCGCTCGGCGTGACGCCCGATCGCGCCTACCGCATGCACGAGCAGTTCTCGGAGGCGACGTATGAGTGGCGCGGGCCGCGCGGCTACGTCGAGCTCGACCCTCAGCGCGACCCGGCGCAGATCTTCGTCCTGGAAAAGTAGCGCGTGCAGGACTGGTACAAGGACGCCGTCTTCTACGAAGTCCACGTGAAGGCGTTCCTGGATGGCGACGGCAACGGCGTCGGCGATTTCGCGGGGCTCACCGCCAAGCTCGACTATCTGCACGACCTCGGCGTCGACTGCCTCTGGATCCTGCCGATGTACCCCTCGCCGCTCCGCGACGACGGTTACGACATCGCGGACTTCTACGGGATCCACCCTTCGTACGGCAGCGTGGAGGACTTCCAGAAGTTCCTCGACGCCGCCCACGAGCGCGGACTGCGCGTCATCGCCGACCTCGTCATGAACCATACCTCCGACGCGCACCCCTGGTTTCAGGCCGCGCGCGCGGATCGGGCGTCGCCGATGCGGGATTACTACGTGTGGAGCGACTCCGACCGCAAGTACCGAGAGGCACGGATCATCTTCACCGACACCGAGAAGTCGAACTGGACGTTCGACCCGGTGGCCAAGCAGTATTACTGGCATCGTTTCTTCAGCCACCAGCCGGATCTGAATTACGACAACCCCGCCGTAAAGAAGGCGATGCTCGACGTCATGCGCTTCTGGCTCGATCGTGGCCTCGACGGCTTCCGTTGCGACGCGGTGCCGTACCTGATCGAGCGCGAAGGGACGAGCTGCGAGAACTTGCCCGAAACCCACGCGATCCTCAAAGACTTACGGCGGGTGATCGACGCCGAGTACAGCGAGCGCGTGCTGCTGGCCGAGGCCAACCAGTGGCCCGAAGACGTCCGGCCGTACTTCGGCGACGGCGACGAGTTCCACATGGCATTCCACTTCCCGCTGATGCCGCGCCTGTACATGGGCGTGCGGCGGGAGGACCGGCTGCCGATCACCGACATCTTCACGCACACGCCGTCGATCCCCTCGGCGTGTCAGTGGTGCCTGTTCCTGCGCAACCACGACGAGCTGACGCTCGAAATGGTGACGAACGAGGAGCGGGACTACATGTACTACGCGTACGCCTCGGACCCGTCGATGAAGCTGAACCTCGGGATCCGCCGGCGACTGGCGCCGCTCATGGACAACGACCGCCGGCGCATCGAGCTGCTGAACTGTCTCCTGCTCACGCTGCCGGGCAGCCCGATCGTTTACTACGGCGACGAGATCGGCATGGGCGACAACGTCTATCTCGGCGACCGCAACGGCGTCCGCACGCCCATGCAGTGGTCGGACGACCGCAATGCCGGCTTCTCGTCGGCCGACACGGCCGCGCTCTACCTGCCCGTCATCACCGCCCCCGCGTATCACTACCAGGCCGTGAACGTCGCCGCGCAGGAGAAAGACCCGGCCTCGCTGCTCAACACGATGCGACGGCTCATCGCGGTGCGGAAGACGTCGAAGGTCTTCGGCCGCGGCACCATCGAGTTCCTGCGGCCGCGCAACCAGGCGGTGCTCGCCTACCTGCGCGCGTGGCGCGACGAGACGCTCCTGGTCGTCGCGAATCTCTCGGCGCGCAGTCAGCCGGTGGAGCTCGACCTCGCGGCCCACGAGGGCGCAGAGCCCGTCGAGATGCTGAGCGGCAACCGCTTTCCTCGCGTGACACGCGCGCCGTATTTCCTCAGCCTCGGTCAGCACGGCTACTACTGGTTCCGGCTCGATCGACGCGAGCGCAGGCCCGTGCGCTACGGCATCGAAGAAAGCGCGATATAGACATGGGGGGCGCTGACATGGCCCCCAACTCTTCGGGCGAGGGGGGCGACGCCCCCCTCGGACTCCCCCGGCCCCCGCGCTCGGGGGCCCCCGGGGAACCCGGGGTCCCCCTCGATCTGCCCAGCTGGCTCTCGCGCCAGCGCTGGTTCGCGGGCAAGGCCAGGCCGATTCGCGGGACACTCTGCCGGGACCGCGTGCGCCTGGGACCGGGCACGTTCTACATGGTCTTCGTCGACTTTGCCGACAACGCCGGTGAGCTCGAGCGCTACCTCGTGGCATTGCGCAGCGGCGAGCGCGCGGTGGACGCCTTCGACGATCCCGCCTTCTGTCATGCGCTGCTCGACGTCGTGCGCCGCGGCGCCGAGGTCGCGGGCGATCGCGGCATGCTCATCGGGCGCCCGGGGCAGGCCTTTCCCGCCGATATCGCGCCGGACGTGCCGACCCGACGGATCGAGGGCGAGCAGAGCAATACGTCCATCGTCTTCGGCGAGCGGGTGATCATGAAGGTGTTCCGGCACCTCGCCGACGGCATCAATCCGGATCTCGAGATCACACGCTTCCTCACGGAGCACACGACCTTCCGCGGGACGCCGCGGCTGGCCGGCGCGCTCGAATACTTTGCCGACGGACGCGGCACGCTCGAGCGCTTCGCCGACGTCGGCGGCATGGCGACGCTCGCGGTGCTGCAGGAATATGTCGCGGGCGGGCGCGACGGCTGGCGCTGGCTGCTCGATCGGCTCGCCGCCGGAGACGCTGCGCTCGACGCGCTCGGGCGGCTCGGGACGCGGACTGCCGAGCTGCACGCCGCGCTCGCGACGCCGACGGCCGATCCGGCGTTCGGCACCGAGCCGATCACGCGCGCGGATGTGTCGGGCTGGGCGGAGGCCGTGCGTCGTCAGCTCGCCGCGGCGCGCGCCGCGGCGCCGGGCCGCACGCTGCCGGACGTTCCCGACGTGGCCGGCGCCGCCGGGCTCGGCGGTCTCGTCGGCCGCGCGAAGATTCGCCACCACGGCGACTTCCATCTGGGCCAGACGCTCGCCGTTCGCGACGGCGCCGATTTCATCATCATCGATTTCGAGGGCGAGCCGCTGCGCCCACTCGAGGAGCGGCGCCGCAAGCACACGCCGCTGCGCGACGTGGCGGGGATGCTGCGCTCCATCGGCTATGCGGCGGCCAGCGCGGCGCTGTCTGCCGCCGAGCGGCGGCGCTGGGAGGCGGACGCGCGCGCGGCATATCTCGCGGCGTATCGCGCGGCCACCGTCGGCGCGCCGTTCATGCCGGACTCGGACGACGCGTTCGCACGCGCGGTGGCCGTGCTCGAAGTGGAAAAAGCCGCGTACGAGATCGTCTACGAAGCGAACAACCGGCCGGACTGGATCGAGATCCCGTTGGCCGGGCTGGTCAGCGCGACGAGCTCGATCGGTCGCTCGGCTGGGGCGGCGTGAAGACCATCGTCACGGCCGACCAGCCCTCTTTGTCGAAGGTCACGAGCAAGCCGTCCTCGTAGAAGAACGAGTCGGTGCCGCCCTCCTTGCTCAAACCGGTGGGGCGGCCCCATCCCGTCAGCACCATGTCGCGTGTGAAGATGCCCGGCCGCGGCTCGAGCCGGAACGAGCGCACGATGCTGCGTTGAAAGCCGCCGGCCTGCAGCAACCCGAAATCGACGACCATGCGAATCATGCCGGTCGGCGCCTGGCCGGCGTCATAGATCCACGTGGTGGTGTCGTAGTTGTCGACTTTCTGGGTCTCGGTCCGCGTGGGCCCGCCATACTGCGCGCGCACGCTGTCCATCGTGCTCCGGCCCGGCGTGATCGTGCCCCACTCGGCCGCGAACACTGGCCCACCGAGCGCGAGCAACGCGAGAACGACCGCGAGGATGCGTACCATCTCAGAACCCCAATGCTGCGCCGTCGCCGCGCGGATCAGCCCCGCCGAGCACGGTGCCGTCGCGGAAGCTGAGCGCGTGGGCGTGGCCGGTGCGCGTGAAGAATTCGCTCGCCGGACGGATCGCGTGGCCTTTGCGCATCAGGCCCGAGACCACGGTGCGCGGCAGCCGGCGTTCCAGATGGATCGTGTCCGCCGCATCCTCCGGATAGAACGCGCCGAGCAGGAAGCGCGGACGTTCGACGGCCTCCTGCGGGTCGAGGCCGTAGTCCAGCAGGTTCGTCAGGATCTGGACGTGAAACTGCGCCTGACCGTTGCCGCCCATCGTGGCCAGAGCGTGTGCCGGCCGCTCATCGCGTGTGACGATCGAGGCCATCAGCGTATGGAACGGGCGCTTACGCGGCGCTAGCGCGCTCGGATGCGCGGGATCGAGCTCGAAATGGCGGCCGCGATTCTGCAGCACGATGCCGCAACCGGGCACGACGATGCCGGCGCCGAACATGTTGAACAGACTCTGGATCACGCTCGCCACGTTGCCGTGGCGGTCGACCACGACGAAGCCGGTCGTGTCGCCCTCGGGATCGCCGGCCGCGTACGCCTGCGCCTTGCGCGGGTCGAACGCCTTCCTGCGCCGCGCGGCATATCCCTTGTCGAGGAGCTCGGCGAGTGGCACCCGCGCGTGCGCGGGGTCGCCGATGAAGCGATCGCGATCGGCGTAGGCCAGCTTCACGACCTCGAGGAGCAGGTGCAGGTGCTGCACCGAGTGCAGCGGACGCTTGGCGAGCGGGAAACGCTCCAGGATGTTCAGCGCGATCAGCGCCGCGAGGCCCTGCGTAGGCGGCGGCGTCTCGTACACGCGAAAGCCCCGGTACGTCGTCGCGATGGGTTCGTCCCACTCGCCGGTGTGCTGCGTCAGGTCGTCCGCCGTCAGAAACCCCTCGTCCCCGAGCCGGTCGGCGATCGCGCGTCCGACGCGCCCCGTATAGAACAGGTCGGGCCCCTCCGCGGCGAGGTCGCGCAGCGTCTGCGCGAGGTCCGGCTGCTTCAGCAACTCGCCGAGCGCCGGCGCGCGGCCGCCGGGCCGGAACACCCGATGCCACTCCGCATCCGGCGTGACGCGAGCGAACTCGTCGATGTACTGGCTCATCAGCGACGACATCGCGAACGCGTCCGCGTAGTGAATGGCCGGCTCGAGCAGCGAGGCGAGCGGTCGCGTCCCGAAGCGCTCGAGCAGCATGCCCCAGCCGCGCACGCAGCCCGGGACGCTCACGGTCATGGGACCGACGATCGGCAGCGCGCTCGCGCCGCGGCGACGCAGCTCGTCGAGCGACGCGCGCGAGCCGGAGCGGCCGGCGCCGTTGAGGAAGTGCACGCGACGGGTGGCGGCCTCGTAGTAGAGGACGAACAGATCGCCCCCCACACCGCACATGGCCGGCTGTGTGACCGCGAGCACGGCGTTGGTGGCCACCGCGGCATCGGCGGCGGTGCCGCCGGCCCGAAGGACGTCGACGCCGGCCAGGGTCGCGTACGGATGCGCAGAGGCCACCATGCCGTCGCGGCCGAGCGCGACGGGCCGGTGCGAGTACCCGATCTGCGGCACGCTCAGGCGTCCTCGAACAGCCGCGTGATCTCGTCGCGTGGAAACACGGGCAGCGGTGACGATTTGGTGCCGTCCACGAGCATGACGCCCTGGGCACGGTCGACGACCTGGCCGATGAAGTGACCGTCGATCGATTCGCGCGCGAGCGCGTGAATCACGACACCGGCATCTGCGGGCGCGAGCGTCAGAAGCAACGCTCCCGAGGCGATCGTGCCGAGCGGATCGAGCCCGAACGCCTCGCAGAGCGCTCGCCCTTCAGGCAGCACCATGATGCGGTCGCGGTCGATCCGCAGTCCGACACCCGCGGCGTCGGCGAGCTCGTGCAGCGCGGTGGCAATACCGCCTTCGGTCGGATCGTGCATGGCGTGCACCCGTGCGAGTTCGCACGCCAGCTCGGCCTCGGGACGCACGCTGATGCCCGGCGTGCGCAGGAACCCCTTGGCGCGCCGGATCGTCGCGGCGGGCACGCCGCGTGCGCGCAACTCGGTCTCCTTCTCGCGCGCGATGATCGCCGCACCCTCGAGCGGCACACCCTTCGTGAGGACGATCGCGTCGCCGACGCGCGCCCCGCCGGTCGTGACCAGTCGATCCTTGGCGACCTCGCCCAGCATGGTGCCGGCCACGATCGGGCGCTCGAGCCCGTGCGTGACTTCCGTGTGTCCGCCCACGAGGGCGACCTCGAGCTCCTCGCACGCCTCGGCGAGCTCCCCGAACAGCGCGCGCACCGCGGCTTCGTCGGTGGCGCCGGCCGGCAACAGCAGCGTCGCGAGAAACCAACGCGGCGTGGCGCCGCGGACCACGATGTCGTTGGCGTTGACGTGCAGCGCGTACCACCCGAGCTCATCGGTCGCGAAGGTGATGGGATCGCTGGTGACGACGAGATAACGATCGCCGACGTCGATGACGGCGGCATCCTCGCCGACGCGCGGCCCCACGATCACTCGGGGATCGCGCGGCGCGTGCTTGTCGAGAATCGCCTGCAACAGGTCGCCGGGAAGCTTCCCGAGTGGCAGCGGCGGCATCGCGCTCGTAGTATACCGTGGTGCCGCGGCGCCCCATCGTCGAGTGCGTGCCCAACGTGAGCGAGGGCCGTGATCTGGCGCGCCTCGCACGCTTCGCGGCCGCGGTGCGCACCACGCCGGACGTCACGCTCGCCGACGTTCACGCCGATCCCGACCATCACCGCGCCGTGTTCACGTTCCTCGGCGCGCCGGCCGCCGTCGCGGGAGCCGCGCGCGCGCTCGCCGACGCCGTCATGGCCGAGGCCGACATGCGCGAGCATCGCGGGATCCATCCGCGCATCGGCGCCCTCGACGTGCTGCCCTTCGTGCCGCTGGCGGACATCACGATGGCGGAGGTCGTCGCGCTCGCCCGCGACACCGGTCGCGCCATCGCCGAGCGCCACGCGCTGCCCGTGTACTACTACGCCGAGGCGGCGCGCCGCCCCGAGCGGCGCGCGCTGCGCGAGCTCCGTCACGGCGAGTACGAGGGCCTGGCCGCCCGACTGGGCACCGACGACGGCCAGCCCGACGACGGCCCCGCGCACTTCGATGCGCGGCGCGGCGCCGTCCTCGTCGGCGCGCGGGAGGTGCTGATCGCGTACAACGTCTGGCTCGCCAGCGCTGATCTCGACACCGCACGCGCGATCGCGCGCGAGGTGCGGGCGAGCAGCGGTGGCCTGCCGGCGGTGCAGGCGCTCGGGCTGCCGCTGGCCAGCCGCGGGCGCGTGCAGGTCTCGATGAACTTACTCGATCATCGCGTCACGCCGATCCCCGCCGCGTTCGATCGCGTGGCCGAAGCGGCGGCGCGGCGCGGGATCGCCCTCGAGCGCGGCGAGCTCGTGGGGCTGGCGCCGCGCGCGGCGTTCGCCGGCCGCGCGCCGGCGTCTGTCGGGCTCGCGGACTTCACGCCCGAGCGCCTGCTGGACGTTCACCTCGAGCGCTTCGCCGGCTAGGGGGCCAGCAGCTTCAGCAGGTCGGCGGTGAGATCGTAGAGCTGCGCGCACCCCGTCGGACCGCCGAGGTGCAGCTGGATGCGGCGGCGCAGGTCCTCGTCGGCGGTCTCGCCCACGAGGGCGCCGATCTTGCGCTGTGGCTCGGAGCAGATGCCCATGTACGGCAGCCGCGGCGTGACGTGCTCGGCCTTCACGATGCGGCCGGACGCGTCGATCTCGTATGTGATCTCGAACCCGTGGACGTCGTCGTGCATCGAGTGGAACAGCGCCAGTCCGCGGTCGCGGCGCTCGACCCGCGCGACCTTGCGGCGCTCGAAGACGCCGCGCTGGCCCGGGCGCGGACTGTAGAGGTCGGGGTGCATCGGCGTCGCAATCGCGCGGGTGCCGAAGAGCGCGCGGCCGGCGTCGCTGTACGTGAAGCACGAGTCGGGCAAGTCGACCCATCCCGTCGTGTCGAGCCGCCAGCACTCGAGTGGATCGATGGCCGCGCGCTCGGCGTGCTTGCGCGGAAGCTTCGCGACCTGCCGCGCCAGCCGCGCCGCCTCGATCACCGCGTCGACGGCGGCGGACGCGCCCGCGCCCTGCCCCATCGCGTCCCGCGCCTGCCGCGTCAGGCCGGCGACCATGACCACGCCGGCGAGCGTCCGCAGCCCGTCGATAACCGACGGCGCCACGTCACCGCGCAGCGCCCGCCCACGCGCCGCGCGAATCGCGTACTCCGGCGACGGCGTGGCCACGATCTCGATCTCGAGGGCGCGGTCGGGCTCCTCGAGCCGCACCGTGTGCGTGAACGCGTCGTCGTGCGTGTTGTCGACGCGGCCGGTGGTGACGCGCTCGTAGCGGTCGCGGCCGCGCAGCAGCGCCGGCTCGATCACCTCAGCGCGCGCCGCCCATCGGGCTCGAGCCGCCGGCCAGGTACTTCTCGGGCTCGCGATCGAACTTCTGCTTGCAACCGACGGCGCAGAAGTAATAGGTCTGGCCCTTGTACGTGGACTGCGCCGCGGCCTTCGCGGGCTCGACCGTCATTTTGCATACCGGATCGATCATGTTCGCCCTCGGGGCGCCTCCGGCGGCCTCCGGCGCCCGAGGGTCGGGCGCGGAATGGTCGGCGGCGGAGCCATCACGGTTTCCAGCGCTTCAAGCGCAAACTATTCGTGACCACCGACACCGACGAGAAGGCCATCGCCGCGCCGGCCAGGATGGGCGAGAGCAGCACGCCCCACAGCGGATACAGCACACCGGCCGCCACCGGGATCAGCACGACGTTGTAGCCGAACGCCCACATGAGGTTCTCCTTCACGATACGGATCGTGCGGCGTGACAAGTCTATCGCCGTCACGACGGTCTCCAGATCTCCGCGCATCAGGGTGACGCCGGCGGCCTCGATCGCGACGTCGGTGCCCGAGCCCATCGCGATGCCCACGTCGGCGCGCGCGAGCGCCGGCGCGTCGTTGATGCCGTCGCCGACCATCGCCACGCGCCCGCCCTGGGCGCGCAGCCGCTCGATCTCGCGGGCTTTGTCCTCGGGCAAGATCTCCGCCAGCACGCGGTCGATGTCGGCCTCGCGCGCGATGGCCGCGGCCGTGCGCCGATCGTCACCGGTCAGCATGGCCACCGCGAGCCCGCGTCGCCTCAGGGCCGCGACCATCTGCCGCGCCTGGCGCTTGAGCGTGTCGGCAACGGCGATGAGACCGAGCGGGCGGAAGGCGACCGCGAGATAGACCACCGTCTTGCCTGCCTGCGCGAGAGCCTCGGCGCGCGGTACCAGCGCCGACACGTCCACGCCGCGCGCGTTCATCAGCGTGCGGTTGCCGAGCAGCAGGCGCCCGTCGGGCGCCTGCGCGTCGATGCCCTGTCCGGGCACCGTCGAAAACTCAGTCACGGGAGGCAGCGCGAGACCGCGCTCCTTGGCGCGCGCGACGACCGCCTCGCCGATCGGGTGCTCGGAGCCCTGCTCCGCCGCTCCCGCGAGCGCGAGCACGTCGTCCTCCGCGACACCCGGCGCCGCGACGACATCGGTGACGGTCGGCCGACCCACGGTGAGCGTGCCGGTCTTGTCGAACACCATCGTGTCCACGCGGGCCAGGGTCTCGAGGGCCTCCGCGCTCTTGACCAGGACGCCCAGCTCGGCGCCGCGGCCGGTGGCGACCATGATCGCGGTCGGCGTCGCCAGGCCCATCGCGCACGGACACGCAATGACGAGCACCGCGACCGCGTTGGTCAGCGCATACAGGACCGACGGCGACGGTCCGAAGGCCCACCAGCCGACAAACGTCGCGGCCGCAATGACGAGCACCACGGGCACGAACACCGCCGCCACACGGTCGGCGAGCCGCTGGATTGGCGCGCGCGAGCCCTGCGCCTCCTCCACGAGACGCACGATCCGCGCCAGCGTCGTCTCGGCGCCCACCCGCGAGGCGCGAAAGACGAAGGAGCCCGTGCGATTCACCGTCCCGCCGAAGACGGTCGCGCCGGGCGCTTTCTCCACGGGCAGGCTCTCGCCGGTCAGCATCGACTCATCGAGCGTCGAGGCGCCCTCGACGACCTCGCCGTCGACGGGCACGCGCTGGCCGGGACGGATCCGCACGAGGTCGCCGACCGCGACCGCAGAGGTCGGCACCTCCACCTCACCGCCGTTACGCAGCACGCGCGCCGTGCGCGGCGCCAGCGCAACCAGGCGCCGGATCGCCTCCGAGGTTCGGCCGCGGGCGCGCGCCTCCAGCCAGCGGCCGAGCGCCACCAGCGTGATCACGACGGCCGACGTCTCGAAGTACGGCATCGCTCCGAGCGCCATGAACGCGTGGGGCCAAACCGTGAGCGCCACGCTGAAGAAATACGCGGCATTCGTGCCGATCGACACGAGCGTCGACATGCTGGCGCTGCGATGCCGCAGGTCGCGCAGGAATCCGCGGTGGAACTCGGCGCCGACCCAGAACTGCACCGGTGTCGCCAGCACCAGAAGCGTCCACGGATTGCGCAGCCACGAAGGCGCCCATGGGAAGAGCTCGGTCATACTGCCGAGCACAATGGGGACCGACAGCGCCACACCGGCGAGCACGCGCGTGCGGAGCCGACGCTGCGCGGCTGCACGCGCGGCCTCTTCGCGATCATCGGCGACGGCGCCGGGTGCCGCGGCGGGAGCCTCGGCCAGCTCGTAGCCGGCGCCTGCGACGGCCTCGGCCAACGCCCGCGCGTCAGTGCGCGCCGGGTCCCACGCGACGCGCGCACGCTCGGTGGCCAGATTCACGGACGCGTCGTCGACGCCGGGCACGCCGCGTAGCGCGCGCTCGACTGTCCCCACGCATGCCGCGCAGTGCATGCCGCGGACGGCGAAGGTGCGCTCTTCCATCAGCGTCCCCCGAACCGCGCGAACACGTCGAGCAGCTCGGTGATCTTCTGCTGACGCTCGCCGCGGCTGCCGGAGCGCATCGCATCGGCGACGCACGACTCGATGTGACGGCCGAGCAGCAGCTTCTGGCACTGCTCGAGCGCGCCCTGCACCGCGGAGATCTGCAGCAGGATGTCGACGCAATACGCGTCGTTTTCGAGCATCCGCTGCAGGCCCTGCACCTGCCCCTCGATGCGGCGCAGGCGTCCGCGCGCCTTGGCCTTGATCTCGGCGTTGAGCATCCCTGGTACCCCCAGGGGGTACTCTCCGCCCGCCGGCGACGAGTGTCAAGCGCCGCGCGCGACGGCCCCGTCTCACGGGCTCCGCGGCAGCCGCAGCCGCAGCGCGCCGGGCTCGACGCTGAGCTCGACCGGCGTCGCGCCTACGGGCTCGCCGTCGACGTGTGTGGGCAAGGCCGCCGAGCCGCCGACGCGCACGCGGCGCGCGCGGCGGACGCGCACACGCGGATGCCGAACGTGCGTGCCCGGGTAGATCGTCGGCAGCCAGCGCAGCAGCTCGAGCCGCCCCAGCGCGCCGAGCACGACGACGTCGAGCAGTCCGTCGGCGGGATCGGCGTCGGGCGCGATCTTCATGCCGCCGCCGAACCAGCGTGCGTTGGCGGCGACGACGGCGGTGAGGGGCACGCGCTCGTGGGGTCCGCCGTCCAGCTGCAGCAGCGCGTCGACCGGTCGATGACGCCGCACGCTGACGAGCACTGCGGCCAGATACGACCACGTACCTCGCATCGGCAACGCCTGGGCGCGGCGCGCGACCGCGGCGTCGAAGCCGGCACCCGCGGAGATCGCGAACCAGCGGCGCCGGCCATCGGCCCAGTCCGCGCAGCCGAGGTCGAAGCGCGCGTCGCGCCCCTCGCCGAGCGCGCGCACGGCGGCGAGCGGGTCGCGCGGCACGCCGAAGTTGCGCGAGGCGTCGCAGCCGCGTCCGGTGAGCACGACGCCGACCGTCGCAGGCGCGCCGGCCGCGCGCACGCCGTTCACGACCTCGTTCAACGTGCCGTCGCCGCCGACGGCCACCACGAGCGGCGCGCCGGCCGTCGCGGCCTCGCGCGCGAGGCGCTCGCCGTCGCCGGGGCCGCGGGTCTCGACATGCTCGGCGGGCAGCGTCGCGGCCAGCCGCTCGCGTAGCCGCGGCCACACCCGCGCGGTCCGGCCGCCTCCGGCCGCCGGATTGACCACGACGACGGTGCCGGTCACTCGAACAGCGAGATCTGCCGCGCGGACGCCGCGGCCGCGGCGCGCGCGCGGGCGGCGCGAATCTTCGCGGCCTTCGTCGCCGGCTTGGGCGGCTTCTCGGGCGCCGGCGCCGCCTTCGGCAGCTTCCAGCCTTTCTGGTGCGCGATGCGCTCGCCTTGCTTGATCAGCAGCATGTCGACGAGCCGCGCGAGCGGGTTGCGTAACAGCCCGAGGTACTTCTCCCAATACTTCGGCGAGTGCGCGAGCGTGCGCATCTGGTCGAGGGCCAGCGTGAGCGCCGCGCGATCACCCTTTCTGGCGGCGAGCCGCAGATCGTTCAGAATCTTCTGGCCGCTGATGCGCGACGGCGGCTTCTTCGCCATGCGCGCGCGATGCTATCACGAGGGCGGCACGCGCCACCGGCTCAGCGCAGCTTGATGTCGTAGTCTTCGCGGTGCGGCTGCTTGTCCACGCCCTGGACGATGACCTTGACGTCCAGCGCGGCTTCCAGCCGAGCGAGATCCTCGCGGCCTTCCTCCTCGAGATATGCGGCCAGGTCGGGATGCACGCGCGCGGCGACCTCGCGGCGCGCGGGCTCGGACTCGGCAGCGACCTTGGCCTGGATCGCGCGGTAGACCTCGGCCGCGAGCGTCTCGTTGGACTTCGTCACGCCGCTGCCGCGGCAGGTCGGACACGTCACCGACAGGAGCGCGCGCAAGTCCTGGCGCACGCGCTTGCGCGTCATCTCGACCAGCCCGAGCTCAGAGATCTCGAGCACGTTCGTGCGAGCCTTGTCCTCGGCGAGCGCGCGCTTGAGGGCCTTGTACACCTGCTCGCGGTGCTCCGGCACCTCCATGTCGATGAAGTCGATGATGATGATGCCGCCGAGGTCCCGCAGGCGGATCTGGCGCACGACCTCGGTGACGGCTTCCATGTTGATCTTCAGGACCGTCTGCTCGAAGTCGCGCTTGCCCACGTACTTGCCCGTGTTGACGTCGATGGACACGAGCGCCTCGGTGTGGTCGATGACGATGTAGCCGCCGGACTTGAGCCACACGCGCCGCCGCAGCGCCTTCTCGATGTCCTTCTCGATCCCGTAGTGGTCGAAGATCGGCGCCCGCTCGGTGTAGCGCTTCACGCGATCTTCGAGCGCGGGGACGAGAGCGCGCACGTATTCCAGGCACCGGGTGTGCGCCTCCGCGCTGTCGACGACGAACTCATCGATCTCGGGCGAGAAGAGGTCGCGCACCACGCGGAACGTGAGGTCGGCCTCCTCGTGGAGCGCCGCCGGCGGCGTGGCCTGCGCGTAGCGTGCCTGGATCTGCGCCCACAGCCGCTCGAGGAACTCGACGTCGGCGGCGAACTCCGTCTCGCCCTTGCCCTCGGCGTTCGTGCGCAGAATGAACCCGCCCGGCGGCCGCTGCAGCCCGCGCAGCACCGCGCGCAGACGGTCGCGCTCGCGGTCGTCGCGGATGCGCCGCGAGACGCCAATGTGCTCGGTCTGTGGCATGTAGACGAGGTAGCGGCCGGGCAGCGAGATGAAGGACGTCACGCGCGCGCCCTTCGTCCCGAGCGATTCCTTGGAGACCTGGACCAGCACCTCCTGCCCGCGGCTCAGCATCTGCTCGATCGGCCCCACCGCCTCGCGCCGCGGCGGCGCCTCGGCTTCGTCCAGCTCCACGTCGGCGTCTTCGTCCTCGACGGCGGGCAGCGCCGGCGGCGTCGCGTCGACCCCGCGGCTGGCCGTGTAGTCGCCCGCGTAGAGGAAGGCGTCCTTGGCGAGGCTGATGTCGACGAACGCCGCCTGCATCCCGGGCAGGACGTTGGTGACCGTGCCCTTGTACACGCTCCCTACGATCGAGCGGTGACGGTGCCGCTCGAGGTAGAGGTCGGTGAGGAGATTACCTTCCTGAACGGCGACGCGGGTCTCGATCGGGCCCGCGTTCACGACGATGCGCTTGCTCACGGCAGCACCTCTTGGGCGCGCCCACGCGCTGAACGACGACGCGCGCGCGTCTCATTGGAACTGCCGCATTCGCACGGAGAGCAGGAGCCCGAGCGCGGTCAGCGAGACCAGCATCGACGTGCCGCCGTAGCTCATCAGCGGCAGCGGCACGCCTACCACGGGCAGAAGGCCGGTGACCATTCCGACGTTGACGAGAACCTGCGTCGCGAACAGCGCGGTGACTCCGAGCGCGACCAGCCGCCCGACGGGCTCACGCGCGGACGCCGCGATGTCGAAACCGCGGAGCAGCAGCAGCGCGTAGCACGTGAGCAGCACCAGGCACCCGACGAACCCCCACGTCTCGGCGAATACGGCGAAGATGAAATCCGTGTGACGCTCCGGGAGAAACGCGAGCCGGCTCTGCGTGGCGCCGGCGACGCCTTTGCCCAGGAGCTGTCCTGAACCGATGGCGATCTTGGCCTGGATGACGTTGTACGCGCTCCCGAGCGGATCGCGGAACGGATCCAGGAAGACGAGTATGCGTTCGCGTTGGTATTCCTTCATCGCGAGGAACCAGACCGGCGGCGCCGCGCAGAGCCCGGCGAGCGCGAGCCCGCCGAGCAGACGGAGCCGGACCCCGGCCCCCACGAGAAGGGCGGTGAGCACAGGAAAGAGCAACAGCGCGGTGCCGAGGTCCGGCTGCTTGAGGATCAGCAGCGCGGGCAAGAGGATCACCGGCACCGTCAGCGCCAGCGTCGTCTTGCCCACCGGCTGCGCCCAGCGGGACGTCAGCACCCACGTAGCCATCAGCACGAAAGCGAGCTTGAACAGCTCCGAGGGCTGTACCGACATCGGCCCGAGCAGGATCCAGCGCCGCGCGCCGGACACGGTTCGGCCCAACAGGAACACGGACACGAGCCCCAGGAGGCCGAAAGCGAAGAAGAGCGGCCCGAGCCGGACGAGGCGGCGGTAGTCGATCGACGCGACGATGACCAGCGCACCGAGTCCCACGACAAACCACGCGAGTTGGCGGAAGGCGACGCTGCCGCCGGCACGCCCGATGTGCAGGCTGGCCAGCGTCGTCGCGCTCAAGACCACCAGACCCATCATGGCGCCGAGCAGCGGCCAGTCGACGTTCTGCAGCAGCCGCCGGTCGATGCCGCCCAGCACGCTCATGGCAGAGAGTCTAGCCGCTGATGTCGACGCTCGCGACCTTCTCGAAGAAGATCGCGTTGTAGATCTGGCGGGCGATCGGCGCGGCCACCGAGCCGCCGTGGCCGCCGCGCTCGACGAGCACGATGATCACGACCTCGGGGTCGCGCACGGGTGCGAACGATGCGAACCAGGCATGGTCCTGGCCTTTCTCGGACTTCGAGTTGGCGACGGTCTGCGCGGTGCCGGTCTTGCCGACGATGTCGAGTCCGGGAATCTTGGCGGCGATGCCGGTGCCGTTGGGCGTGTTGACGACCGCCCACATGCTCTGTCGCAGGAAGGCCCAGACCCACGGGTTGAGCTCCACATGGCCGTTGACCGAGCCGGCATCGCTCCACACGACGCCGCGCTCGGGACGCTCGATGCGCTGCACCAGACGCGGCTTCCACAGCACGCCGCCGTTGGCGATGGCGGACATGAAGCGGGCGATCTGCATCGGGGTGGCGAGCAGCTGACCCTGGCCGATCGACATGTTCACAGTCTCGCCCGGATGCCAGACCGGCGGCTTCCCCTTGCGCAGCGCCTTGGCCGCGGGAATCAGACCGAACTTTTCCGTCCCGAGCTCGATGCCGGTCGCGACACCGAAGCCAAAGGCCGCGCCGTACTTCACGATGGCCGGCGCGCCGATCTTGAGGCCGGCGCCGTAGAAGAAGATGTCGCAGGACTGCGCGACGGCGTCCATGAGGTTGACGCTGCCGTGGCCCTCCTTCTTCCAGTCGCGGAACGTGCGGCCGCCGAACGGAAACTCGCCCTGGCAGTGCACGCGGTCGGCGGGACTCAGCGTCCCTTCCTGCAAGCCCGCCGCGGTGAGCACCATCTTGAAGACCGACCCCGGCGGGTACTGGCTCTGGATCGTGCGATTGAGCAGCGGGAAGTCGGGATCCTTCATCACCCGCTGCCACGCGTCGCGGTCGATCGTGCCGGTGAAGCGGTCGATCTCGAACGCCGGCGTCGACACCATGGCGAGCACGTCGCCGTTGCGCGGATCCATCACGACGACGGCGCCGGTCTTGCCCTCCATGAGCTTTTCGGCGACTTCCTGGATGCGGCGGTTCACCGTGGTGACCACCTGTGCGCCGGGATTCGGCTCGGTGGACTGCACCAGGCGCACGGGCCGCCCCATGGCGTCGACCTCGATGCGCTCGCCGCCGTCCTTGCCGCGCAGGAACTCATCGAGGAGGCGCTCCAGACCCGTCTGTCCGACCATGTCGCCGCGGCGATAGCGGCCTTGCTTCAGCTGATCGTCGTTTGCTTCGCGGACGTAGCCGAGCAGGTGGGCGGCGAACCGGCTGTTGGGGTACACGCGCTGCGGCTCGACTTCGACGATCACGCCCGGCAGCTCGAGCTTCCACTCCTCGACTTTCTGCATGTCCGCGATCGACAGACCGCGCCGGACGCGTACGGGGAGGAACGAGTCGGACGAAACCTTGGCGATGGCGTCCTGCAGCTCCTGGAACGGAATCTGAAGGAGCACGGCGAGTCGTCCCAGCGTCGCGTCACGCTTGGCGGGATCGCGGTCGAGCTCGCGCGGGATCAGCGACAGGGTGAAGGCCGGGCGATTGTCGACGAGCGGCAGACCGTTGCGATCGTAAAGGATGCCGCGCGGTGCCGCGATGGGCCGGATGCGAATGCGGTTCTTGTCCGAGGCCTCCTGGAACCGTCCTCCCTCGAGCACTTGCAGGTACCAGAGCTGGCACACGATTACGAGCAGCGCCGCCATCACCGTGATGAGCATGGCGATGATCCGCTGCTGGGCGGGATCGCGCCGCGGCACGCTGGCGCGATAGCCGGGCCCGGTCCAGCTGTTCATGACGCCGTCGGCTCCTTCAGGCGCTCGGCCCACGCGAGCGCCAGCACCAGCGCGGCGCCGAGGAAGCCGTTGTAGAGCGCCTGCGGCAGAACCACGTACGTCATCAGCTCGCCGAACGGCGCGGGAAAGTGAAACAGCTGCAGCAGCCAGAAGCGCGCCAGCCCTTCGAGGATGGAGAGCAGCACGAGCCCGGGGACCTGTACGAGCGGCTGGCTCACGCGCAGGTGGATGCCGATGGCGCCGATGGTGAAGCCGACGACCGCCTTGGTGAGCGCCTGCACGCCGAGCAGCCCGCCGGTGGCCGCGTCCTGCAGGAGCCCCGCGACGAACCCGGCGCCGCAGCCGAACTCGGGACCGCGACGCAGCGCGAGCAGCACGACGACGATCAGCGGGATGTCGGGCGCGACGTTGGCGACGCGTAGCGCCGAGCCGACCGTGGCGTGCGCCACGCCGCCGCCGAGGACCGCGATCGCCAGAAACGTCCGCATCAGCTCGCGTCCTTGAACGACGCCGTCACGTCGCGTCCCACGCCGCCCTTGAGCAACAGCACCTCGTCGATCCGGGCGAAGTCGACGGCGGGCGTGAGCTGCGCGTAGCTGAAGAGCGCGGCGCCGCGGTCGTCGATGCTCCGCACGCGTCCGATCGGAATTCCGCCTGGAAAGAGGCCCCCGAGCCCCGAAGTGACGACCAGGTCGCCGACCTGCATACCGCCGCCGTCGCGCGCCATGTACTTGAACCGCAGCGTGCCGCGCGGCTCACCCTCGACGATGCCCGGCGTGCGGGTCCGCACGATATGGGCACCGACGGTGGACGCGGGATCGGTCAGCACCTGCACGATCGACGAGGTCGCGCGCACGTCGACGACGCGGCCCACGAGCCCGTCGGGAGCGATCACGGCGCTGAGGCGCGCGACGGAGTCCCCGCGGCCGCGGTTGACGGTGAGCGAGCGCACCCAGCCGCCCCACTCGCGCGCGATGATCTCGCCGGCCAGGGTCTCGAGCGGGAGCGACTCCTTCAGCACGAGCAGTCGCCGCAGCCGCTGGTTCTCGGCGTCGGTCTCGGTGACCCGCAGCGCTTCCACGCGCAGCCGCTGCGCCTCCTCGCGGAGCCGACGATTTTCCGCGCGGACGTTCTTCCAGTCGCGGTAGGTCCCCCACACACCGAGCGTGGCGCGGTTGATGCGAGCGAGCACGGTCTGCACGGGCGTGGTGATGATGGCGAGCGCGTCGGAAGCGCCGGTGGCGCCGCCACGCATTTGAAGGGTGAGGAGCAGGAAACAAACGCCGGCGATAATACCCAGCAGCGCCAGTGCCCGAATCCTCACCTTCGACCCCCCGAAGACTTCCTTCTGCGCTACGCGGGGATCGCGACCTTCTTGAGCAGATCGAGCTCGTCCAGCACCTTGCCCGTCCCGAGGGCCACGCACGACAGCGGATCCTCGCCCGGCGTCACCGGCAGGTTGGTCTCCTGCCGCAGCAGGTGATCGAGGCCCCGCAGCAGCGCGCCGCCGCCCGTGATGACGATGCCCTTGTCGACGATATCAGCGGCCAGCTCGGGGGGCGTCCGCTCCAGGCACGTGCGCACCGTCTCGACGATCGTCATCACCGGCTCGCGCAGCGCCTCGCGGATCTCCTCGTCGGTGATCACGATCGTCTTCGGAATGCCATCGATGAGGTCGCGCCCCTTCACTTCCATCGTCCGGCGCTCGCCGCCCATGGGATACGCCGAGCCGAGCGTGACCTTGATCTCTTCCGCGCGGCGCTCGCCGACCAGCAGGTTGTAGTGCTTCTTGATGTACTGCACGATCGCCTCGTCCATCTCGTCGCCCGCGATGCGGACCGACTTCGAGTAGACGATGCCCGAGAGCGAGATGACGGCGACCTCGGTCGTGCCGCCGCCGATGTCGACGATCATGTTGCCGCCTGGCTCCTGGATCGGCAGCCCGGCCCCGATGGCGGCCGCCATCGGCTCCTCGATCAGATAGACCTCTCGCGCGCCCGCCTGCATCGCGGAGTCGCGCACGGCGCGCTTTTCGACCTGCGTGATGCCGGAGGGCACACCGACCACGATCCGCGGCCGCACCAGGGTGCGCCGGCGGTGCACCTTGGAGATGAAGTAATGGAGCATCTTCTCGGTGACGTCGAAGTCGGCGATGACGCCGTCCTTCAGCGGCCGGATGGCCACGATGTTACCCGGCGTGCGACCGAGCATCGCTTTCGCCTCGTGTCCCACGGCCAGCACCGAGTGATCGGCCTGATGGATCGCGACGATAGACGGCTCGTTGAGCACGATGCCCTCACCGCGGACGTAGACCAGCGTGTTCGCCGTTCCCAGGTCCACCGCGAGGTCATTCGAGAACATCCCGGCCAGCAGGTTGTAGAACATCAGCTCTCCATTTTCTCTGTACGGGTTACAGGCCGCGAGAGTGTCGGTACCTTAGCACAGTCCGTGCCAGAGCTGCAGAAAAAGTCTGGATTTCTAGCAATTTACGGGGGACACGCGGCGTCGCTTCCAGCGGCCAATTCCCTGAAAAGGAAAAGCTTTTCAGCGGATGTGGACGGCTCACGCCGCGCCACGAATCGCGCCGATTCGGGGTCGCGCACGATGTGCGGTGAGCGGCGTGCGGCGTAGCAGAGTGGACCGCGCTGTCAGGAGTTTCGTCCAGAATGGCACCTGGCCGACGTCAGGCGTCATGCGATCGCCGCTGGTCTTGGGTCTCAAGGAGCCTGGACGTCGGTCCTGGCCGGTCGCGAAACGAAGCGATCGCGGTAGAGCCGCACGGCATCGCGGATGACGCGCTCGGCGTCGCCGCGACCGCGCATGCGGTCGACTTCGACCGTCTTCTCCTCCAGCACCTTGTAGTCGAGAAAGAACCGCTCGAGCTCGCGAAGCCGGTGCGGCGGCAGCTCGGCGATGTCCGTGTAGTGCGCGTACTCGGGGTCGTCGATGTGGACGGCGATGACTTTGTCGTCCTGGCCCTTCTCGTCGCGCATCGTCAGCACCCCGATCGCCCGCGCGCGAAGGATGCAGAGCGGCAGAACCGGCTCCTGCCCGAGCACCAGGACGTCGAGCGGATCGCCGTCGTCGCAGAACGTTTGCGGCAGAAAGCCGTAATTCGCCGGATAGTGCACGGCGGAGTGGAGCACCCGATCCAGCCAGAGCAGTCCGGTGCGCTTATCGAGCTCGTACTTGACCTTCGAACCTTTCGGGATCTCGATGATCGCGCGGAAATGGCGCTCGACGTGGTCGCCGAGCTCGACGTCGTGCCACGGGTGCATCCTGCCGCCGATGATACTCTCCGACCGGTCTCGAGGAGCGCCCCGATTCACTTGGGGCGCGTGGGAGTGCGAAGCCGCAGGCCGTTCGACGGCCGAGGCGAGCCTGAGTGAGAGCGTTACGGGGTTTGGGGGCCATATCGGGGTCCCACTTTCCCGTGCGTGATCGAGGAGCGCCACGATTCACTCGGGGCGCGTGGGAGTGCGAAGCCGCAGGCCGTTCGACGGCCGAGGCGAGCCTGAGTGAGAGCGTTACGGGGTTTGGGGGCCATATCGGGGCCCCCATGACTATGGACGAGTTTGAGGTCTGGTTCGACAAGGGCGTGACCGACGGCCTGCCGGTGGTGCCGCCGACGCGCGAGCGCGTCGAGGCGATGCTGGCGGCGACGCCTCGCGCGCGCGACGAGTTGGTCGGCGAGATGCCGCCCAACTATGGCCGCGTGACCGTCGAGAAGGCCGCGGTGAACGCGGTCATGGCCGGCTGCCGTCCCGACTACCTGCCCGTCGTGCTCGCCGCGGCCGCGTGCGCCTGCGACCCCGAGTTCAATCTGCACGGCGTCGCGACGTCGACCCACTTCTCGGCACCATTGATCGTCGTGCACGGCCCGGTGCGCCAGCGGATCGGCATCAATTCCGGCTTTGGCGTCTTCGGCCCGGGCTATCGCGCCAACGCCACGATCGGCCGGGCGCTACGCTTGTTGATGATCAACGTCGGCGGCGTGCGGCCCGGCGACATCTCGATGTCCACCTTCGGACATCCGGGCCGCTACACCTACTGCATCGGCGAGCACGAGGAAGCCAGCCCCTGGCCGCCCTACCACGTCGAGCGGGGGTTGCCTGGCGGCTCGAGCGCCGTGACGCTCTTCGCCGGTGAGGCGCCGCACGGGATCTCGGATCACGCGAGCCGCACCGCGCGGAGCCTGGCGGGCTCGCTCGGCTGGTCAATGGCCTCGCTCTGGAACAGCAAGCACTTCCCGCTCTATTCGCACACCATGCTCGTCGTGGGGCCCGAGCACGCGCGCACGTTCGCCGACGAGGGCTGGAGCCGCGCCGATCTCGCGCGCTATCTCCATGAAACGATTCGCGTTCCGTACCGCACCGTGCTTCCCGACGAGGCCCATGGCGAAGGCAGCAATCTGCGCTTCGCTAAGAACCCGCCGGCGCCCGAGACGCTCGTCGGCAAGTTCCCGAGTGTCGAGGAACTTCATATTTTGGTGGCCGGAGGGACGGCCGGGCGGTTCTCCATGGCCATCCCCGGCTGGCTCGGCACCAGGAACGGCTCAAGGCCCTTGACCCGCTTGATAGACTCCAGGTGACGCAGCACGCTGCCCGCCAGAATTCGATTGACAGGCCCCCTGCCACATGTAATTCTTGCCGCGGTTCAGCTTTACACCGGAGTCGAAACGATTGACGAATCGAGACACACGCCGCGTGGACAGCAACGTCCCGCGGCGTTTTTCTTTTGTAGCTTGCCTGCCAATACCGGCAGGTAACCCCGCGATTCCCGCGGGCGCACGCAGGGGCTGAAGACCCCCGAAGAGAGAGGTCAGAAGGAATGGCACAGGGACAGGTGAAGTGGTTCAA
>Ga0114129_10000694_pt1 | contig 42478 bp, 43 predicted proteins | sample RhiMetdeltSRZDD1_FD_80071 | JGI IMG/M metagenome (GOLD analysis project Ga0114129, IMG submission 80071) | Populus rhizosphere microbial communities from Tennessee, USA - Rhizosphere MetaG P. deltoides SRZDD1 (version 2) (version 2) | ecosystem: Host-associated > Plants > Roots > Rhizosphere >...
CATCCGAAAGACCATCGGGGCGGGGCGCGTCACGCCGGGGAAGGTCAAGCTCGAGCTACCGCCCCTCATCGAGAACGGCAACGCCGTGCCGCTCACGATCTCGGTCGACAGCCCGATGACCGAAGCGCAGCACGTGCGCGCCGTGCACGTGTTCACGGAGAAGAACCCACAGCCGTACGTCGTCACGTTCCATCTCGGGCCGCGTGCCGGGCGCGCACGGGTGGCGACGCGCATGCGGCTGGCCGACTCGCAGAATGTCACCGCGATCTGCGAGCTCAGCGACGGCTCGTTCTGGTCCGACAGCGTGTCGATCGTCGTCACGCTCGCGGCCTGTCTCGAGGACGGGATCTAGCGGTGGCCAGCGCGCTGATCAACGTGCCGGCCCGCGCCAAGCGCGGCGAGATCATCGAGATCAAGACGCTGATCTCCCACGTGATGGAGACGGGCTTCCGACGCACGCAGGTCGGTGCGGTGATCCCGCGCAACATCATCCGGCGGTTCGTGTGCACCTACAACGGCACGGAAGTGTTCAGCGCCGATCTGCACCCGGCGGTCTCGGCCAACCCGTTTTTCGTGTTCTCCACCGTCGCCACCGAGAGCGGGACGCTCGCCTTCACCTGGACCGGCGACAACGGCTTCTCGGTGACGGAGTCGGCGACGATCACCGTCGAATAGTGCGCCCACTTATCGGTCTGGTCGGCGTCTTCGTTCTCGCCGCCGCGGCGATCGCTGGCGAGATCTCACCCTCGGAGCGCAAATCCGGCTACGACTTCATGGCCCGCGAGACGCGCGCGATGCAAGACGACGACACGGCCAACCCCGGCATGCTCTGGGTACTCGAGGGCACGACGCTGTGGACTCGCGCGACGGGCGCTGCCGGTCGGGCGTGCGCGGATTGCCACGGCGACGCGCGCGCGAGCATGAAGGGCGTGGCCGCGCGCTACCCCGCGTTCGACGCGGCCAAGGGCCGACCGGTCAATCTCGAGCAGCGCATCAACGCCTGCCGCGTTGACCGCCAGCAGGCGTCGCCGCTCGCCTACGAGAGCCGCGAGCTGCTCGCGCTGAGCGCGTTTGTCGCGCGGCAGTCGCGCGGCATGCCGATCGCCGCCACGATCGACGACCGCACGCGACCGTTTCTCGAGGCCGGCGGCGCCACGTATGAGCGCCGGCAAGGCCAGCTGAATCTCGCGTGCAGTCAGTGCCACGACACGAACTGGGGTCGTCAGCTCGCCGGCAACGTCATCCCGCAGGCGCATCCCACCGGCTATCCGCTCTATCGTCTCGAGTGGCAGAGTCTCGGCTCGCTGCAGCGGCGGCTGCGCGGCTGTCTCACCGGCATTCGCGCCGAGCCCTACGAGTACGGCGCGCCCGAGCTCGTGGACCTGGAGCTCTATCTGATGTGGCGCGCGCGCGGCATGCCCATGGACGCGCCCGCCGTCCGGCCCTGAGGTCGATGTCGGGATGAAGCCGCTCGCGGTCACGCTCGGCGAATTCGTCGCGTCGCTGCGCTTCGACGACCTGCCACCACCCGTCGTCGACAAAGCCAAAGCGGTCGTGAACCACGCGGTCACGGTCGCCATGGCGGGGTTTGGAGCGACGCGCACCACGGCGTCGCGCCGCGCCGTGCTCGCGCAGGAAGGGCTCGGCACGCGACGCGTCGGCGCCGGGCAAGGCGCCACGGTATGGGTGGACGGCGCGCGCGTCACGCGCGCCGGCGCGGCGTTCGCCAACGGCGTGGCGGTCGCCGTCAACAACCAGTGCGACTCGTACCACATGCTGACTCATCCCGGCGTCCTCATCGTGCCCGCCGGTCTCGCCACCGCCGAGGGCGAAGGCACGACAGGCCGCGAGCTGATCACGGCGCTGGCGGCCGGCTACGAGGTGCAATGCCGGTGTGCGCGCGATTTCATTCCGTCGACGCCGGCGCGCGGCTTTCGGGCGAGTCCCGTCTACGGCATTCTCGGGTGTGCGGCGACCACGGCCAAGCTTCTCGGACTCGACGCCGCGCAGACGATCAGCGCCATCGCGCTTGCCGCGAGCTTCGCGGGCAGCCTCATCGAGGGACAGCGCACCGGCGCGCGCGACGCCGACTTCGCCGAGGCCCAGGCCGCGCGCAGCGCGATGTGGGCGGCGTCGCTCGCCGCCGAGGGCTTCGAGGGGGCGCTGACGGCGCTCGAAGGCGAAGGCGGCTTTTACAACGCCTTCACGGGAAGCCATCGCGGCGACCTGACCTATAGCTTCACGGGCGCGGTGCAGGCAGACCTCGGCGACGTCGTCGCCGAGCTCGGCCGGCGCTGGGAGCTCCTCGACGTCAAATTCAAGGTCTATCCCACGCCGGGATTCAATCAGCCGGTCATCTGGCTGGCGCGCGAGATGACCGCGGCCCACGAGCTCCAGCCCGAGGAGATCGAGCGCGTCACGCTCGAGATGAACCATCTCGAGACGCTCTATCCTTCTCCACGCTTTCCGCGTCGGCCGGGCCCGGATGGGAGCGGGTTCGGTCGCACGGCCTACATGCTCGCGTATACGGTCGTCACCGGCGATTACCCCGTGCTCGAGCGCAATGTCGAGGATCCGCGTGATGCGGGGGCATCCGCGGCGAGCGACGTCGTCGCGCGGGTGAGCGCGCTGCAGCGGCGCGTCGAGATCCTCGGCGTGGTGGGCCGCACCACGTTTGCGCCGCGCATCACGTTTGTGCTGCGGGACGGCCGCAGGATCACGGGCGAGTACGACGGCCGCGAGCTGATGTGGGACTTCGCGCGCGACGCGGGCGAGCTCCGTCGCTTCGTTCCAGGACTGCCGATCTCGCCCGCGCAGTACGACAAGCTCGTGAGCGCCGTCGCCTCACTCGAGGCGGCGTCGTCGGTGAATGCCATCGTCGAGCTGACGCTCGCCGGACAGAGGCCCAACGCGTGAAGTGGGAGCGCACGATCACGGTGATCGGTTGTCACGTCGGCGGTGAGGAGAACGACGTGATCGTCGGCGGCGTGCTGCCGCCGCCGGGCGCGACGATGTTCGAAAAGAAGCGCTATCTCGAGACCCACGGCGACGAGCTGCGGCGCTGGCTCCTGCTCGAGCCGCGCGGCAAGCCGACGCTCTGCGTGAACCTGGTCGTGCCGCCGACCCGGCCCGACTGCGACGCGGGCCTGATCATCATGGAGTCCTGCGACTATCCGCCGATGTCCGGGTCGAACACGATCTGCACGGTGACGGTTCTGCTCGAGACCGGCATGCTGCCGATGCGCGAGCCCGTGACCACGCTGACGCTCGACACGCCTGCGGGCCCGGTGCCCGTCGAGGCGCGCTGCCGCGACGGCAAGGTCGAGCGCGTGCAGCTCACGAACGTTCCGTGCTTCGCGACGCATCTCGACGCCTCAGTCGACGTCGAGGGACTTGGCCGCATTCCCGTCGACGTGGCGTACGGCGGCGCCTTCTTCGCCATCGTCGACGCGCCGTCGCTCGGCTTCGCCGTGGAGCCGAAGGAGGCGCGAGATCTGGTCGCCCTCGGCAATCGCATCACGGCCGCGGCGGCTCAGCAGCTGCCCGTGCGCCATCCGGAGAACCCCGACATTCACAGCGTGACCTTTACCGAGTTCGCAATGCCGTTCGCCGGGCCGGGAACGGTGAGCCGCAATGCCGTGGTCGTCGCGCCGGGGCGGATCGACCGCAGCCCGTGCGGCACGGGCACCTCCGCGCGCCTCGCCGTGCTGCACGCGCGCGGACATCTCGCCGTGGGCCAGGGATTCGCCCACGAGTCGATCATCGGCTCGCGCTTCGAGGCGGCGATCGCGCGCGAGGTGAGCGTCGGCGGTCGTCCGGGCGTCGTGCCGACCATCGCCGGGCAGGCGTGGATCACGGGAATCTTCCAGCACGGGCTGGATCCGTCCGATCCGTTTCGGCAGGGCTACACGTTGTCCGATCTGTGGGGCGGCGCCTGACGCTCGGCATCGAGTTCACGACGTTCTCGCTGATCGGCCGGTGCGAGCGCACGGGCATGCTCGGCATCGCGATCGCGACCAACGAGATGGCGGTGGGCTCGCGCTGCATTCACGTCGCGCCGGGCGTGGGCGCCATGATCACGCAGGCGAGCACCAACCCGCGGCTGGGTCATCTCGGGCTGAATCTGCTGCGCGCCGGGCATTCGGCGCCGCGCGTGCTGCAGGAGATCGCCGCGAACGACGCGTTCGTCGAGCGTCGCCAGCTCGGCTGTCTGGACGTGAGCGGTCTCGCGGCGGCGCGCACGGGCTCGGGCAACAAGCCGTGGGCCGGTCATCGTGTCGAGCGCAACGTCGTCGTCGCGGCCAACGCCGTCGTCGGCGACAAGGTCGCCGACGCGATGCTCGAGGTGTTCCAGGGCGGCGCAGACCTCGCGCTGTGGGAACGACTGCTCAGATCACTCGAAGCGGGAAAGGCCGCCGGCGGCCAGCCGGACGGCGAAACCTCCAGCGGACTGTTCGTCGTGGACCGCGAGCCGTACGCCACCGTCGATCTGCGCGTCGATCTGCATCCGACGCCGGTGGCCGAGCTTCGCCGGCTCGCCGACGCGTATTTCCCGCTCGTTGCTTACTACAATCTGCGCCCGCGCGATCCGAGCGTTCCGCCCGCCGCGGAATGGCTCGCCGCTCAGAAGCGGCGCGCAAGCGATTAGCAAAGCGTTGCGAGCGTCATCGACGTGTCCCGCCTGGGCGGAATCGTGACGCTAGAGGCGTCGTGCCGGTGTCAGCCGCTCGATCAACAGCGAAATTTCGTTGAATGCTTTCTTTCCGAGGCGCCGCTGAAGGTACTCCTCCATCATGGATTCTTCGAGCGCGCACCGCACACGGATCATCTCTTTCACGGTTTCGTTGAGGTTGTAGTCCGTCCGTGCCTCGACCGTTCGGCCCGGCCGGCGCCGGTCGAGGCACGCACCGCAGGTTGGCTTCGACCGCGGTGTGCCGAGCGCGCACATCGTGACGCCCTCGATGTTCTCTCCATACATCGCCTGCTGGTAGTAGCTGCGCGAATCGAAGATGGTCACACCGATATAGGACAGAATCGCCATAAGCGTGCGACTCCCGCAGCCCAGCGCGTGAATGGTGGCTTTCGACGGCAAGGCCGATATCGCGTGCGCGACGCGTTCTACCGCCGCCGCGTAGCGTCGATATTTCGACTGCATGCTCACCGGGACGCCGTAAACGTCGAATCGCAGAGCCGCGAGACGCCTGCCGCAATCCGCGAACTGGGCGGGCGTGGCACCCTGGATCACCGCTTCGAGCGCCATTCGTCCGCGATGGCGCCGACGGATGAGGCGCGCATTGCGGACGGTCTCGTTCACGGCCGCCCACTGCACGCGCGGTGAATCCGTCGTGTAGGGAATCCTGTCGAGGGTGACTCCGAGGGTCGCGCCGACGGTGCGCTGCACCCGATAGACCGCCGCCGGATCCTTTTCCGTGCTCTTGCCATACCCGCCACTATCGACGATCACGACGCCGTCGAAGTCGAGTGTGCGAGCCACCGGCGTGGTTGTTCGTTGCCGCTGCAGGCGCAAGACGTCGTACGAGACCAGCAGCGCATCAGGACGCACGCCCCGTTTCCACGACCAGAGCCGTTCGTCATCCGACGCTGTGGCCGCAAAGAAGGGCGCGGCGATACGACGTCCGCCGAGTCTGATTCGCTTCAGGACACCCACTCGACGCGTCGCGCGTAGACCGTCCGCGTGGCCGACGGGTACGAGCTCAGCGTGCTGTCGCGTTCGATGCAGCCGGCACAGCGGCCGCAGTGGATGCCGGACTGTCGGTGGCACGAGTACGTGATGCCATAGTCGAATCCGCGTTCCCAACCGAAGCGAGCCACGTCATCCTTGGTCTTCCGCGCGAACGGTGCAAGGACGCGCACGTCAGCCGAAAGCCGCAACAGACCCTGTAGCCGGCGCAAGAAGCGTGGCGTTGTGTCGGGATATGCGATGGCGGCCCCGCCTACGATACCCAAGGCAATCGCCGACACGCCACGGCTGGCGGCAGTCATCGCCGCGCACGTCGCGAGCAGCAAGTTCCGGTGGGGGACGAACGATTCTTGAAAGCGCTCGGCGAAGGTCGCCTCGCTGCCCTGTGAGCTGCCTCGCGTCAGCGCGAATTCGAGCGAGGCACCAAGCGACGAGAGATCAGTCGAGGTCGGCGCGTTCAGCCCCAGCCGTCCGGCGACGGCCCGGGCCGCCTTCCACTCGCTGGCGGCCGCTCGTTGACCGTAGAAGATGAAGTGAGGCAACACGCGAGCCCCGCGCTCCCGGAGGTAAAGGCACACCGTGGACGAATCGACGCCGCCCGAGAGCAGCACGAGCACGGAGTCGTTCTGGGCCTTCGCGCGCGTCATCTCAGAGGCCCAGCGCGTCCGCGACCTTTTCGGCGGCCCCCGCAGCGGCGCCGGCCGCGTCGTACGCATACCCCTGGGCGTCCTGGGCCGTCGCTGACGCATAGCCTGCCGCGGCCATCCCATAGTTGCCGCGGTCCCAGTTGTCGCCGGCTATCGCTCGGTTGACGTCCGCATTCTGGTGCAGGTCCTTGGCTTGGCTCTTGAGCTTGTCGGAAGTCTTGCTGGCTGCGCCGCCGCCCATGCTCAGCCCTCCTTCCGGGCACGCTTGATTTTGCGATCGATGGTCATCAGGGCCTGCTTGATCGTCGCCTTCGTCGAGGACCTCAAGCGGACGGTCTCTCGACGCGCCTTCGTCAACAGCGCAAGGGAGCGCCTCGCCCTTTGCCTGGACATCTGCCCGGCGGCGACCTGCCGGCGAATGCCTCTCGCGTCTTCGTCGAACCGTTTGAGATCTGCGGCAAGACGCCGTTGGAAAGCGGGCTTGCCGAGGGCCTGGACTTTCCTGCGGGCGATCCGCAGCAGCCGCAGGTAGTGCGCAATGTCCTTCCGCTTGGGCGGCATAAAATCTCCTCACCTATCGATGGGTGTAGCCCGGAGGCCCGGAGTCTATCGCCGCAAGCAGCGACAAACAAGGACGACGGTGCCGACGCGCTAGATGGATCCTCCGCTCAGGGCGGCGGCGCGAGCATCGCCAGCGTCTGCTGGAGCGTCCGCACGCGCGCGTACATCTTCATCGACGTGTCGAGGCTGTACGCGTGCGCCTTGGCGTCGCCGCCCCAGCAGCACTCGCGCACGACGACGGTATCGAGATCCATGCTGAACGCCTCGCGCACGCTCGTCTCGACGCCGCGGTTGGTGGCGCCGCCGCCGATAACGAGCGCAGTGCGCCGCAGCGCTCGCAGCAGCTCGGCGACCCCCGTGCCGTAGAACGCGCTCGGCCGGCGCTTGAGGAACAGGTAGTCCTCACGCCGCGGCGCGATCTCGTCCGGGAACCCCGCCTCCGGGGTGCCCTCCACGCAGTTGGTCAGGGACGGCACGCCGGTCTCGACGCTGAGATCCGTCGGAAGCAGGACGACGTCGGCGCCGTCGGCGCGGCTCACGGGCGTCGTATAGATGATGGGGAGGCCGCGCGCCCGGCACGCGCCGATCAGGGTCACCCACGCATCGAGGACCGGCTTCATCGCCGCCCGCCGCGCGGCGTCGGCCGGCGTCAGCGCGCGGCGGCAAGCGTCGTAGACGATCAGCGCGGCACGCGACGCATCGATGCGGTCGGGCGCCGCTCGCGCGCTCAGAAGACGATCACGCCGCGACCGACCGCGTCGGTGTCCAGATCCTCGTACGCGCGGTTGATCTCCGCCAGCGTGTACCGGCGCGTGACGAGGCCGGCGACGTCGAGCCGTCCGCGCTGGACCCAGTCGGCGATGCGCGGCATGTCCTGGCGCGGGTGCGCGGAGCCGTAGTACGTGCCGGTGATCGTCTTCTCGCCGCGCGTGAGCACGACCGGCTCGATGGCCGCGGTGTCGCCGATCGGCGCGATACCGACGATGACCGCGGTGCCGCGCTTGCGGAGCATGTCGACGGCCATCCGGGTCGTGGCGCCGCTGCCGTAGGCCTCGAACGCGAAGTGCGCACCACCGCCGGTGAGCGCCTGCACGCGCGCCACGGCGTTCTCCGTGCGCGCGTTGACGGTGTGCGTGGCGCCGAACTTCTGTGCGAACTCGAGCGCGGCGGCTTTGACGTCGACCGCGACGATCGTCGTGGCGCCGGCCAGGCGCGCGCCCTGCAGCACGTTGAGGCCGACGCCGCCGCAGCCGATGACCACCACGCTGTCGCCCGGCTGCACGCGCGCATTGAACACCGCGGCGCCTACGCCGGTCGTCACGCTGCAGCCGATCAGCGCGAGGCTCGGAAAGTCCAGCGCGGCGGGCGCGGGCACGCAGCCCTTTTCCGGCACCACCGCATACTCGGCAAAGCAGGCGACCTTCCCCATGTGCGTGCAATCCTGCCCGCTGAGGGTGTGCAGCCGCGAGGTGTTGTCGTAGAGCTTGCCCGTCGTGCGCGCGTGCTCGTCGCAGAGGTGCGGCCGGCCGCTCTCGCACGAGTGGCAGTGGCCGCAGCTCGGCACGAAGCTCAGGATGACGCGGTCACCGGGCTTCACCATCGTGACGCCCTCGCCCACGCTCTGCACGGTGCCGGCGCCCTCGTGGCCCATGACCGCGGGCAGGGCGATCGTCGCTTCGCCCTTCTGGAAGTGCAGATCGCTGCGGCACACCCCCGCCGCGCCGACCTTGATCAGGACCTCGCCGCGGCGGGGCGCGTCCAGCTCGACGGTCTCGACGAAGTAGGGCTTGTTGACGTCGTACAGCACGGCGGCGGTCATGCGCATCGGTCGTCGTCTCCTGTGTCGTGGAATCGGGTGCCGGGAGCTTAGCCGAGATCGGCGCTGGGGTGAAGCGGCGTTTCATGCCGGGCCGCGGCGGCGTACCGGCCGCGACACATTGACGGGTCTGCGCGAGCGCCGATAGGATCGCGGCATGGCCGCCTACGAGACGCGGACGCGCCGCTTCAGCCGGGCCGAGTACGACCGACTGATCGAGCTGGGCATCTTCCAGCCCGATGAGGACATCGAGCTGATCGGCGGTGAGCTGATCGTCGCCGAACCCCAAGGGGCGCCGCACTACACGGCCATACGGAGAACCGCCAAGGCACTGGAAGCCGCGTTCGGGCGCGGGTGGGAAGTCCGCACCGAGGGCCCTCTCGCGCTCGACGATGAATCGGAGCCCGAGCCCGACGTCGCCGTGGTTCCTGGCAGGCCCGAGGACTACAGCCGTTCCCATCCCTCGCGGCCCGTTCTGACCGTTGAGGTGTCGGAATCGAGCCTCGGCGCCGACCGTGTGCGCAAAGGCAGTCTGTATGCGCGCGCCGGGCTGGCCGAATACTGGGTGTTGAATCTCATCGACCGCGTGCTCGAGGTCTATCGCGAGCCCGCGCCCGACGCCGGGGCGCCGTTCGGCTGGCGCTATACGCGGAGCGAAGTGTTCAGCGCGTCGGCGTTCGTCACGCCGCTGGCGACGCCGGCGGCGCGCGTCGCGGTCTCAGCGCTGTTGCCGTCACGCTGAGGCCGCTCAGTCGAGCTCGAGCCACTCGAACCACACGGGGTGGTTCGCCTTGTACCAGCGCAGCACGGCGCGGATGCGCTCCTGCCGGTCGCGCGGCAGGACCATCTCGTTGATGCGCTCGAAGCGCACGCGGATCTTGTCCGCATCGTACTCGAGCGCCTGCGGAATCATCGTCTGCAGCTCGTTGCGAATGCGCCCGGAGTCGGAGATCTTCACCGGCCGCGTGGTGTGATCCGCGCCCGACAAAAAGCGCACGAGCAGCGGGCTGAACACCTGCCGCGTCGTCTCGAATGGCTCCATGAGCCGCAGCGTGAAGCTGACCAGGCTCGAGGCCTTGCGCGTCGACAGCCGCGTCGTGACGCGGTAGATGTTCTCCGCGACCTTGGTCACGCCCGGCGCGCCGGTGTAGGGGTCGTCGCAGATGTAGCCGACGCTCGCGAGCACCGACCAGTCCTTCTCCGGCAGGAAGTCGTCGGCACGGAGCACCGCGCGCCCAAACGGCATGTTCGACGCCGCCGCGTCGCTGATGGCGCCCGCGTACGTCCGGACCTTTCCGGCGTCGACGTCGCGGCCGCCGAGCAGTGTCCGCAGCCGCTCGGCGAAGTCCGCGCGTGACGGATCCAGCTGCATCAAGCGCCCCTCGACGTCGGCGGGAAGCTCGAACGTCGGCGAGAACAGCGACATCGTGCTGTGCACGTCGAGCACGTCGGCCAGGCTTGCCGCCTGCAGCGCCTCCGCGGTCGCTGCGTAGCCGTCGCAGAGGAAGACGTGCGTGGCACCCGCGCTATCTCTCCAGGAGCCGACGAGAAACGTCGGTGCGTACGTTCCCGAGTCGGTGAAGACGGTGAGTCCCGACGGCGCCGTCCAGCCGTCGTCGACGAGATGGACCCCGGCCTTTTCCCACTCGTCCCAGAGTCGTCCGAGACGATGGACGCGGCTTCGCCCGCGCAGCGTCCACACGTGGATGTGCTCGCGGCGGATTCCCGGGTACGCCGCCTCGATGGCTTCGACCACCTGCTTGCGCGGCGTGCGGTAGTCGAGCAGCAGCGATGCGTTCTCGGCCGCCTGCGCGACGCGCGCGGGGACCGTGAGGCAGCCCATGTACGACTCGTACGGTCGCGAGAGCCGCAGCGGCGAGTCGAAGAGATGGAAGACGGCCATCGGCCCCGTGGGCTGGCCGTCGGCGAAGCGTGAGGTGTTCTCGAGCGTATCGACGGCGGCGCCCCACAGCGTGATGCCGCGGCCTTTCAGCCACTCGTGGAACTGCTCGAAGGTGTGGCCCGGCTCGTTCAGCAGCCGTCGCACGCGCCGGTCCACGGTCTTCGCCAGCTCCGGCCGCGCGTACACCCGGCCGAAGCCGAGCATCGGATTGGCGCCCATCTCGGGCGTCTCGCCGACCTTCGGCATCAGGCCCTCCCCAAGGCACACCATCAGCGCGTGGTTCTCGGGCAGCGTGCGCGTGAGGTGCCAGAGGCCCTCGCTCATGACGTAGGCGCTGACCGCGTCGGCGGCCTTCTTGACCTGGTTGACGGCGACCTTGTCGCGCCCGGCGCCCGCGCCGTACTCGCCGAACAGCCGCGTCCCGAGCGCCGTCGCCGCGGACGTCATCGCCAGACACCGCGCGATCCCGCGCGGCGCAAAGGTGTGCGCCGAGACCGGCTCGGCCTGCGCGCGCTCGACCTCGACGTCCTCGAGCCAGAGATGGAACCGCAGCAGCACGGGCCGCGTGTCGAAGGCCCACTGGGCGACGAGGTTGCGTTTGGCGGTGTCGCTCACGACCGCCAATTTTACGCGACGACGGCCCGTTGACATCGTTCTACGCACGGCCCTAGCATGCCCGGCACGCGGATCGGGAGGAGGTGAGGCTCCGGCCACTGCCGTCGACGACCACGCCACCAGCAGTCACACACGGAGAACGGTATGAGCTCACTCGCTCGATTCGTGCTCGTCGTGCTCGCGCTGCTGTTCATCCCGACATCCGCGCCCGCCGCCGACTGGCGTGACGTGACGGACGATCGGCTCCTGAAGGCCGACAGCGACGCGGCCAACTGGCTCATGTACAACCGGACGTACTCGGGCTGGCGTTACAGTCCGCTCGATCTGGTCAACAGCAGCAACGTCAAGAAGCTCGTGCCGAAATTCATCTTTGCCGGCGGCACGCTCGGCGATCAGCAGACGACCCCGGTCGTGAACGACGGCGTCATGTTCACGACATCCACCTCGCTCGTGCTCAACCGGGTGCAAGCCGTCGATGCGGTGACTGGTGCGCTCCTTTGGAAGCACGATCGCAAGATCCCCGAGGACGTCGGTGCGCTCGTGCGCGTCATTCCCCACAACCGGGGCGTCGCTCTGTACAAGAACCGCGTCATCTTCGGAACGCTCGATGCGCATCTGGTTGCACTGGACGCCAAGACCGGGAAGCAGATCTGGGAAACGAAGATCGCGGACTACGGTGACGGCTACTTCGTCTCGGCGGCGCCGCTCATCGCCAGGGGCCGCGTCGTCGTCGGCATCGCGGGGCCCGGTGAGATGGGACCGCGCGGCTTCGTCGAAGCGTTCGACGCCGAGACCGGGAAGAGCCAGTGGCGATGGTATACGGTCCCGGCCGCCGGTGAGCCCGGCAGCGAGACGTGGAGCGCGGACACGTGGAAGATCGGCGGCGGCGCGGTGTGGCACGCGGGGACCTACGATCCCGCGACGAACCTGCTGTACTTCGGCACCGGCAACCCCGCGCCGTGGATCGCCGACATGCGCAAGGGGGACAACCTCTACACGATGTCGGCGGTCGCGCTCGACGCCGATACCGGCAAGCTCAAGTGGCACTTCCAGTACTTGCCGAACGATCCGTGGGACTACGACACGACGGCCGAGCATCACATCATCGACGTCGTGCGTAATGGACAGACGCACAAGGCCGTCGTCCAGGCCAACAAGCTCGGGTTCGTCTACACGCTCGACCGGATCACCGGGAAGTTCCTGTCCGCGGTGCCCTTCATCAAGTCGCTCAACTGGGGCGCGCCGGATCCGAACACCGGGAAGGTGACGGAGCAGCCGGGGCGGCGCCCGACGATGGGCGGACCGCCGGTCGAGGTGTGTCCGTCGCTGCTCGGCGGAACGGGCTGGCAGCCGAAAGTGTTCAATCCGAAGACGAACTACCTCTATATTCCCGCGAACGAGTTCTGCATGCGGTACGCCTACGTGGCCGACCTTACGTACAAGCGCGGCCAGCTGTTCACCGGCGTGACGACCGAGCACTTCAGCCGCAACGAGCAGGCCGGCGTGCTTCGTGCGTTCGACGTGAACCAGAACAAGGTCGTGTGGGAGTGGTCGAATCGCACGCCACTGATCAGTCACACGCTCTCCACGGCGGGCAACCTGGTGTTCCAGGGCACCGCCGAGGGCAAGGTCGTCGCCGTCGACGCCAAGGACGGCAAGGAGCTCTGGTCGTTCAACCTCGGCACGCCGCAATCGGGTGGCATCATCAGCTACGCGGTGGACGGCAAGCAGTACATCGCGGTGGCCGCGGGCGGAACGTTGCGCTCGCAGGTCTGGTTCGGGAAGGAGCCCAAGTGGGCGGAAGCTGCGCGCGTGAACTACGGCGACATCATCGTCGTGTTCGGGCTCGCGGATTGACCGCACTCGTCCTCGCGGTCGCGACGCTTCTCGTCGCGACCGCGGGCGACGCTCAGGTCCGGCAGCTCCGGCTGTGCGCGGATCCGTCGAACCCGCCGTTCTCCAGTCAAGACGCGAGCGAGCCCGGCTTCGAAGTGGAGATCGCGCGCGCCATCGCCGCCGCCCTCGGGGCCGAGCTCACGGTGTACTGGTTTCCAACCGTGCGAGAGATCGCCGCGCTGCGACAGCTCTACGAGGGGCGATGCGACCTCATCATGGGGCTGCCGCTGACCTCGCGCTTCGCCGACGACAAGCCGCGGCTGGCGTTCACGGCGCCGTACTACGTCATGAGGCACGTGGCGGTGACGCCAACCGTGGGCGGCGCCTCGCTCGACACGCTGCAGGGCAGGCTGTTCGGCGTGCAAGCGATGACGCTCGCGGATCAGCTCGTCTACGAGCGCGGGTGGCGGCGCAAAGTGTACGTGACGCCCGATGACGTCTTCGCTGCGCTCATGCGGAGCGAGGTGGATGCGGCCGTCGTGGAATCGACGTTCGCCGGGCCGTTCCTCAAAAAGCATCCCGGCTTTCAAGCGCTCGCGCTCGCGGATCCGCAGCGCGACTTCGCCATTGGCGCCGCCGTCCGCAAGACGGACGCCGACCTGAAGGACGCCATCGACCGGGCGTTGGAACAGCTGCGCGCTCGGGCGCTGCCCGACATCCTTCTCCGCTACGGCGTCCTCCTCGCCCAGGCCGCTCCGTCACCGACGCCGCCGACGGCCTCGCCGGTGCCGCCCGTGGCGGCCGAGCTGCGCTACGCGCGGTCGACGTATTTGACCCAGTGCTCGCAGTGCCACGGCACGGACGCACGCGGCACGCCGGCCGCGGCCAATCTCAAGGCCTTCAAGGGCAGCGAGGATGACTTCCTGCGTATCGTCCGCAACGGTCGGCCCGGCACGGCGATGACCCCATGGAAGGGGCTCATCGACGATGACGACATCCGCAACATCGCACGCTACATCAAGGGGCTATAGCGATGAAGATCCTGATCGCGCTGCTGACGCTCACCATGTGCTTGCCACCCGCCGCGGCGACGGCGCAGACCGTTACGCTCAAGCTCGCGACGATCGTCGGCAACGACAACCCGTTCACGACTTCCGCCATGAAGTTCAAAGAGGTCGCCGAGGCGAAGAGCGGCGGGCGCATCAAGGTCGAGGTCTATCCCGCCGGACAGCTCGCCAAGAACGAGATCGTGCAGCTCGAGGGCATGCAACTCGGCACGGTCGACGTGGCCGCGATGTCACTGCCGTCGATCGGCGGCAAGTTCGACCCCAAGATGCTCGCCACGGACGTGCCGTTCCTCTACACGAGCCGCGAGCACGTGTGGAAGCTGCACGAGGGACCCGTCGGCCGCGAGCTGATGGCCCGCTTCGAGCCGCTCGGCGCCAAGCCGTTCTGCTACGGCGGCGGCTGGGGCTTTCGCGGCGTGCTCTCCAACAAGCGCGCCGTGCACGCGCCGGAAGATCTCAAGGGCCAGACGATCCGCGTCCCGCCGATCCCCACGCTCGTGGAGACGTTCAAGGCGTTCGGCGCCAACCCCGTGCCGATGATCTGGGGCGAGGTCTACCTGGCGGTGAAGCAGGGCACGGTCGACGGCCTCGAGCTGCCCGTGACGACGGCCGTCTCGGACAAGTTCCACGAGATCACGAAGTACTACTCGCGCACGCTGCACGCCTACCCGGCGGCGGTGTGGGCGATGGCCAAACCGAAGTATGACGGGCTGCCCGCTGATCTCAAGAAAGTGATCGACGAGACGATGCAGGTGGCGTGCGCGCAGCACCGGCAGGACGAGGTGAAGGCCGAGGCCGACGGGCTCGCGCAGATGCGGGCCAGGGGCGTGCAGGTCAACGACATCAGGGACCTCCGTCCGTTCCAGGAGCGCGCGCAGCCCGTGTGGAAGTTCGTCGAGGGCAAGGTCGGCAAGGAGCTGTTTGACCGCGTGCTCGCGGAGGCGAAGGCGGCCGCGAAGTAGCCGTGCTGGTCGAGCGCGTCTGCGTCGCGCTCATGGCGGTGCTGGTGGCCGACGTCTTTCTGGGCGTCTGGAGCCGCTACGTCATGCGCGCGACGTTTCAGTGGTACGACGAGGTCGCGCGCCTCTGCTTCGTGTGGATGATTTTTCTCGGCGCCGCCGTGGCCGTCCGCCGAGGCGCCCACTTCCGCCTTCATCTGCTCATCGATCGTTTGGGCGCCTCGGCGCGGCGCCGCGTCGACCTGCTTGTCACCGTGATCGTGATCGCGTTCGCGGCCGTGCTCGTCGCCGGCGGCGTGGCGATCGCGCCGCTGGCGCGGCGGCAGGTGACCGACGCGCTGGAGATCTCGATGCTCTGGTTCTACGGCGCCCTGCCCATCGGCGGCGCGCTGATGATCCTCTTCGCGCTGCCGCAGCTCTGGGCGCTGGCCCGCGGGCGATGATCCTCGTCTCCCTGGTCTTCCTCGCTCTGCTCGTGATCGGCGTGCCGGTCGCCGTCGCCGTCGGTGCGGCCGGCTACATCGGCGCGCTGCTTGCCGCGCCGGCGCCGCTAGCGACCAGCGTGCAGACGATCCTCCACCAGGTCGACTCGTTCGTGCTGCTCTCGCTGCCGCTGTTCATCCTGGCCGGCGCGCTCATGGAGACGGGCGGTATCGCGCGCCGTCTCGTCGCGCTCGCCGTCGCGCTGGTGGGCTGGATCCGCGGCGGTCTCGGGATGGCCGTCATCACCGCCGAGTACATCTTCTCCGGGATCTCGGGCTCGACGGTCGCGGACGTCTCCGCCGTGGCGGCGACGACGATCCCGGGCATGGTCCGCGCGGGCTACAGCAAGGAGCTCGCGGTAGCGGTGGTCTCCGCGGCGTCGGCCATGGGCATTCTGGTGCCGCCGTGCATTCTGATGATCGTGATCGGCTCGGTTGCGAGCCTGTCGGTGGCGGCGCTCTTCACGGCGGGCTTCCTGCCCGCGGTCGTCCTGGCGCTCGCGTTGATGGTCTACGTGTGGTGGAAGGCGGGGAAGATGGGCGTCGCGGCGGAGCCCATGCCGACCGCCGCGGCATTGCTCGGAGCGCTGTGGCACGCGCTGATTCCGCTCGGCATGCCGGCCATCATCTTCGGCGGCATTCTCGGCGGCATCATGACGCCGACCGAGGCGTCCGTGCTGGCCGTGCTGTACGCCGCGATCGTCGGGCTCTTCGTCTATCGAGAGATCCGCTGGCGCGACTTGCCGGAGATCGTCGTCAAGTCAGCCATGGTGACGGGCGCGGTCGGTCTCCTGCTCGGCACGGCGGGTCTCGTGTCGTGGTTCCTGACCGTCCAGCAGCTGCCCGACCGTCTCATCAGCCTGATGACGATCGTGCCGGGCAGCAGCCTCGTGTTCCTGGTGACGACCGCGGTCATCTTCGTCTTCTTCGGCGCGGTCATCGAAGGGCTGCCGGCCGTCGTCATCCTGTTGCCGAGCCTGCTGCCGGTGGCGAAGGGCCTCGGGATCGATCCGATCCACTATGCGATCGTCATCGTGGCCGCCGTCGGCATCGGCCTCTTCCTGCCGCCGATCGGCGTCGGCCTCTTCATCGCGTGCGGGATCGCGGACGTCAGCGTCGATCGCGCCACGTCGGCGATGATGCCGTTCGTTGCGGTGCTCGGTGTGGGGCTCGCCATCGTGATCCTGGTGCCGTGGATCACGCTCGTGCTGCCGCGCCTGTTCAGACTGATGTAGCCGTCGAAGAAAAAGGAGCGCGGTGCGTCGCGCGCGCACCGCGCCCGGACCGTCAGCGGCGAATGGCTACTTCAGATCGCCGGCGGTGGTAATGGTGTCCCGCTTGATGTCGCAGCTCTGACCGACCGCAATCAGCTGCTTCTCCTGCTTGGTCTGGTCGTACAGCACCAGACAGTTCCCGACCCGCCACCACTGGGTCGCAGGCTTCAGGGCACAGCCGCCCAGCAAAACGACAAACATCAGCGCGAAGAATGGAAGCGCCCGACGAAGCTTCATATGGACTCCAATCTCGACGCCAGGCCCCCTTGGCCCGCGCCCGGCTTAGTGCGTCCGGCGTGCCAGCCGAGAAACCGCGAATTTCGCCGATTCCGCGCGGTGGCGTGGCGCGACCCGCGAATTTCGTGGCGTCGAAAAACCGTCGCGGCCGCAAGTTCTGCACCCGGGCGCCGGCCGTGCTCGGTGACGGGTTGACCTGGTGGTCGTTCTCGTCGATTCTCCACCAGCGGACATGGCGGCACGGACGGGCCGGCAGTACCTCAAAGGACTTCGAGACCAGCAGCGCGACGTCTGGCTGGGCGGCGAGCGGGTCAAGGACGTCACGACCCACCCGGGCCTGGCCAATGGCATTCGCGCCATCGCGGCGCTGTACGACATGCAGCACGATGAGCGCCTGCGCGACGCGATGACATACGTGTCGCCGACGAGCGGTGAGCGCGTCGGCCTGTCGTTCATCGTGCCCCGCACGCGCGAGGAGCTCGAGCGGCGCCGCGACATGATGCTGCACTGGGCGCGCGCGACGTGCGGCATGATGGGCCGCTCCCCGGACTTCATGAACGTGACCTTCGCGGCCTGGTCCGCCGCCGCGAACTACTTCGCGCAGGGCCGCCCGGAATTCGGCGACAACATCCGGCGCTACTACGAACACCTCCGGGAGAACGATCTCACCCTGACCCACGCGCTGATCAACCTGCAGCGCAGCCGCGACGTCTCGGGTGTCTTCAAGCTCGAGCACGGCACGGCGCTGGCCGTGGTGCGCGAGACCGACGCGGGGGTCGTCGTCCGCGGCGCCCGGGTGCTGGCGACGCTGGGCCCCATGTCGGACGAGATCGCCGTGTACTCCCCGCGCGTCGCCCGCCACACCGAGAAGCACAGCCCCTTCGCGATCAATTTCGCCATTCCGTGCGGCACGCCGGGCCTGCGATTCCTCTGCCGGGAGAGCTTCGACCTGGGGCGCTCCCGCTTCGACCATCCGCTCGGATCGCGCTTCGAGGAGATGGACTGCGTCGTCTTCTTCGACGACGTGCTGGTGCCCTGGGAGCGCGTGTTCGTGCTGGGCGACGTCGACCTCATCAACAACACCGCGATGACGACGCACTCCGCGGCGCACACCGCGCACCAGGGCGCGGCGAAGAATCTGGCCAAGTGCGAGTTCGTGCTCGGCGTCGCGCTGCACATGACCCAGACGCTCGGCAACGCGCATCTGCCGCACTCCGAGGAGCGGCTGGCCGAGCTCACGATGTACACGGAGCTCATGCGCGCGTGCATCCGCTCGGCCGAGGCCGACGCGACGGTGGACGAGTGGGGCGTCATGTGTCCCGTTCCGCTGCAGATCGAGCTGACACGCAATCTCTTCATGACCGCGTATCCGCGGATGGCGGAGATCCTCGAGCTGCTCGGCTCGAGCAGCTTCATGCTCACGCCGAGCGAGGCCGATTTTCGCAGTCCCGTCGCCGCCGACATCGAGCAGTACCTCGCGACCGACACGTCGACCGCCCGCGACCGGGTCAAGCTCTTCCGCCTGGCGTGGGATATCGCCGGCAGCGCGTTCGGCAGCCGGCAGGTGCTCTACGAGCGCTTCTTCGCCAGCGATCCGCTCACGCGAGCGCGCGCGCTGAACACGCTCTACGAGAAGGCCGACCGAGCCGAGGTGATGGAGCGCGTGCGGCGGTTCCTCGACGAGGACGAGCGGGGAGGTTCCCATGGCGAGCGCAAAGCTTCCGACGCCTGACGAGCTGAAGACGGTCGGCCGGCAGCTCGGGATGCATCTGTCCGACGCCGACGTCGCGTTCTTCCTCGAGACCATGGGCGGCAGCGTCGCGGCGTACCACGCCGTCGAGGCGATGGCCGACTCGATGCCGCCCGTGAAGTATCCGCGTACGCCGGGCTATCGGCCGCAGGGTGCCGAGAACCCGCACAACGCCTGGTACTACAAGAGCGAGGTGCAGGGCGCGCCGACGGGCAAGCTGCGCGGCAAGCGCATCGCGCTCAAGGACAACGTGTGCCTGGCCGGCGTGCCGATGATGAACGGCGCATCCACGCTGGAGGGCTACGTGCCCGACGTCGACGCGACGATCGTCACGCGCATGCTCGACGCCGGCGGCACCATCGTCGGCAAGGTGCACTGCGAGTACTTCTGCTTCTCCGGCGGCAGCCATACGAGCGCCGCCGGTGCCGTCCAGAATCCGCGCAAGCCGGGCTACTCCGCCGGCGGTTCGTCGTCGGGAAGCGCCGCCGTCGTCGCCGCGGGCGAGGTCGAGATGGCGATCGGCGGCGACCAGGGCGGCTCGATCCGTATTCCGTCCGCCTATTGCGGCGTCTACGGAATGAAGCCGACGCACGGCCTGGTGCCGTACACCGGCATCTTCCCGATCGAGCTCACGCTCGATCACACCGGGCCGATGACCGCGACCGTCGCCGACAACGCGCTGCTACTCGAGGTGCTGGCGGGACCCGACGGTCTCGATCCGCGCCAGATGAACGTGAAGACCGCCGCCTACACGAATGCGCTCACCGGTGACGCGCGCGGCCTGAAGATCGCGGTCGTCAAGGAGGGCTTCGGCCATCCGAACTCCGAGCAGGACGTCGACGCGCTCGTGCGCCGCGGTGCCGCGCTCTTCAAGCAGCTCGGCGCCCAGGTCGACGAGGTGTCGATCCCGCTGCACGCCGCCGGTCCCGCCATCTGGACGCCGATCGCCGTCGAGGGCGCGACGTGGCAGATGCTCAACGGCAACGGATTTGGCTTCAACTGGAAGGGGCTGTACGTGACGAGCCTCATCGACGCGCATTCGGCCTGGCGCCAGCGCGCCGACGAGTTCTCCGACACGCTCAAGACCACGATCCTCTTCGGCCAGTACGCGCTCAACAAGTATCGCGGGCACTACTACGCGAAGTCGCAGAACCTCGCGCGCTCGCTGCGCCTCGCCTACGACACCGTGCTGAAGGACTACGACCTGCTGCTGATGCCGACGCTGCCGCTGAAGGCCACGCCGCTGCCCAAGCCAGACGCGCCGCGCATGGACGTCATCCAGCGCGCCTTCGAGATGATCGCGAACACGTGTCCGTTCGACGTCACCGGGCACCCGTCGATGAGCGTGCCGTGCGGTCTGAGCGACGGGCTGCCGGCCGGGATGATGCTGACCGCGAAGCACTTCGACGAGGTGTCGATCTATCGCGCGGCGTCGGCGTTCGAGAAAGCCGGAGACTGGAAGACGATTCGCTGAGCTCGCGCCGTCGCCGCGACGCGTCCGCTGACGCAGTCGCGGCGACGGCGACATGTCGCACCGATTACTCTCCGACGCCCTTCTGTCCCTTCGTCTTGATACCGATGGCACGCGTGGTCGCGCCGCTGCCGTCGACGATCTTCGTCGGCAGCGCGATGTAGAACGCACCGCGCACGGGCAGCCTGCCGACGTTCGTCAGTAGCTCATCCCACGTCATGCCGTACTTCAGACCGGCCACGTGGGTAGCCTGCCCGGCCTCGACGGGGCCCATGCTCGGGCCGTCCGAGCCGAGGTGCTTGATCGACTTCGAGTTGAGGTACTCCATCGTCTCTGGCCCCGGCGCCGGCCAGCCGGGCTTGCTCTGCAAGACCAGCGGGTCGAAGGCGAGGCGATTTCCCTCGGGAAATGGCTTGTAGTACCTGTCCGAGTAGCCCGAGTAGAACAGCACGATCTCGCCCTGCTTGAGCGCGCCGTTCTTCGACTCCCAGTCGCGAACCATCTGCGGCGTGATGATGGGACTCTTTCCGTTTGGCGCCTGATCGAGGATCGAGCGCACGTCGATCACGACGGCCGGTCCCATCCACTGCGCCGGCGACATCTTGTCGCACGTCATCTTTCCCATCGGCCCCGCGAACGGCATGCCACTGCCCTCGGGCGGGATGAAGTGGGCGGGACAGTCGAGCTGTGTGCCGGTGTGCTCGTCGATGACGTAACGCTGGCCGTAGTAGGGGAAGACGCTCTGCGCGAGGTTGTCGCTGTACGCGCCCTTCACGGGCTTGAACCAGTTGAACGTCCAGCGCTGGAACGGCGCGTGGGTCGGCCAGTGCGCCGGCAGCTGTTCGGAGATCAGGACCGTGAGGTCGACGACCTCGGCGTCCCGCATGGCCGCGGAGATCGCCGCGCCGGCGCCGCCTTGCGCGTGGCCAGCGCGCGGCACCGTCCACCAGCCGGCGGCGACGAGCAGGCCAACGACGATCAGCACTCGCATCGCGGTCGGTTGCAGCTTCATGATCTTCCTCCGGAAAAGGGTCCGCTGCAGATCACCCGTTCGGTGCTGAGCTCTCACCTCCCGTCGACGTCGAGAATCGCGCTGACGACGACGCGTGTCGTCAGGCCGCGCGGGGCGGCCACACCGGCGCGTGGTAGCCGAGCGGCACGGACGGGCGCGCCCAGCGCGGCGGCGTCTCCGACATGCGCACCACCGGAGCCAGATGGTGCAGACGACCGGCAGGCGTGTCGGTCGCGATCGCCCAGCGCTCCAGCTCTGCCGGCGTGAACTCTTTCGGCACGTTCTCGAGCTGCGCCTCGGGCACTTCGCCGCGGCCGACGAGCCAGCGCCCGGTCTGCGCGAGCGAGATGCGCACGAGCCAGCTGCCGCCCTCGCGGGCGCGCCGCGCGAGCGCGATCATCGCGCCGAACGCCATCAGATAGCCGGTCAGATAGTCGATCGCCGAGACGGGATAGAACTGCGGGCCCGGCTCGGCGCCGGGGAACAGCTCGCCCTGACGCGCGGTGATGCCGCTGACCGTCTGCACCACCGTGTCGAAGCCGCGGCGCGACGCCCACGGACCCACGTGGCCGAACGCGCTCAGCGAGACGAACACGATGCCCGGGCGGAGTCGCGCGAGCGCCTGCGGCGAAAACCCGCGATCGGCGAGCGTGCCGGGCCGATAGCCTTGCGAGAACACGTCACCTTCGCGGACGAGGCCGCGCAGCGTGTCGACGTCCTTCGGCTCGCGCAGATCCAGATGCGCGGAGAGCTTGCCGTGGCCGGTGTCGTATTCCTGGTAGCCCAAGTTCGGCAGGTGCGCCGCCGTGATTTTCAGCACGTCGGCGCCGTGCTCGGCCAGCGTGCGCGCGCACGTCGGCCCGGCGAGCACGCGCGTGAGGTCGAGCACGCGCACGCCCGACAACGGCCGGTCGCCGTCAGGCAGCGTTTCCGGCGCACTCTCGCCGATCTTCACGATCTCCATCAGCGGCAGCGATGCGATGGCGGCCGCCTGCGGGTGCTTCGCCCATTCGTCCATCGTGCGCACCATGCCGCCCGCGCCTTTGGCGGCGATGATCGCTTCCTCGAGCTCGAGCGCGTCCCACTTCGCCACCGCCTGGCGCACCGCCTCGCGATCTTCGGGGACGCCCAGTACGCTCAGCGCGGCGGCGCGATGGTTGGGGAAGTTGCAGTGCAGATAGCTCCAGCGCCCGTTCTTCGCCGGATACGTACCCATGATCGTGTTGCGCTCGGTCGACACCGGCGCGCCGGCCATCTTCATGTAGTGCGTGCTGCGCAGCGACGCCGTCGCCTGCCGCGTGTCGACGGTGACCTGCTGGCGACGTCCGGTGCGCAGCTCCCAGAGATCCGAGGCGGCGAGACCGACGGCGGCGAGCGCGCCCGCGCTCGTCTCGCCGATGCGAAACGGCGTCGGCAGGATCGGGTCGCGGTCGTCCGTGATCTGCGCCAGGTTCGCGCGCTCGTCGCCCCAGCCGGCGATCGGCAAGATCGTGCGAAGCGCATCCGTGCCCCGTGTGTTCATGGCCGCCTGCATTATATCCGCGCGATTCGATGCTGCGCGGGATGCGGCGCAAGACTTGAGGCGTATGATCCGTCTCTGCACGTGAGGCTGGGGTCCGTCAGAAGGAGGCACAGCGATGACAGACCGGGGGGTCGTTACGGCGAACGAAACACGCGTCGACGAAGCGGCCGTCGAAAAGCTCGCCGCCGGCCTGCGCGGTCAGCTGCTGCGCCCCGGGAGCGCTGGTTACGACGACAGCCGCCGGGTGTGGAACGGCATGTTCGACCGTCGCCCGGCGCTGATCGCCCGCTGTGCCGGGACGGCCGACGTCATCACCGCACTCAATTTCGGCCGCGACAGCGGCTTACGCATCGCGGTGCGCGGCGGCGGCCACAGCTTTCCCGGCCACTCGGTGTGTGACGGTGGTCTCGTCATCGATCTCTCGGCCATGAAGGGAGTCCGTGTCGATCCCGCGGCGCGGACGGCGCGCGCCGAGGCGGGCGCGAGATGGCTCGAGTTCGACCACGAGACGCAAGCTTTCGGGCTCGCCACGACCGGCGGCACCGCGTCCGATACCGGAATCGCTGGTCTCACGCTGGGTGGCGGCCTCGGCTGGCTGTCGAGCAAGCACGGCCTCACGGTGGACAACCTCATCTCGGCGGACGTGGTTCTCGCGGACGGGCGGTTCGTGATGGCCAGCGCCTCGCAGAATCCGGACCTGTTCTGGGGCCTGCGCGGTGGCGGCGGCAATTTCGGCGTCGTGACGTCGTTCGAGTATCGGGTGCACCAGGTGGGCCCGACGATTCTCGGCGGGATGGCGGTGTACCCGTTGAACCGCACGAAAGAGGTGCTCCGCTTCTATCGAGGCTTCAGCAAAGCCGCCCCCGATGAGCTGACCCTGTACGCCGGGCTCATCACACCGCCCAATGGCGATACCGTCGTCGCCCTGGTCTGCTGCTATTGCGGACCGCTGGACAAAGGCGCGGACGTGGTGCGCCCTCTCAAGTCGTTGGGCTCCCTCGCCCTGGATGCGATGGGCCCGATGCCCTACGTCGCGCAGCAGCGACTCTTCGACGACGCGTTTCCGGCGGGCGCCTACTACTACACGAAAGCGGACTTTCTCGCGGACCTGACTGACGAGGCCATCGAGATCTTCGCGGAGTATGCGGCGACGAAGCCGTCGCCGCTGTCGGGCATCCTCGTGCAAACGGCGTGCGGCGCCGCCAGCCGCGTCGCTCCGGACGCGATGGCCTTTGCGCATCGCCGATTCCCGTACGCGCCCGTCATCGTTTCTCAGTGGCGCGACGCCGTGGAGGCCGAGAGGAACATCGGCTGGGCGCGCGAGTGCTGGACGGCGTTGCACGAGCACGCGGGCGGTGGCGTCTACGTCAACGATTTGAGCCTCGACGACGAGGACCGGGTCCGCTCGGGCTACGGCGCCAACTACGAGCGGTTGGCCGCGCTCAAGCAGAAATACGACCCGGACAACCTCTTCCGCCTGAATCCGAACATCAAGCCGGGAGGCTGATCGGTCGCATGCGCGCGTGGACCGTGGACGCCGACGACATTCGCGTCGCCGAAGACTTCGACGAGGCGCTTCTGCATCGCACGCCCGAGATCGACGGCTTTCTGAGCATCGAGCGGGACGACAAGTTCATCGTCATCGGAACGAAGGGCTTCGGCAAGACGCTGCTGCTCAAGGCCAAGCGGATCCTCTACCAGCGCAAGACGCGGGCGCTCTGTCTGCCCACGAGCAACCTTCTCGACAAGCCCATCGGCGACAAGATCTTCAGCAAGGACATGGTGGCATTCCTCACGGGATCGTCGCTGCCTTGGGCGAGAATCTGGCTGACAGCAATCGCCACGGCGATTCTGAAGCACGTGCAGCAGACCGACGGCCTCAAGGTCAACCCTCAGCTCGCGAACCTCATCGCCGACAAGCCGCTGCACGGCGTCATCGACCATTTCGTGCGGTTGCTGGATTTCGCACCGAGCGAGCTGCAGCGCGCGGCCAACGACACGGATGCTCATCTGGTGCCGAGGCTGCGTGCCATCAACACGCCCGTCGCGGTCTTCATCGACGGCGTCGATGAGTATTTCAACAAACACATCGAAACCACCCGCGGGCGGTCCAGTGTCGCGGGTGAACTCTCGCCGGAAATCTGGCACTTCTCTCAGCTCGGGCTCGTCGAGGTCGCGTATCAGCTGCGTCGCATCAACCATCACCTCAAAGTCTTCGCCGCCGTGCGCAAGGAGGCGTACGCGCGCCTGCAGACGACGGTGATGGGCCAGCAGTACCGCGGCAGCGCCGTCGACATCGTGTATCCGGTCGAGAGCCTGCGCGAGATCTTCGTCAACAACATCCGGCTCGAAAAGGGTGATCGGATGGTGCGGCCGGGCCGGCTTCGTGACGATCCGATCGAGGCGTTCCTGGGCCGAGCGACGATCAGCCACGTTTACACGGGCGTCCAGGAGGATGCCTTCGACTACGTATGCCGGCATACGTTGCTGCGGCCTCGCGACCTGATGACGCTGGGCGAGCGCTTGGCGACGCTGCGGCCGGACGAGCGTGAGAAAGAGCAGCGAGTGAAGGAGGTGGTCAATCAGGGCGCCACCGAGATCGCGCAGGAATACCTCATGGAGATCGCCCCCTACATGGGCGGGCTCGATCTTGGTCAACTCCTCCGCCGTCTGCCGGGACACATTCTGACGCGACAGGAAGTTGAGCATGTGTTCCGAGAGCACGGCACGGCCGTCGGCGCCGTCGAGCCCGAACACGTCTTCTGCGCGCTCTACCGCGTTGGACTGCTCGGCCACCTTCACCACGATTGGGTTCATGGCGAGGCGCGGCAGCGCTTCCTGAGGCCCGGCGAGGCCACGCTGCAGCCGGACGGTGTGCTTCCTGACGCCACCCACTATCTCGTGCATCCCGTGCTGTCGGACGTGATCGGCCGCGTCAATCCGGGCTATCTCCGTCGGATCGACGACGTCAACGTCGTCGGCTACGGACGACCGTGGCGGGGCACCACGAGGGTGGACTACGACGTGACCACACGAGCGCTCTGCGTGCTCGCCGCGGATGTCCACGCATTCGGCGAGCTGATGCGCGCGGGCGCCGACGCACCGATCCGCCGCGCGCTGGAAGACGTCGTCAGGACGTCGGCGAAGGACGCCGTCTGCGCGGAAACTGCGGGCGACGCCGTCCTCATCATCCACGACGATCCCATCGCGCTGGGGCGCATCGCCCGCCACATCCTCGAGGAGGTGTATCGGGCGCCCGGCCACGCTCTCCTGCGCGTTGCCCTGCACCATGGCGAGGTGCGGACGCGGCGCCGTCAGAGTGACGGGGCCATCGTGGTGGCCGGCGGCGCCGGCGTGCTCGCAGCCGTCCGCGTCGAGCCACACGTGGAACCCGGACGGATTTGGGTGACGGAGGAGTTCCGCGCCGAGCTCGCGCGTTCTCCATCGTTGTGGCGCACCACCGCCGTGCCCGGACCTCATGACGACGAGTCGTTCAACATCAAGAAGGGCACGGAGTCAGACCTCTTTGTGCGGCTCTACCGACTCGAATTCTGAGGTCGCGACAGGCGTGCCCGGGGGCCGGTGTATCATGACGCCGGCAATGACGACGAGCACTCGACGCGCTCAAGTCCGCTGCCGCAACTGCATCTGTCGTCGCTTCGCATCGAGCAGCAGGGAGCTGACGAGCGGGTAGAGGACTGCGCCGGCGAACGTCATCACGCGCCTGCGACCCGGTCGCAGGCGCTTTTGTTTTCAGGGGGACGTGATGCTCAGAACACTCGTCGAGGACATTCAGGCGGTGCGTCGAAACGATCCAGCGGCTCACGGATGGCTGGAGGTCGTGCTGTGCCACACGCCGCTTCACGCCATCCTCGCGCATCGCGTCGCGCACTGGTGCCACCGTCACGGTCTCCGTCTCGTGGCGCGGCTGCTCTCCGTGCTCGCCCGGTTCTGGACGGGCGTGGAGATTCATCCCGGCGCCCGGATCGGGCGCGCATTCTTCATCGATCATGGCGCGGGCGTGGTGATCGGGGAGACCGCGATCGTCGGGGATCATTGCGTGATGTTCCACAACGTCACCCTCGGCGGCACGGGGAAGTACGACGGCCAGCGGCACCCGGTGGTCGGCGACCACGTGTTCATCGGGACGAATGCGATCCTGCTCGGGCCGATTCGCGTGGGCGACCACGCCAAAGTCGGCGCGAACGCCTTCGTCATCAACCGTGACGTCCCGGCGCATTCGACCGTGGTCGGGACGCCGGCGCGGATCGTGAAGCTCGACGGCAAGCGCGTCGATCTCGATCTGCCGCCGACCGCGCCGCGGCCCGGCGCCGTGCCGGTCGAGCTGCCGGCCTGAGCTCAGCCCGTGAGCCGGTAGAAACGCTGCGCGTTCAGGCCGAGGACTTTCCGCCGCGCGTCTTCCGGCAGTGGCGCGAGACGCTCCTTGATCTCGCGCACGACGCCGAACGAGGCGTCGATGTGCGGATAGTCGGAGGCCCAGACGAAATAGTCGGCGCCCAGGTGCTCGATCATCTGCGCGGTCACAGACTCGTCGGGATCCGCTGAGATCAGGCACTGCCGATAGAAGTACGCGCTGGGCGGCATGCGGATGGGTGTCTGGTGGGCCAGGACGCGGTACTTGTGGTCGAGGCGATCGAGCCAGGCGGCGATCCAGTTCGATCCGGCCTCGAGCACGACGCAGCGCAGGCGCGGATACCGCTCGAACATGCCCGCGCTCAGCATCTGAGTGAATGCCGCCATGACGTCGATGGCGAGAAAGACGATGCTGAAGAGACCGTCGGACGGATCCTTGCGCTGCCACTGCCGGAACCACTGGCGGTCGCGGACGACCACGTGGAAGCCGACCGGCATCTCGAGATCCTGCGCGGTCTCCCAGAACCGCGCGAATGCCGGGTCGTCGAAATGGCGCCCGCCGCGGGCGGCGACGTCCGGCGAGAGGTAGATGCCGACGCAGCCGTCCTTGCGCGCGCGGATCGTCTCCTCCACCGCGCCCTCGGGATCGAGCAGCGAGATGTGCGCCACCGGATAGAGCCGCTTGGGATCGGCGCGGCAGAACTCGCCGAGCCAGCGATTGTAGGCGCGCGTGTACGCGGTCGCGAGCGCGCCGTCCGTGACGTGGCCCTCCCAGCAGATGCCGATCGTGGGATAGAGCAGGACCGCGTCGATGCCCTCCGCGTCCATCACACGCAGCCGCGCGGCCGGGTCGTACGCGCCCGGCGGGCTGCCTTCCGCATAGCTGATCTGGCCGCGGGTCAGGAGCTTGGCGGCGTCCATCCCGATGCCGCCGAGCGCGCCGAGCTCGCCGCGCAGTGTCTTGAGCGGCTGCCCGTCGATGAGCAGCACCTCCAGGCCGTGCTCGTCGCGCGCGATGCGGATCGCGCGCTCGCGGAACTGCGGCTCGAGATATTTCAGCCAGGTGTCCGCGGGCTCGAGGACGTGGCCGTCGGCGTCCACCACGCTCATGGTGGCGTGCATTATAGCCGTCGAAGTCGGCGTATCCCACGAGCGGCTCGGACGTTCGCTTCATGCTGTGATACGCTGCCGCCCACACCGGACATGAGCGCCAACCGCTTTCTCGATCCGGGGTCCGAGTCCGCGCGGCTCTTCGCGCAGGCCCAGCGGCTGATCCCCGGCGGCACGTCGAAAGCCAACTTCAACGTCAAGCCGCACCCGTTCTATGTCGCATCCGGGCGCGGTTGTCGCATCACCGACCTCGACGGCGTCGAGCGGCTGGACGCCATCAACAACTTCACCGCGCTGATCCACGGCCACGCGTTTCCTCCGGTGGTCCACGCCGTGACCGAGCAGCTCGCGCGCGGCAGCGCGTTCGCGGCCTCCACGCGCGAGGAGGTGGAGCTGGCGCAGCTGCTCGTGGAGCGCGTGCCCGGCGTGGAGCGCATCCGCTTCGCCAACTCGGGCACCGAGGGCGTGATGATGGCGATCAAGGCGGCGCGCGCCTACACCGGGCGTGATCGGATCGCCAAGTTCGAGGGCGCGTATCACGGGTATTACGACGACGTGCAGGTGTCGTTTGCCTCGGGGCCGGCGGACTGGGGCCCGGAGCAGGAGCCTACCAGCACACCGTCGAGCCGCGGCGTGCCGAAGCACCGCGTGGCGGAGACGCTGGTGCTGCCGTGGAACGACCGCGAGGCCGTCGCGCGGCTGCTCACGCGCCACGCGCCGGAGATCGCCGCCGTCGTCGTCGATCCGCTCAGCAACCGCATGGGCTTCATTCCGCCCGCGGCCGGCTTCCTCGACCACGTGCGCCGCGTCACCCGCGCGCTCGGAATCCTCGTGATCTTCGACGAGGTCATCTCGTTCCGCGTCGCGTCGGGCGGCGCGCAGTCGCGCTACGGCGGCGAGCCGGACCTGACCGCCTTCGGCAAGATCATCGGCGGCGGCTTCCCGGTCGGCGCCACCGGCGGCACGGCCGAAGTCATGGCCGTCTTCGATCCGAGCTCGGCCAACGCCATCGCGTCCGGCGGCACTTTCACCGCCAACCCGATCTCGATGGTGGCGGGGCTCGCCACGCTGCGGGCGCTCGATGACAAGGCGTATGAGCGGCTCGAGCGCATGGGCGCCGATCTCCGGGCGCGCCTGGAGGAGCGGCTGCGCGAGCACGGCGTCGAAGGACACGTCACCGGCGATGCCTCGCTGTTCCGCTTCACGATGACCAGCAAGCCGCCGCGGACCTATCGCGACACGGTGGAGCCCGCGGCCGCCGAGCGGATGGGGCACCTGTTCATGCACCTGCTCGACGCGGGGGTCCTCGTGAACACCAACGGTCTGGCCTGCCTCAGCACGCCGATGGGCGACGCGGAGCTTGGCGAGATCGTCCAGGCCTTCGACCGGGCGCTCTGGCAGCTCCGCCGCGCGCGCTGAACGCCCGGCACGCCGAGGCGCACCGAGCCAGCGAGGCCCGTCAGTCCTCTGCCGGCGACGAGCGCTCGGCGATCAGCAGGCGGCGCGCGCCGACCCAGCGACTCGCGAACCATGCTTCATCGAGCCGCGAGACCTTCACGGCATCGCCGGGCTTGGTCGCGTGCACGAACCGGCCGTCGCCGATATAGATGCCGCTGTGATTGAGGCGGTCGAAGAAGACGATGTCGCCCGGCGCGAGGTGCTCGCGCGGCACCGAGGTCCCGAGCCGGTACTGCTTCACCGCGCCATGAGGCAGTGACACGCCAGCCCGGCCGTACACGTACATCACGAAACCGGAGCAGTCGAAGCCGCGGGGATCGGCACCACCCCAGCGATACGGGGCGCCGACGTGCGCCAGCGCGAGAGCGACGACGCTCGAAGCTCGCTCGAGGTGAGGCGTCGAGACGACGGGCGCCGGTGGACTGAGCTCAGCGGTGGATCGACACCCGACGATGATCACCGACAAGCCGCAGAGTCCGGCAGCCAGGACGAGTGCGCGAGTCGACATGGCTTTGTCGTCCGGACCGCAAGAAGAGTGCCGGGGCCGCACCATCGGTCTCATCATACGTTGCGTCGCCCGCGCGCGATGACGCCGCGGCATCCAGGCCTGAGTCGTGCCAGGCTGCGGCAGACCGATATGTTGGGCAGCAGGTCGCGCGCCAATTCCCGCGCGCGGCTCGAGGAGCGGCTAGGGGCGAAATGCCCATGAGTGCTGATCGGGATAGCCGCGGTATCCGTCGACGGGCGGCCGGGAGCTCTTGATGCGCGCCCACCCGGCCGTCCGCATACAGTCGCCGTAGCTGCTCTTCGTCTGCTCCTGCAGGCAGATGCGCTCCTTGCCTTCGAATTCTTCGGCCGAGGAGCCGCTTTTCACCCAGTAGAACTTCGAGCAGGCCGGGGTGAGGACGCACAGGGTCAGCAGTCCACCAATGGATATCAGGCGCATGCAGGCCTCTCGAGCCACGTTCGCACTGAACGTTTCGGTTGGTAGGGCCCTTTGTCGCCAATCCGCTAGCGGCGAGTTGTCGTTTTACTGGTGAGTCCAATGAATAGCCGATCCGATCCTGAGTGGGGTACACGCGTTCGAGCCGTGATCCGAAGGCGGCTGGACGCCGGAGCCCTGCGGGCAGCGCCGGTTGCGCAGACGTGGGCGGGCCCAGGGAGCGGGGAGCCCTGCGATGGTTGCAACTCCGTCATTGGTAACGATGACACGGAGTTCGAGCTCGTGTTCCATGACGGCCGGACGCAGCGGCTTCACTTCGGTTGCCACCTCGTCTGGGAGCAAGAGCGGCACAGCGCCGCCGCTTGACCCCGCTGACCCTCCCCGTGCTCTTGACGCGAGCGATCCGCGACGTCATGATTTTGCACCGTGACCTCCGCACCACGTCCGGACGCGGCGCAGAGCGAACAGAGCGCGCGAACGCTCGGCGATCTCCTCTATGGAGACACCAGGAAGACTCTCGGATCGGAGAAGGACTGGGTCGCGCTCGTGCAGCGCATCGCGAGCGGCGATCAGGTGGCGTTCCATGCGCTGTATGCGCAAACACACCGCATCGTCTTCACGTTGATCGTGCGCATCGTCAACAATCGGGAGACCGCGGAAGAAGTGACGCTCGACGTGTTCCACGACGTCTGGCGCCGAGCCGCGACGTACGACGCGGCCGGTGGATCGGTCGTCGGATGGATCATGAATCAGGCCCGCTCGCGAGCCATCGACCGGTTGCGCTTCGAGCAACGAAAGAAGCGAGTGAGCACGGAGGCGAACAACGGCGCACTGGTCTCGGGTACGGGCAGTGATCCGTGCGAGGCGTTCGACGTTCGGGAGCAGGGCCGCCTCCTTCGTGAGGCCTTGACCGTGCTCAATCCGCACGAGCGCCAGGCGATCGAAACGGCGTTCTTCTCGGAGCTGACGTATCACGAGGTCGCGCAGAGACTGAACGAGCCGCTCGGTACGGTGAAGACGAGAGTCCGCTCCGGACTGGGCAAACTTCGAGAGGCGCTCGCCGGGAAACTGAAGGCCGTATGAGCTCCATGTCGCATAGCCACGACCACATCGAGTCGCTGTTTCTGTACGCGCTGCAGGCGTTGCCGCCGGACGAAGCGCGCGCCGTAGACACTCAGGTCGCCGCGTGCGCGGACTGCCGACTCGAGATGGAGAGCCTTCGGCCTCTCGTCAGCTCCTTCGTGTCGTGGCCGACGGACGTGCTGCGTCCGTCCGCATCGCTCTGGGATCGCCTGGCGCGCCGAGTCGCGGACGAGGCCGGCACTCAGCCACTGCTGCCCGCGCCGCAACAGTCGCCCGAGCCCGAATGGTTCGCTGCCGCGCCCGGCATCTCGTGCAAGCTGCTCGCGACCGACACGGACAAGAAGCGCGTCAGCATGCTGGTCCGGCTCGCCCCGGGCACGGACTATCCGCCGCACCGGCACGCCGGTGTCGAAGAGCTCCATCTGCTCGATGGCGAGCTCATGGTCGACGCGAAGAAGCTCTATCCCGGCGACTATCTGAGATCGGAAGCCGAGAGCGTCGATCGTCGTGTGTGGAGCGAGACCGGCTGCACGTGCGTTCTCATGACGTCGACCGACGACGCGATTTTCTGACCGCGTGCTCGCTCGGACTGGCCGATCAGACCGGCCAGTCGCCACGTCAGGCTGGCTTGAACGCCACCGGCAGACGCTTGATGCCGCGGATGAAGTTCGAGCGCAGCTTCTCCGGCTCGGCCGTGGCCTCGATGTCCGGCAGTCGGCGAAACAGCTCCACGAACATCGCCGTGACCTCGCGGCGCGCGAGGTGTGAGCCAAGGCAGAAGTGGGCGCCGCCGGTTCCGAACGCGCCCTGCTCGTTCGGCGTGCGCGCGATGTCGAAGCGGTAGGGATTCGGGAAGTACTTCTCGTCGCGGTTGGCCGAGATGTACCACATCGCGATCTTCTGGCCCTTCTGCATCTGCACACCGCCGAACGTCGTGTCGCGCGTGACCGTGCGCCGCATGTGCATCACCGGGCTCGCCCAGCGGATGATCTCCTCGACCGCCGAGGCGCTCAGCCCGTCGAGATTCGCCTGCCATTTGCGCTTCTCGTCCGGGAACTGCGTGAAGGCCCACATCCCCTGACTGATCGCCGTGCGCGTGGTCTCGTTCCCCGCGGCGATCAGCAGGAGGAAGAACGGCCCCAGGTCCTCTGGCGGCATCGCCTCACCATCCACCTCGGCGTGCACGAGCGTGGTGGTCAGATCGTTCTCCGGATGCTCGAGTCGCTTCTTGCCGAGCCACAATCCGTATTGACGGAGCTCGCCGGCCGCTTCCAGGAGGGACTCGCGCGTGCCGCCGAACTGCTTGTCGCCGCCGGCCAGGAGGCGGTTGGTCAGATCGAGCAGCTTCGCGCGATCGCCCTCCGGCACGCCCATCATGTCGCAGATGATCGCGACCGGCAGCGCGTCAGCCACCTCGGTGACGAACTCGGCCTCGCCCTTCGGCGCGATGGCGTCGACGATCCGGCGGGCGCGCTCCCGCACCGCGCCCTCCGCCTTCCCGATCATCTTCGGCGTGAAGCCGCGATTCACCACGCCTCGGAGCTTCGTGTGCTTCGGGGGATCGGTGGAGATCATCGAGCGGATAGCGGTCATGTACGGCATGTCCTCGGGATCGGTCATCACCTGGATGCCATACGCCGAGCTGAAGGTCTCCCAGTCGCGCGTGGCCGCGGCGACATCGTCGAAGCGTGTGATCGACCAGAAGCCTTTGCCGGAGTCGGGGTGCTGGTGCCACGCCACGGGCCGCTCATGGCGGAGCTTGGCCAGCGCGCCCTCCACGTCGTCGCGAAGCCAGAAGTCGAAGCTGGCCAGATTGATCTCGTCCAGGGGCAGCATGGTCGTCGGCGTGGAGACGGTGCTCATCGGGGACTCCTTGTCACCGCCGATGGTGAGTTCGCATGTATCGTGTCAGCTAGACTCTGCCAAGGCTGCCAGAGGAGGACGGCATGCGCGTCGTCGTGAACCGCACGCTCTGCGAGAGCAACGCCGTGTGCGCGCGGCTCGTGCCGGAAATCTTCGTCGTCGACGATGACGACCGGCTGCAGATCAAGCACGAGCAGCCGCCGCAGGCGCTGCGGGAGCGTGTGGAGCACGCCGTGCGACGCTGCCCGAAGCTGGCGTTGTCGATCGTCGAGGACTGAGGCCGCCCCTCACGCCGCCGTCACTCCGCCGTCGACCGGCAACGCGGCGCCGGTCACGAACGACGCTTCGTCGGACAAGAGGAACAGCGCGGCGTTCGCGATCTCGTCGGGCTTCCCGGTGCGGCCGAGGGGGACCGAGCCGTGCGCGCGCTTGGCCACGAGCTCCTCCGGATCCACGCCGACCGTCGATTTTTGATCCGGGCGTGCGACGAAGACACGCAGCATCGGCGTGTCGATCGGACCCGGACAGATCGCGTTCACGCGGATATTGTCCCTGGCGAGGCGAAGCGCCAGGCTCTTGACGAAGCCGACCACGCCGAACTTGCACATCGAGTACACGGGACTGAAGCCCGAGCCGACGAGGCCGGACGTGGAGGCGGTGAAGAGCAGGCTGCCGCCGCCGCGCGCGCGAATCTCGGGAATCGCTGCTTCCGTCGTGATCAGGACCGTCCGCAGATTCAGGTCGATCGCCAGATCGAACGCGTCCAGGTCGATGCCTTCGACCGCGGCGGGGCCGGGATGCCCGACGTGGTTCCAGACGAAATCGAGGCCCTTGAAGCGGTGAATGGTGTCCCAGACGATGCGGCGCGAGTCGTCGTCCTTCGTGAGATCCGCGACGATTCCGTGGGCGGTGCCGCCGGCGCCAGTGATCTCCTTGACGACCCGGTGAACGCCGTCCGAATCGACGTCGACGACAGCCACGGAGGCTCCCTCGCGCGCAAACCGCAGCGCGCCAGCCCGCCCCATGCCGGAGGCGGCCGCGGTGACGATCCCGATCTTTCCGCTCATGCGCATCGTTCGGTACCTCCTGAGGTGAGTCCTACATCACGCGCTTCACGACGACGGGCTCGCACGCGCCGAGCACGGCGAGGGGGAGCAACTGCACCGCCTGCTCCCGCATGGTCACGCAGACGTTGGGATCGTTCGCACCGACTCCGAACTCCTCCATGTCTGGACCGAACACCCAGTAGACGGAGTCCGCGCCCTCGCGGTACGGCAGCACGGCCAGCTGCTGGCATTGATCGGATAGCTGCGCCGGAATCGGCACGCCACGGCGTGTCTGTCGCACGGCGCGGCTGTACTCGCACGAGGGCCGATCCGGGGCATAGCCGACGATCTCCAGATTCGGCGAATTGGTGGCCTTGCTGATGTAGCCCCACATCACGCCGATCGGAGGATGCGGCGCAGCCGTCGCGCACGCGGCCGTGAGCAGGCTCGCGATGGCGAGCGGCGCGCGCCTCCGCATGGACCGGGTGATGGCGGGAGCGGTCGACGTCATCGTCCGGGCACTGTAGAGAGCGGTCACATCGATGTCAACGCGCGAGGTGTGAGAGCGCCCCGGCGTGAGCCGGGGCGCCCCGTGTCGATCCGAGATCGGCGGCTACTTCGCGCTCGCCGTAAATCGGTCGGGGAACTGCTTCACGATCGCCTCGGCGAGGGGATCGGCGATCATCTTCATGTGCGCCATGGCCGTACGCTGGGCCGCATACGCGCGCGCGTAGTCGCGTGACGCCTGGGCGTCGATGACCTCTTTGAGGGTGACGACGTGATGCTTCACCAGATCGGCCACCACGGCCTTCGGCAAGTTCGGATTGGCCGATTCGAGGAACGCCCCGAAGTCCTGCGTGTAGGCGACGAGATTGTCGACCGCCTGCTGCTGCTTGGCGCGGTCTTTCGTCGCCACGCCGACGGTGTAATCGACGGCGAACCCGATGTGACGGCGCCAGAGCGGCAGAAACGCCCGCTCGGCATCCGTGCCGTAGATGGACCCGATCGCCTTGGCGATATCGATCGAGTTGCCGTCGAGGGCGCCCGCGGCGGCCTTGAACTCGGCGTCGCGCCCGTCGAGTGCCGCGCTCGTCGCCGCGGCGGCGAGGATGACGTGCTCGCTGAGCAGCGCGTTGAGCGTCGTCCGCAGCGTCGCCGCCGGCGTGGTCGACGTCGCGGCCGCGCTCTGCACGTGGCTGCCCGACATCCGAGGTGTCGACGCTGACCCCGCGCAGCCCGTGCCGAGTACCGCAATGGCTGCCAGCGCGCAAACAGACTTCGCCACCGTTGTCCTGTCCATGGTCGTTGCCCTCCGGGTTTCGGATGAGTGGGGTTCGGGCTCTAGTCGACGCGGATTTCGCCGCGCATCGAGGGATGCCTCTCGCAAAAGTACGGATAGACGCCGGGCGCGCTGAACTCGACGGTCGTGGTTGTGCCCGTGCCGTCGAGCCGCTGACTGAAGTGACCGTTGCGCGCCTCGGGTGTGCCGGACGTCACGGTGTGCGTGATGGCGTCCTGGTTGGTCCACGCGACCGTCGTACCGGCCTTGATCTCGAGGCGGCCCGGGCGAAATTGGAAAATGCGGATCTCGATCTGAGGCTCTGCCCTCGCGACGGTGGGAGTCACGACGATCACCATCGCCGCGCACGCGACGCCGAGCGTGTCCTTGAGGCGCATCCTCATCCCTCCTCTCGCCCTGTATTACGGGCGAGAAAGGGATTCGGATCGTCACATCGCGGTCAGGCCGCCGTCGACGAAGAGCAGCGTGCCCGTCACGAACGAGGCGTCGTCGGACGCGAGAAACAGGATGCACGCGGCGACTTCTTCGGGCGTGCCGGGACGCTTCAGGATCGTGCTCTTCGCGGCGTCCTCGCGGTACTGCTCGAGCGTGCGGCCCAGCTCACGGGTGCGCTTCTCGTGAAACGGCGTGAAGATCGGCCCGGGGCAGACGGCGTTCACGCGGATGCCGTCCGCCGCGTGATCCACCGCCATCCCGCGCGTGAGCCCCGCGACCGCCGCCTTGGTGGTGTCGTACAGAGTGGTCTTGCCGACGCTCGTCACCGACCGCACCGACGCAACGTTGACGATGTTCCCGCCGCCGCCCTGCCGTATCAGCGGAATGGCGGCCTTGGCGCAGAACGCGTAGCCTTTGAGATTCACGGCCAGGATCTCTTCCCAGCTCTCTGCGGTCGCGTCGGCCACGGTGTGATAGCTGCGAACCCCAGCGTTGTTGACCAGCACGTCGAGTCGCCCGAAGCGCTCGGCGGCCTGCCGAACGAAGCCCGCGGCCTCGGTCTCGCGCTCCATGTGCGCCTCGGTGAACCACGCGCTCGCTCCGAGCTCCGCCGCGACGCGCTTGCCGCGATCGACGTCGCGGTCGGCGAAGGCGACTCTGGCGCCTTCCGCCACGAACCGTCGTACCGTCGCCTCACCGATGCCCGATGCGCCGCCGGTGATCGCCGCCACTTTTCCGTTCAGTCGTGCCATGCGTTGATCCTCAGGGCAAGCGCGACTAACTAGTCCAAGAGCGCGAGCTCGACGGCATCGCCCATCGCGCGATAGCCGAGATCGCTCGGGTGAAGGTGATCGCCGCAATCGTAGACCGGCAGCATCCGCGTCGGATGATCGGGATCGCGCAGCGCCCGGTCGAAGTCGACGATCGCGTCGAAGGCATCGGCTTTGCGCAGCCAGTCGTTGACCTGCTGTCTGATTGCCTCGCGCTTGGGATTCCAGGCGCCGGGCAGGAAGGTCTCGTTCTCGAACGGCGTCAGCGTCGCGGCGATGACGCGGATCCCGCGCGTCCCGCCGCGCACGGCGAATTGCTTGAGTCCGGCGATCATCTGCGCGGCGCTGACCTCTTCCTCGGGCTTGCCCCACCGGTTCCGCAGATCATTGGTGCCGAGCATGATGATGGTGTGCGTGACGCCGGGCTGCGCGAGCACGTCGCGGTCGAAGCGGCGCAGCCCGCTGTCGCCGCGGATGTCGTGCAGGATGCGATTGCCGCCGAGTCCCTGGTTCATCACCGCTATCGGCCGTCCGCTTGGTCGCGCGACGAGCCGCCGCGCGAGCTGGGAGGGCCAGCTGTGATGCCCGTCGTGCGTCGAGATGTTGGCGTCGGTCAGCGAGTCGCCGAGCGCGACGATCGCGCCCGTTTCCTTCGGGGCGACGACGTCGACGCCGCACACGAAGTACCAGTCGTCGGTGAGGCGGCCGACGGGCATGACCTCGTCGGACGTGAAATCTCCCGGCGGCGAGACGTAGTTGGTCTGCCGCGCGTAGCGCCCGGTGATCCCGAAGCTCACGGGGAGGTCCTGGGGCAGGTGCACGCTCACCGCGAGGTCCGACAGTGGCGCGAACGCCAGCTCGACCGGATCGCTGACGATGTGGGTGCCGGCGGCGATCATCGTGCTCCGGTCGCCGCCGAAGGTGAGCCGCCGGTTCGAGCTCGGCACGACCGCCGGTCCCGAGCTCCGAAGACCGACGCACGCCGCGCCGACCGCCAGCGGGCGAAGGCCGTAGGCGTTCGAGATTCGAACGCGTAACCGGCTACCGCCCATGCTGACTCGTGGGATCACGCGCAGCGTATGGTTGCTGAAGGCGGCGCCTTCCGCCGGCGCCGGCGCGGCCGTCCAGGTGCCGACCCAGTGCGTAGGATCCATCGATATGCGCCTCCTGGGAGGAGGACTATACTCCGCTCACCTGCGTGAGGGCTGTAGGATCACGGCCAGGTCGAGAGGAGTCCATGATCGCCAAAGTCGGCGTGGTGTTCGCGTCATTCTTGATCCTCGCGACATGGGGCGGGGACGCCGCCGGCCAACACCGGCCCGAAGGCGAGCTGACCATCGCGTTCGATGCCTCCATCGCTCCGACGTTTCTCGATCCCGCCGAGACCTCGGGACTCAGCACGCCATTCGTCTTTCTGTACGCTCTGCATGACGCGCTGATCAAGCCCCTGCCCGGCAACAACATGGCGCCGTGCCTGGCCGAGTCGTGGAAAGAGAGTGCGGACGGGCTCGTGTACGAATTCAAGCTACGAGAGGGGCTCAGGTTCCACAACGGCGATCCGTTTACGGCCGAGGACGTCAAGTTCAGCTTTGCGCGCTACCGGGGCGTCTCGAGCAAGATCCTGCACGAGCGGGTCAAGGCCGTCGAGATCGTCGACCCCCATCGCGTGCGGTTCGTTCTGAACAGCCCCTGGCCGGACTTTCTCGTGTTCTACGCCACGCCGTTTACCGGCGCCGCGTGGATCGTGCCCAAGAAATACATCGAGAAGGTCGGCGAGGATGGGTTTGTTCGTCACCCTGTAGGATTGGGACCTCTTCGGTTTGTCCGGATGAGCCCGGGCACGGAGCTGGTGCTCGAGGCGAACGAGCAGTACTGGCGCAAGAAGCCGTCGCTCAAGCGTGTCGTTATCAAGGGCGTCCCCGATCGCACCACGCGCCTGGCGATGCTGAAGACGGGCGAAGCGGATCTCGGCTATCTGATGGTCGGCCTCGAGGCGGCGACCATCAAGGCCGACCCCAAGCTTCGGCTGCTCCACGTCATCCCCACCGCGAGCTGGTGGGTCGAATTCCCGGAGCAGTGGAAGCCGAAGTCGCCGTGGGCCGATCGCCGCGTACGACTGGCGGCCAACCTCGCCATCGACAAGCAAGGCATCAACGAAGCAGAGCGACTCGGGTATTCGCGTCTGAACGGATCGATCATCCCCAGCCTCTTGGACTTCGCGCTGCGGATCGAGCCCTATCCCTATGACGTGGCGCAGGCCAAGCGTCTGCTCGCGGAGGCGGGCTATCCCAACGGTTTCGATGCCGGCGATGTGACGCCGCTCCCCCCATTCACCACCATGGGCGAGGCTCTCAGTAACAGCCTGGCCCAGGTCGGAATTCGCACGCGGGTGCGTAGCATGGAGCGCGCGACCTATATGGAGGCGTGGCGAACGAAGAAGCTACAGGGGCTCATCCTGACCGTGACGGCGGCACAGGGCAACGCCGCCTCACGCATCGAGGCCTTCGTCATCAGCAGCTCCACATACGCCTATGGCGGTTATCCGGACATCGATGACCTGTTCCGCACCCAGGCGCAGGAGCGCGACCGCAAGCGGCGCGAAGCCACGCTTCATCAGATTCAGCGACTGATGCACGAGCGGGTCATGCACGCGCCGATTTTCGAGCCCGCCACCTTGCACGGTGTGGGACCACGCGTCGAGGAGCCGGCCATCGGCCTGAACCCGTTGCTATACTTCGCCGCGCCCTACGAGGACATCCGCCTGAAGAAGCCGTGAGGGGAGACGCGATGAGCGACAGTGGCCAGGACCTCGAATTTCTCACCGGCATCCGCGTGGTCGATTTCACCCAGTTCGAGGCGGGGCCGTCGTGCACCGAGACGCTGGCCTGGCTGGGCGCCGAAGTGGTCAAGATCGAGAACCCGAAGACCGGTGATCCCGCACGCCGGGTGCTTCCTGGCAAGGCTCCCGACGACCCGTGGTACTTCCACATGTTCAACGCCAACAAGAAGTCGCTGACGCTCGACCTCAAGTCGTCGCGCGGGCTGGCGCTCGTGAAGGACTTGTTGGGCAAGGCCGACATCACGGTCGAGAACATGGCGCCGGGGACGATCGAGCGTCTGGGGCTCGGCTACGACGAGGTGCGCAAGCTCAACCCGCGCATCATCTATTGCTCGATCCAGGGATTCGGCACGGGCAGCAAATACGAGAAGGGGCTCGCCTTCGACATGATCGCGCAGGCCGCCGGCGGCATGATGAGCGTGACGGGCTACCCCGACCGCCCGCCTGCAAAGCCCGGCCCGAGCTTCGGCGACACCGGCACCGGCATGCTGATGGCGATCACGATTCTCGGCGCGCTGCACGACCGGCAGCGCACCGGCAAGGGCCGTCGCCTGCAGGTCGCGATGCAGGACGCGATGCTCCACTACATGCGCACCTGCTTCGCGGTTCAGGCGCGCACCGGGAAGGCCGCCCAGCGACGCGGGCCGAAGAGCGTCATGGGCGCCAACGCGCCCTCGGGCCTCTATCAGTGCCGACCCCATGGCTCCAACGACTGGGTCTACGTCATCACGAGCCGCGCGAATCCCGAGCACTGGGCGCGACTGATGAAGCTCATCGGACGGCCCGAGCTGATCGAGGATCCGCGCTTTGCCACCGGCGAGGCCCGGCTGCAGAACGAAGCCGAGCTCGACGCGATCATCAACGAGTGGACGCGCAAGCACACGAAGGAAGAAGCGATGACGCTGATCAGCGGCGTCGGCGTGCCAGCGGGCGCGGTCTTCGACACGATGGAGCTGCAGAACGATCCGAGCTTCGAGAAGCGCGGGATCATGCAGGTGATGGACCACCCGAATGGCCCGTTCAAGATGCCGGCGTGGCCGGTGCGCGTCGACGGCGCGCCACCGCGTGTGAAGGCGTCGCCGCTGCTCGGTGAGCACAACGCCGAAGTCCTGAACGCGTGGCTCGGCCTCGGCGCCGCCGAGGTCGCCGCGTTGAAGAAGGACGGTGTGCTCTAGCCCTTCGCGGCCATGCGTTCGATGCGCGTCCACTCCCCATCGGTGACGGGCATCACCGACAGGCGCGCGATGCGGACCAATGAGAAGTCCTTGAACGCCGCGTCGGCCTTGATCTCGGCGAGCGTGACCGGCCGGGGAAGGCGCTTGACCGGGGCCAGATCCACCGCGACGTACTTGCCGCTCGAGTCTTCCGGATCCGGATAGGCGCCGGAGAGAGCTTTCGCGATCCCGACGACGGCCTTCTCGTCGCCGGTGTGGTAGTAGAAGATGCGGTCGCCCTTCTCGATGCCGCGCAGATGCCTCTGCGCGAGCGCGTTCCTGACGCCACTCCAGACCGCCTTCTTGTCTTTCACGAACGCATCCCAGCCGTAGTGGGTCGGTTCTTCCTTCACGAGCCAGTTCATGGTTGTCGAGTCGACGACGATTGCGTGAGCCACACACCCAACGAGGTCAATGCCAGGCCTCCGACCGCGAGCGGCGTGAGGCTCTCGGCCAGCAGCCACCAGCTGAGCAACGCCACGACACCCGGCACCAGATAGAAGGTCGCTGCCGCGCGTCCCGCCGCGCCACGGTTCAGGAGGAAATAGTACAGCGTCATCCCGCCGATGGACACGACAGCGACGTTCCACGCCACCGTTGCGACCGCCTCGACGTTCACGATCGCGTGCGGCGTCTCGAAGAGGAGCATCGCCACCAGCACGAGAATCGCCGCGGATGTGAGCTGCACCGCCGTCGCCGGCAGGAGCGGAACGCCGCGGCCCCAGCGGCCGAAGTACAGCGTGCCGCCCGCGAGACCCACGACGCCGAGGAGCCCGAGCAGGATGGCGGTGAGGTCGGCGCGACTGCCGGCTGCGCGCGGTCCGAGGACCACGATCACGCCCGCGAGCCCCAAAACGATGCCAAGCCACTGGCGCGGCCGCAGCGACTCACCCAGGAGCGGTCCGCCGAGCAGGGCGATCAGCAGCGGGCTCATCGCCTGCACCAGCGCCATGACCGCCGCATCGACGGTCACCATCCCGACGTGAAATGCCGCGAGCGTGACGCCATTCACCAGCGCTCCGGCGACTGCGAGGTGGTGCCAGCGTCCGCGCAGCGGCGCCCAGGACTCACGGCGCACCGCCATCACCGCGAGGAGGATTGCCGCCGCGGTGAAGAGTCGCACGCCGACGAAGAGCAGGGGCGTGACGAACCGCAGGCCGATGCGCGCGGTGACGAACGAGGAGCTCCAC
>Ga0114129_10000695_pt1 | contig 42405 bp, 38 predicted proteins | sample RhiMetdeltSRZDD1_FD_80071 | JGI IMG/M metagenome (GOLD analysis project Ga0114129, IMG submission 80071) | Populus rhizosphere microbial communities from Tennessee, USA - Rhizosphere MetaG P. deltoides SRZDD1 (version 2) (version 2) | ecosystem: Host-associated > Plants > Roots > Rhizosphere >...
ACTTCCCGGCCGAGGTATTCGGCGACCTCCACCTCGAGGCTGACGTGCGCACTGCCGGCGCCAAAGAAGCTGCGGAACAGTGTGCGGACCGAATCCACGAACGCGGGGCTCGGCGCTCCCAGGGCCGCTGCGCCGCGGCGGATGTTTTCGAGGTTGCTGAGGGCGCTGCCGCCGGGAAGAATGAGTTTCGACTTCCGGGTGACCAGCTTTCGTCCGCGGAACAGGATGTCAATCCGCCGCCGCTGTTCCTGCAGCAGATAGTCCATCGGGGTGAGCGCGCGCTCCGGCCCTTTCAGCATCGCGTCCAGATCGCCGACGGCGCCCTTGTTGTTGCGGTCGCTCTTCTTCCAGTCGGCCTTCTCGCCCTTCCACCGGTCGAACGACCGGCGAAGCGTCCGCAGATGACGGGCGCTCGGGAACACGTCGTAGTTCTTCAGTGCGGCATCGACGCTCTTGAGCGAGGCGCTCCGCATCGAGAGCACCCCGAGGTTGGTGCGGTGCATCCACTGGTCGTAAGTGATGTGCAAGGAAGCCTCTCAGATCGATTGAAGAATGATATCGTGCGTTCCATCGGGATCCGGTAGTCCCGGATCCGGTCGTCCCGAATCATGAGCCTTCTTCGAATCATCCAGTCCCCGGCGCAGCCGCAGGCTGACCTGAAACGCGTCTACGACGCGATCGTCATCGGCTCCGGCGCCGCCGGCGGCATGGCGGCGCACGTGCTGACCTCGCAGGGCATGAAGGTGCTGATGCTCGAAGCGGGAAAGAAGCTCGACATCGACAAAGAGCTCAAGTCGATGGAGTGGCCCTTCCAGCACCCGCGCCGCGGCGGCATGCCCCCGGACCATCACGCGCTGACGCTGAACGAGTACACGATCCGCCAGCCGCCCTACGCGGCCGGCCTGAAGCATTCGAAGGTCTTCTCGTACGTGCAGGGCTGGAGCGGTCCCGACTACTCCAAGAACATCGTCGTCAACGAGAAGGACCATCCGTATACGGGCACCAACTACGCGTGGGTCCGGGCGCGGTGCCTCGGCGGGAAAACCAACATCTGGGGCCGTCTCGCGTTGCGGCTGTCCGACTACGACTTCAAGGCCAAGTCGCACGACGGCTACGGCGAAGACTGGCCGATCTCCTACAAGGACATCGCTCCCTATTACGACCGGGTCGACGAGTATCTCGGCATCTCCGGCGTGAAGGAGAATCTGCCCTACCTGCCCGACAGCATCTTCCAGCGCCCGACCCGGCTCAACGCCGCCGAAGTCACGCTCAGGAACTCACTGAAGACGATGGGGCGCGTTCTCACGCCCTATCGCGCTGGTGTGACGACCGAGGGGTTGAAGCACAACAAGTATCGCAGCCGCTGTTTCGGCCGCGGGGCGTGCGCGCGCCGCACCGGCGGGTGCGACATCCACGCCGTGTTCGACTCCCCCACCGGCCTGATCTATCCGGCCATGGACACGGGTAACCTGACGCTCCGCACCAATGCCATCGCCCGCGAGGTCCTGGTGGACCGTACGAGCGGCAAAGCCCGCGGCGTGGCGTTCATCGACGCGGAAAACGGCCGTAGCTACGAAGCGCTCGCAACAGTCGTCGTGGTCGCCGCATCGACGCTCGAGTCTGCCCGCCTGCTGCTGCTCTCGAAGTCACCGACCCATCCGAACGGCATCGGCAACTCCAGCGGGCACGTCGGCCACAACTTCTGCGAGCACGTCATGGGGCCGAGCGTGACCGGCCTGGTCAAGGATCGCATCGGCCAGCCCCGCACGAACGACGACGGCCGTCCCGGCGGATTCTATGTGCCACGGTTCCGGAACCTGTCCGAGAGGCACCCGAATTTCATTCGAGCGTACGGCTTTGAAGGCGGCTCCGGCACGACGATGTTCCCCGGCAATGCCCACGACACACCGGGATTCGGCGCCGCGTACAAGAAGAACGTGCGCGACCATGCCGGCGCGTTCATCAGCATGGGCGGCTTCGGCGAGGTGCTATCGCGCTACGAGAATCAGGTCGCCCTCGATCCGGTGATGAAGGACAGGTGGGGTATTCCGGTGCTGCGGTTCAATTACCGGTTCGGCGACAACGAGAAGAAGATGTGCCAGGACATGGCCGAGACCGCCCAGGAAATGTTCGAGCGCGCCGGGTTCGAGATCGTGAGCATCGATCGCACGGTGCTCACCGAAGGCTGGTCGATCCACGAGCTCGGCACGGCGCGGATGGGCACGGACAGGAAGTCGTCCGTGCTCAACCAGTTCCAGCAGTCGCACGACGTCGGTAACCTGTTCGTGGTGGACGGCAGCAGCCATGTCAGCGCCTCGTGTCAGAACCCCACGTGGACGATCATGGCGCTTGCCTGGCGCTCGTGCGATTACCTGGTGTCGGAGTTCAGAAAAGGCAACCTGTGAGCGACGAACTCACCCGGCGCGACGCAATCAGGCTGGCGGCTGCGGCGACACTGGCGGCCTCGGTGGATGGTCCGGACGCGCTTGCCGCCCAGGCGGGCACAGCGGCGAGACCGGCCGCCACGACGTTCTTCACGCGCGCCGAGCTCGCCCTCGTCGACGAGCTCAGCGAGATGATTATCCCGACCGACGACCACTCACCCGGCGCGCGGGCGGCAAAGGTGGCCGGCTACATCGATGCGCGGCTCGCTGAAGCCTTCGAGGAGACGGACAGGACCAACTGGCGCCAGGGGCTGAAACTGATTGAGGACCTGTCGAAGCAGGCCGGGGGCCGCAGCTTCCTCGAGTCCTCACCCGAACAACGGCTCGCATTGTTGCAGCGGATCGCCGGGCCCGAGACGAAACCCGAGAAGGCCGAGGAGCTGTTCTTCGTGGAGTTGAAGTCACGGGTCGTGGACGCGTATTACACGTCGGAGATCGGGATCAAGCAGGAGCTCGAGTACCGAGGCAACACGTTCCAGGCGGAATTCTCCGGGATCGACGTCTCGCAGGAACGTTGACCTTCAATCGACTCGTTTCTTTCCCTGCCCTCCCGCCGCGGGGGGCGCCTGGCGCCTGCCGCCCTCGCACACTTCGCGGATTGCGTTGAGCAGCGTCGAGAGCTGGACCGGCTTGGTAAAGCACTTCACGCCTGCACTTCGGAACAAGTCCGAGGAGTCGTAGTACCCGGTCACGCAGATCACGGGCACGTCGGCCAGCTCCGGATCCGCGAGCTGCTGGCGGCGAAACTCCCAGCCGTCCATGATCGGCATCTGCAGGTCGAGCAGGATCACGCAGGGACGCCGGTGGCGCATCTTCGCGAGCGCCTCCTTGCCGTCGGCGGCCTCAACGGCGCTGTACCCGGAGGTTTCGATCAGACGCGCCATGAGCGCACGGATCCTGGCGTCGTCGTCAACGATCAGAACGAGGGACATCGAGGAGGCTGGACGCGGTCGTGGGTGCCAAAAGTGAACAGTGCCGTCGCAGCACGGCCGCGAGATCGTAGCACGGTGCGCCGCGGTAATATCGCCGCTATGTCACAGATCCACCGTCAGGTCCCCATCCGCGCCGCCCTTGGCGTGGCCGCGACGATCATCTCGAGCCTTGCGCTCCGGTCGGCGCAGCCTGCTCCAGACTGGGTCGCCCGAAGCAACGAACACACGCGGGTCGTTCTCGAGGCGCAGGCCAAGCTCGCTCCTGAAGGCGCCGCTCAGATTGGCGTCTCCGGCGTCGACGATCAGATCACGGATCTCGGCCCCGGATACACCCAGCGGATCCGCGAAAGCGTGACGAAGATCCAGCAGGAGCTGCAGCGCCGGTTGACGGCGGAAAAGGATCCCCTGGTCAGGCAGGATCTCGAGATCCTGCTCGACGCCATCCGCCAGCAGGTGCGCGGGCTCGACACCAGCGAGCGCCTGCTGCTGCCTTATACCAACGCTCCCGCCGCCGTTTTCAACAGCCTGCGCGGCCTGCTCGACGACCAGGTGCCGCAGGAACGGCGGCGCGCTGCCCTCGTGCGGCTCCGGAAATACACGGGTACGGAAACCGGCTTCAAGCCGTTCACCGAGCTGGCCCTCGAACGGCTCCGCGAGAAACTCCCTCGCCAGGAGCTCCTGGGCCCGTTCCGGGACCAGGTGGAGCGCGATCTCGGCAACATCTCGTTCTTCGCGAAGGGCCTCGACGAGCTTTTCAAGAAGTACGACATGCCGGATGCCGGGCCGCTCCTGGCCACGATGCGGACACAGTTCGCTTCCTACGAAAAGGCGATCCGCTCGGAACTGCTGCCACGCACCCGGACGGACTTCAAGCTGCCGCCCGAGCTCTACGCCAGCAATCTCGAGCAGTTCGGCGTCGATATCCCGCCGGCGGAGCTCGTGACGATAGCGCACAAGGCATTCGACGAGATTCAGGCCGAGATGCAGAAAATCGCCGGCGAGATCGGGCGCGAGCAGGGGAATCCGAAGATCGACTATCGCACCGTGATCCGTGACCTCAAGAAGAAGCAGCTGGTTGGCGATGCCATCCTTCCTCACTATCAGCAGCGCCTCAAGGAGCTGGAATCGATCATCGCCGGGAAGAAGCTGGTCACGCTGCCGGCGCGGCCGGCCCGGATCCGGATTGCGACGGCCGCGGAAAGCGCGCAGCAGCCCGCGCCGAACATGCGGCCGCCGCGCCTCATCGACAATCGCGGCGAGCAGGGTGAGTTCGTGCTGCCCTTGAACATTCCGTCGGCCGATCCTTCAAAGGCCAAGCAGTACGACGATTTCACGTTCGAAGCGGCGTCGTGGACGCTGACCGCACACGAAGCGCGCCCGGGACACGAGCTCCAGTTCGCGGCGATGGTGGAGCACGGCGTCTCGCAGGCCCGCGCGATCTATGCGTTCAACAGCACCAACGTCGAGGGCTGGGGCCTTTACGCCGAGTACATCGTGAAACCATTCATGCCGCGGGAAGGCCAGCTGATTTCACTGCAGCACCGGTTGCTGCGCGCGGCGCGGGCCTTCAGCGACCCGGAGCTGCAGCTGGGCAAAACGACGCCGGAACGCGTGAAGCAATTGCTGATGGACGACGTGGTGCTGTCGGACGCGATGGCAACGCAGGAAGTCGAGCGGTACACGTTCCGGGCACCCGGGCAGGCGACCAGCTACTTCTATGGCTATTCCCGGCTCCTGCAGGTCCGGAACGACGTCGAACGTGCCGTCGGCTCCCGCTTCGACGCGCTCAAATTCCACGACTTCGTGCTTGCCCAGGGCCTGCTCCCGCCCCGGCTGCTCCAAAAAGCGGTCATGGCCGATTTCGTGCCGGCCGCAAAACGTTGACGCAACAGGCGAACCGAGTACCGCCGGGCACCAGAGGTCCTTTATAGTAGCGCGCTGATGCTCGGCGACTTTCTCCAGTACGGTCTCATTGTCCAGGCCATCGCGCTCACTCACTTCGTCCGGCGTCGCCCGGACGGGTTCTGGATCTTCGTCATCATCATGGGCGGCGGCGTGGGCGCGCTCATCTACATCCTCGTCGAGGTCATCCCCGACGTCGTGCTCCTGCGCGGCGCGGTGCAGGTGTTCCCCCGCCGCAAGCGGATCCGCTACCTGGAGGCGGCGATTCTCGACAACCCGTCAGTCGGCAACTACGAAGAGCTCGGGGACCTGTATCTGGAGGACGGCAAGTTCGCCAAGGCACGCGAGTGCTTCGATCGCGTCATCTCTCCTCGAACCGGCACGGCCGATCCCTTCTATCGTCGCGGGCTGGCAGCCATGGCTCTCGGCGACCATGCGGCAGCCGTTGCCGATCTGGAGCAGGCGGTCAGAATCGATCCCAGGTACGACTACCAGCGCGCGGCGGGCCTCCTCGCTCACGAGCTCGGCCAGGTCGGCCGGACCGACCAGGCGCTGGCACAGTTCGCGGCTGTCACCGAAACATCGACGCTGTCGGAAACCCAGTACAACTACGCGTCTCTTTTAGCCGCGCGTGGCCGCACCGCGGAAGCGAGGGAGTGGGCGCAGCGGATCCTGGCGAAGAAGCCGACGATGCCGGCTTACGTCCGCCGCCAGGAGAGGCCGTGGTTCAGGAAGGCAAGGGCGCTGATCAAGAAGGTGGGCTGAACTCATTGCAGAGTCATTTGTCCGCGAAGATCATCTCCCCGTACTTCTCGAACTCGTGAAACGAGTCGCCCACCGGCGCCCAATCCCATTGCGTCCTGTTCCCGTCGTCGTGGTCCATACGGTAGACGTTGAACCGCCAGCGCGCGCCTGGCTTCGGGGGGACGTTCTGGAGCGGCCGAAGCAGCGCGTACGGGATGAAGAACTCGGCGCGCCAGCCCTGGATCGCCGCGCCCGATGTCTTCTGGCCGCCTGACACGGTGGTGGCCTTCCGGATCTTTCGATCCTTTTCGTAGTGCCACGGACGCCAGCCGAGGAACTGTCCGTTGAAGTTCGGAATCAGGATCGGCAGCTCGTGGTTGAGCGGCGAGATCTCGTACTCGAAATAGGCCGGATACCGTTCATCGGTCCACAGGAAGACCTCGTAGACATCCTCGTTCCAGAGATCCATGAAATCTTCGGCCATCGTCGCCGTGAGCTTCCGGTCGGTGCCGTCGATCAGGAAATAGATCCCGGTCTTCGAATAGACCGACTTGAATCGCGTGTCGTAAGGATGCCCGTCGGGCTGCCGGCGGCGGAGCGGCGTCCACTCCGCGCTCTTCCAGGCGGCGTTGTCGCCGGAGCCATTGACTTCGAAGTCCGCGACCGGACGGACGGTCAGCTGCGGCCGCCCTGCTGCCTTGGTGGATGTCTGGGCCTGCACCGCGCCATCATACCGAGTCATACCCGACGCCATGGAGATGGCGACAACACCGATGATCATCACGGTGCGGCTGCGCATGCAAAGGCCTCCTTGGAGCATCGACGTCAACGGGCCAGCACGACGCGCTTCCGTGTTCGCGCCGATTCGCGGGCCGCGTCCAGAATCTCGGTCGCGATCATGTTGTTCTCCAGCGACGAGAGGGCATTCGGCCGGGTCGTTCCGCGCACCACCGCGAGCAAGTGGGCGATCGAGTCCTTCTGATCGGGAGGCCGCGGATCGGGCGCGACCGCATGATCGGGCTGCCCCGGGAGTGCGACCCGCAAGCTGTTTCCTCCCGTCGCGATTGCCCACCCGCGCTGGCCGTAGACCTCGAAATCCTTCCGGTTGAAGGGCCAGTTCCAGGACGCCTGGATAATGCCCTGGGCTTTTGAATACTCGACAAGTATCGTCGCTTCGTCATCCACCTTCGGATAGGTTTCGGGCTGGAACTGCTGGGTCGTTGCGGTTACGGCGAGCGGCCGCTGATTGTCCATCATCCACGTCATCAGGTTCGCACCGTAGCACCCGAAGTCGAAGAGTGCGCCGGCGCCGTTTCGCCCGGGATCGCGAAGCCAGTCGAGGAACTCGGCCTGCACCTTGATCGCCTTCGGCCCGCTGTGGCCGTCCATCGCGACCATCTTCCGTATCTCGCCAAGCTCGCCGCGTTCCTTGATGAGCGACCACATCGAGCCGTGGCTCGGATACCAGGTGGTCTCGAAATTCACGAGCACCTGGATGCCGCCCTTCTCCGCCGCACGCTTGATGCGCTGCGCGTCGGCATTGCCAAGGGCGAGCGGCTTCTCCATCATCACGTGCATCCGCCGCGATGCCGCCGCCTCGACGATCCCCGGATGGTCGGCGGTATTGGTGAAGGATGCGACCGCCTCGGGGTTCGTCTTCGAGAGCATCGTGCCCAGATCGGTGAACAAAACGCTGTCGGGAAGCTTGTACTGCTTCGCGTAACCGTCGAGCAGGGTGCGATCGGGATCGAACACCCCGACGATCTGGACGTCCTGCCTTCCCTGAGCGCCGCGCAGGAACCCGCCGACATGCCCGTGAACAAGCCCGGCAATCGCCAGCCGGAGCGGCGCCTGCTGACGCGCGGCACCAGTCCCTGCAGAGGCCAGGAGTCCAATCGTCGTTATCACGCAGGTCAGGATGATTCGCATGAGGTTGTCACTCGCTCGCGGGAGTCTACAGCAATGTCCTGAAGGGAAAAATTCACCATCGCCCTGACCTGTGGCAAAATCTGCCCGCCGGCAGTGGGTTCAGCTCGAGGCTGCCGGGCCGCCGTTCCGGCGGTTCTGAACGACAATTTCACAGGTGCAGCGATGAACCGACGACATTTCCTGATGAGTACGGCGGTAATGGCCGGGAGCGCGGCCGTGAAGGGCTTCGCCCAGAGTCCCAATGAACGGGTGCGTATCGCAGTGATCGGGCTGGGGGGCCGGGGCGGCAGCCACGTCAACGCGTGGTCGCGCATGGCAAATGTGGAGATCGCCGGGATTTGCGACGTCGACGAGTCGCACATCGGCGAGAAGTTCAAGCTCCTGGAATCGCGCGGCGTCAAGTCGCCGACGACATTCGTCGACTTCCGGAAGATCCTCGACGACAAGAGCATCGACGCGGTGTCCATCGCGACGCCGAATCACTGGCATACGCTGATGACCGTGCTGGCCTGCCAGGCCGGCAAGGACGTCTACGTCGAGAAACCGTGCTCCCACAACGTGTTCGAGTCGCAGCAGATCGTGGCCGCGGCCCGCAAGTACGACCGCATCGTCCAGCAGGGCAGCCAGAGCCGGTCGTCACCGGCGCTGCGGGAGGCCGTGCAGAAGATGCGCGAAGGCGAGTTCGGCGAGGTCTACATGACGCGCGGGCTCTGCTACAAGTGGCGCGACACCATTGGCAAGACGCCGGCCGAGCCGGTGCCGCCCGGCGTCGACTACGACCTCTGGACCGGTCCGGCGCCGATGCGCCCGTTCACCAAGAATCGCTTCCACTACAACTGGCACTGGTTCTGGGACACGGGCAACGGCGACATCGGCAACCAGGGGATTCACGAGATCGACAAGTGCCGCTGGGGTCTCGGCGTCACGCACCCGACCAAGGTCACCGCGATCGGTGGCAAGTTCATGTTCGACGACGACCAGGAAACGCCGAACACGATCTCGGCGAGCTACGAGTTCGACGTCGACGGCAAGAAGAAGATGATGACCTTCGAAGTCCGTCACTGGATGTCGCCGCACGAGGCCGGTATCCAGGAAGGCAAACCGGGCAACACCATCGGGAACCAGTTCTACGGTTCCAAGGGTTACCTGGTCATGGACAACTACAACAAGTACTACTCGTTCATGGGCAAGGACCAGACGCCGGGCCCGACGGCGACTGCCCCCGATACCCACTGGCAGAACTTCATCGACGCCGTCCGCAGCCGCAAACGCCAGGATCTCAACGCCGAGATCGAGGAAGGCGCCCTGTCCTGCAACCTGGTGCACCTGGCCAACATCAGCTACCGGCTTGGACGGACGATCCACTGGGACGCGAAGACCTGGAAATGCATCGGCGACGACGAGGCCACCAGGATGTTGACCCGCGACTACCGTAAGCCTTACGTGGTTCCCACGATCGCCTGAAGACACCACGCCGCGGGCGGGAGATCCGCTCGCGGCGCTTGCCTAGCCTCTGCCGATCAGCGGCATCTTGGTCGCCATCACGGTCATGAACTGCACGTTCGACTCGAGCGGCAGGCTGGCCATGTAGACCACTGCCCTCGCAACGTCATTGACGTCCATGCGCGGCTCGACCATGCGCGTGCCGTTGGCCTGAGGGACACCCTCCGCCATCCGTGCGGTCATGTCCGTGGCCGCGTTACCGATGTCGATCTGGCCGCAGGCAATGTCATAGGCGCGGCCGTCGAGCGAGGTGGACTTCGTCAGGCCGGTGATCGCGTGCTTGGTCGCGGTGTAGGGCGCCGAGTTCGGCCGCGGGACCTGCGCGGAGATCGAGCCGTTGTTGATGATGCGCCCACCGCGCGGGGTCTGTGCCTTCATCACGCGGAACGCTTCGCGAGTGCAGAGGAACGCGCCGGTCAGGTTGACGTCGACCACGGCACGCCACTGCTCGATGGTGAGGTCCTCGAGCCGCACCCCCGGCGCGGAAATGCCGGCGTTGTTGAACACGAGGTCGACGCGACCGAACGCCTCGACGGCCCGGCCAAACAGGCGCGCCACTGCATCCGGGTCGGTGATATCGGTCGGCATGGCCACAGCTCGATCGTCCGGGCCGGCCTCGCGCGCCGCCTTCTCGAGCTGCTCCGCGCGCCGGCCCGCCAGCACCACCGACCATCCGGCGTTCGCCAGCGCCATCGTCACCGCGCGCCCGATGCCGCTCCCCGCTCCAGTCACAATCGCAATCATGGCTGGTACTTTACCGTCTCGAGCCCTCATCCTTCAGCTGCAGAGCCTGGCTCGCCGTAGCGCGAAGCGCGGAGGCGGCGAGGTGGTACGATCGAGACCGAAAGCAGCGCGCCAAAGGCGCGCTTGCAAGAGCGGAGCGGGGCCCCGGGGCCCCGCGAGCGAAGGCGTAGGGGGGTCCGGCGGGGCGAAGCCCCCCGGAATAAGAGGAGGGACCGTGGCCACCAATAAGAAAGATCAGGACGGCCTGACGCGCCGGGATTTCACTACGCGAGTCGGCGCGGCCGCCGCGGGTCTCGCGATTGGCGGGGAGTTCTTCCGGGTCTCGGCCCAGGGAAGCGGCGTGCGGGGCCGCGTGCTCGGCGCGAACGACCGGGTCATCACCGCCAGCATCGGCGTCCGGGGTCAGGGCAACTCGCTGAAGCAGGGGTTCGCGCGGCTGCCGAATGTGCAGATCAAGACGTTGTGCGACATCGACGCGAACCTCGAAGCGTCGAGGGTCAACGACAAGGAACTGGCGGACGTGCCGACGTTCAAGCCCGGGTTCGTTCAGGATCTCCGGCGGGTGCTCGACGACAAGGACGTCGACGCCGTCGTGATCGCGACGCCGAACCACTGGCACGCGCTCGCCGCCATCTGGGCGCTGCAGGCCGGCAAGCACGTCTACGTCGAGAAGCCCGCATCGCACACGATCTGGGAAGGCCGCCGGATGGTCGAAGCGGCGACCCGCTACGGCAAAGTGGTCCAGGTCGGCACCATGAACCGCAGCCGTCCAGCCGTCCGGGCCGCGATCAAGTACATCCAGGACGGCGGGCTCGGGAAGGTCTACATGGCCCGCGGTCTCTGCTTCAAGCCCCGCGCCGGCATCGGCAAGTATCCCGACGGCCCGATGGCGCCCGGCGAGAAGTACAAGTTGAGCAGCATCGCCACCAGCTTCGAGCCGCCGTACGACACGGCGTACCTGTCGAAGGTCGATTACGATCTCTGGCTCGGTCCGGCGCCGAAGCGGCCGTTCAATCGCAATCGCTTCCATTACAACTGGCACTGGCACTGGGAGTACGGCAACGGCGACACCGGAAACCAGGGTCCCCATCAGTTCGACATCGCGCGCTGGGGGCTCGGCAAGCAGGAACACCCGATCAAGGTCGTCTCCACGGGCGGCTACTTCGGACCCGAATCATCGCAGGAAACGCCGGATACGCAGACCGCGCTCTACGAATACGCCGACGGCACCCTCCTCGAGTTCGGCACCCGCGGCGAGCACACCAACGACGAAGGCGGCGTCCGGATCGGCGTCATCTTCAACGGCGCCAAGGGGTGGCTCTGGATCGACGAGACCGGCCGCAACTGGCAGTCCTACCAGGGACCGGTCGGCGAGAAGAACGAGAAGGGACCTGGCTCGGGCACGACCGGTGGCGAAGTCGGCCTGACCACGAGCGAGGGCAACCACATGCAGAACTTCGTGGATGCCATCCGCGCGAACGATCCGAAGCTGCTGACCTGCGACATCCTCGAAGGCCATCTCTCGGCGGCGTTGCCGCACCTGGCGAACATCTCGTATCGGGTGGGGCATCAGCTGCGCTTCGATCCGAAGACCGAGCGGTTCGAGGACGACAAGAAAGCGGACGCGCTCCTCAATCGCGATGGTGGATATCGGAAAGGGTTCGAGATTCCGAAGTCGTTCACGTAGTTCCAGTTTCCAGTAGCCAGTTTCCAGTAAAGTCAGACGTGATCGTCGACTCACTACTGGAAACTGGTAACTGGTAACTGGCTACCACCGCTTCCCACGCGCAGCTACCAGCTCCTCATAGAACCCGAGCGTCTGCCGGGCGATACTCGTCCAGGAAAACTGCTGCTCGACGCGGAGCCGCGCTTTTTCCGCCATCGACTGGCGCAGCGCCGGATCGTCGAGCAGCACGTTCACCGCGGCCGCCAGGTCCCGTGAGAACTGGTCGGGATTGCGGGGCTCCACTTCGGTCGCGCTGATCGCCTCCGGCGCGACCAGCAATCCCGTCACGCCGTGGTCGACGACTTCCGGGATCCCGCCAACCGACGATGCCACGACCGGGGTCTCGCAGGCCATCGCCTCGAGGTTGATGATGCCGAACGGCTCGTAGACCGAGGGGCAGACGAAAATCGCCGCGTGCGTATAGAGCGCGATCACCTTGTCCTTCGGCAGCATCTCCTGGATCCAGACGATGTCGTGCTGGCTCTGGGCGCGCGCCCGCTCCACGGCTTCAGTCATCTCAATTGCGATTTCGGGTGTGTCCGGCGCCCCGGCACACAACACGATCTGCACGCCTGCCCGGATGTGCCGGATCGCGTTGACGAGGTGGATGATGCCCTTCTGCCGGGTGATCCGCCCCACGAAGAGCACGAACGGCGCATCGGCCCGAATGCCGTACTGCCCGAGCACGGCGGGGTCGGGCCGTGGGCGGTACTGCTGAAGGTCAATCCCGTTGTGGATCACGCGCACGCGCTCGGGAGCAACGTGATAGATGGCCTGAACGTCGTTCTTCATCGCCGCTGACACGGCGACGACCCCGTCCGCGTTCTGGTATGCGGTGCGCTCCAGCCAGCTGGAGGCGTGGTACGCGGTGCCGAGTTGTTCGACCTTCCAGGGCCGGTGCGGCTCGAGCGAATGCGTGGTCAATACGAGCGGTACGTCCTGCAGCTGCTTCACCAGGCAGCCCGCAAAGTGCGAATACCAGGTGTGGCAATGGACGATGTCGAGATCCGTTGCCATGCCGCTCATGACGAGGTCCTGCATCAGGGTGTCGAACAGCTTGCTGTGCCGAGGATCCTGCGCCGGAATCCTGGCCGGAGGCTTTACGCCATTCACGACCAGCGTGGCCGAACGCTCCGCCTGCTCTCCGAACGCCAGCACCCGCACGAAGTTCTGCCCATCGTCCAGCGCCGCGAGCTCGCGGGTCAGGTATTCGACGTGCACGCCGGCCCCGCCGTACACGTTGGGGGGGTATTCGTTCGTCAGGATGCCGATTCGCATTTGGGCATCATAGCGGTTCAGGGTGCCGGGTTCAGGGTTCCTGGTTCGGTTCGGGGTTCTTGGTTCACGGTTCTCGTCGTAGCAGAAGCGGCAATGTCGAGCGCGCTCAAGAGTCGCGGTCTTTGCGATGCGTCCCGGACGAGGGTTGAATTTCTACAGATTCTCAGGCCGGCGCGAGTTCTGCAGAGGCTGTCTCACGTGACCTCCGCAAAACGGCTCGAGGACCTCGAAGTCTGGCAGCTCGGTACCGAGCTTCGTGATCTCGTGGTGGCATCGATCGACAAGTACGGTACCGGCATGAGCCGGGACTTCAAGGACGATCTCCTCCGCTCTTCTCGCTCCATTCCAGCGAACGCCGCGGAGGGCTTCGGCTACTTCGAACCGACACAGTTCGCAAAGTATCTTCGGATTGCTCGTGCGTCAGCGATGGAAACCAAGAATCACCTTCTGGAATGTCGCCCGTTCTTCCCGGCAGGCGACGTCGCCCGCATGTTGGAGCTGACCCGTCGAACGCTCGCAGCACTGGCCGGCCTGATTCGATATCTCGACGCGTGCGATCGCCGCCGTGCGAACCAAAGAGGCCGTCACCGAACCTGAACCCTGGACCCTGGACCCTGAACCGAACCCCGGAACCCTGAACCGAACCTGAACCTGGCACCCTGAACCTAGAACCGTCGCCTATAGACAGTCACCGTCGGTCCCGGCCGCTCGACTTCACCGAATCCCGAGAACGGAACGAAAAACGCATCCTGTTGATCGTACATGCCGCCGGCATCCAGGTTCGTCGTACCGCGCACGGTATACACCGGCTCATAGTGTTCGGCGACGAGCTGACGCAGGGCGGGATGGGCCGACGCGTAGTGGCGCAACGGCGCCTCGGAAATGACGATCCAGTCCGGGATCAAGCCTTCGGGATGACCGAACGACTGCGTGTTCGGGTCGAAGCGCCATTCGTGATATCGCCGCTCGCGAAGATCGAGGCGGGTATAGTCGCTGCCGGCATCGTGCAGGGTGTGTTCGGGACGTAGTTGCGGCCCGAGCCACTGCGCGGCGATGACACGACTGTCGGTACGGCCCATCACCAGGTCCATGCGGACGCTAGTCAATGCGGGAGGTCCGGCAATGACCGCAATCAGCGCGACGATTGCCAGCGTGCGTGCGGTCCCTCCTCGCGAGATATCCATCCCGCGGCCCGGGCGCACCAGCACATCTGCGGCGGCGCTCGTCGCCATTGCCGCGAACAGGCACACGATGGGCACCAGCGGCAGCACGTATCGAAAGAAGACCGTGTAGCCACTGCCGATGACCGCGTAGTAGGCAGCGGCGAACGACGCGATGAGGAATGTGTGCTGCGGACGACGGCGCGCTCCGATTGCGACGCCTGCCAGGCTGGCAACGAGCAGCAGCAGCCCGCAGCCGTATGGCAGCGATCGCACGGCGTGCGCGTACCAGCCCCGGCCGAGCGGCACGGCATGGCCACCGGACAGGTGGGTGAGGTCGTAGCTGAAGTCAGCAGCGAACGCGGGGAAATCGAGCACGGCGTACGGCGTCCCGGCCACGAATCCCGCCGCGAATGCTGCGGCGAAGATCGCGGCGGGCGCCAGGGATCGCCACCGTCGGGAGGCCCACGATCCGGGGCCCGGCGCGGCCACGAGAAGAATCTGCGCCGCCGCCATGGAGACGACTACGACGGCTGCGTTGTATTTCGCCGATGTGGCCAATCCGCCCAACAGTCCGGCAATGGCGAACTGCCGGTGCCCCTCTCCTGTCACGGTTCCTCTCGCCGTGTCATACGCCGTCGCCAGCGCAGCCAGAGACGCTGTGAGCAACAGCGTCATCAGCACGTCGGTCATCGCGAAGTGCGAATCCCGCACGTGGAGCGGAGCCACCGCCAGGAAGCCGGCTGCAAACAGCCCCACGCTTTGCCCGCCGATCCGCTGCCCGAGCCGGAGCAACGGGATGACGGTAAGGGTTCCGGCGACTGCTACGGCCGTGCGCGCGGTGATCAGCGCGACGTCCACCGGGAGTGAATGGTCGAGTCCCGCGAGCGAGCGAATCGCCGACACGGTCCCGAGGGCCCCGGCGAATACGTAGAACGTGAGGGATGGCCAGTGGAAGAAATGCGGGTTGAGATCCCCGTTCAGGACTCCGACGGCGCGGCTGATCGATTCAGCCTCGTCCGGCCGCGCGTAGAGAAACGGCAGGCCGAACCAGACCGGGAAGACGCGGAGCGCTGCGGCAATCAGGAGGATTGCCCACAGCCAGGCCTCGACTGGGCTCAGCCTGGCCTGAGCGCGGTCGAAGGGCCTGCGCGTAGACGTCATCTACGCGCCGATTTTACAGTCGTCTTTACTTGACCCCGAGACGCTTGCGCCACTCGGCGTAGAAACCCTCGGGCTGTACGTTGAGCGTGCTGAGCGCCTGATCGACCGTGTGGCCGCCACCCAGCATCTGCAGGAACACTCCGAGGTTCGGCCCCAGACGCTCGGTGAGAATCTGCGCGGCGACGGCGCTCTCGGCGTACGCGACCAGCGCGTCGCGGCCGTTCAGGTGCCCGAAGCCGTCTGCGAGGTCCTCGAGCGGGAAGATCTCGCCCGTCCGGTCCAGCACCTGTTTCACCCAGCTCCGATCGCCGGATTCGAGGATGCTCGCGAGTCCCTCGTTCACCCAGGCTGGCACGTTCCGCGGCGCGGCATGCTCGATGATCGCGTGAACCAGCTCGTGCCGGACGACGCGGTCGAGCGCGGCGGGGGTGCGCATGGCACCGCCGACGGCGAGGCGGATGCGACCGTCGAACTCGCCACCCGCCCACGCCGGCGCGCGCGTCACGTCCTGGAACTGCTTGTTCGTGTAGAGAACGACGGTCAGCGTCTGGCTCGGATAACTGTTCAGCGTCTTGCCGATGTTCCAGTAGGCGGACTCGAGCACCTGGTGGACCCGCGCGCCGAGCGCCTGCTGTTCCGCGCCCTCGAAGAGCACGCGGAAGCGCACGCCCGCCCGTTCATCGAATCGCGAATGCAGCGCCGACTCCTTGCGCCACTGCTCCAGCTGCGAACGGATGCCGACGTCGCGCGGCGCGAGCGCCGCCGCCTTCTCCATCGATCGGATGGCCAGGTCGAGATCGCTGTTGGCGTAGGCCACGATCCCAAGCAGCCTCGCCGCCTGGACGAACGACGCGTCGTATTCGAGGGCGCGTTTCAGCGACGCGATCGCCGCATCGTTCCTGCCGAGCGCGTAAGCGGCCCAGCCGGCGCCAAAGTGAAGGACCGGGTCCCTCGGACTTCGCTCGAGAGCCTCACGAAAGATGCCGGCAGCGCGGCCCGCGTCACCCTGGTTCAGGGCGAGCCACGCTTCAGGCGCCGGAAGCTCCTGACCACCGGCACCGACGCGCGCGCCGAAGATGGTGACCAGGAACACGAAGCACCAGAGCAGGCGGGCACGGGGCCGGCGAAGTCGCATCCCCCGCGAGACGGCAAGGGACATTCCTGACGAAAAAATGCGGATTGTTACCGATCGGAACCTGGTCGGGTCGCCGGCGATTACGGTTGTGATGGCGAGGTGCGGATTCTGTATGGATTACCCGGCGACAATTCTCACTATCGTTCCCCAGGGATCGGCGGCGGTCACCGCCGTTTCCTCCCGGTTGATTGGGCCGCCAGCTGATTCGATACTCCGCGCAACCGCATCGACGTCGGCCGCCGAGGGCAGCACCACGGTCCAGGACAACAGGCGGGAGTCCTGGTCGGTGGCCGGCGGCCCGGACGACCACGTGTTGGTGCCGAGGTGATGGTGGTAGCCGCCAGCCGACAGGAACAGCGCGCCGGGGTAATTCCACACGACTTTGTCGAGGCCGAGGCCGTCGTGATAGAAAGCCGCCGCGCGATCGAGGTCGCCGACATGCAGGTGCACGTGGCCGATGACGGTCCCGCCCGGCATCCCGGTCCATGGTGCGGGACCGGCCGCGGCCAGCAGGTCACGGATGTCGAGCCGCTCGGTCGTCATGTACAACTGCCGACCCTGGACCCGCCAGCTGGCGCGCGGGCGATCGGCATAGACCTCGATGCCAAGCCCGTCGGGATCGCTCAGGTAGAGCGCTTCGCTGACCGCGTGATCCGCACTGCCGGCGTATTCGCCCAGCTCGCCGAGATGCCGGACGAATCGCCCCAGTGAGGCGCGATCGGGCACGAGAATCGCGAAGTGATAGAGACCAAGCCGGCCGCCATGCGGCACCGGCCGCGCATCCGGCCGTTCGTGCAGCCAGACGAGCGGCTGGTCCTCGCCTTCGGCCGCCAGACCAATGGCGTCGCCTGCCCCGGCCAGCCGACGAAGCCCGAGCACCCTCTCGTAGTACTCCACCGATCGCGCAAGGTTCCGCACCTGCAGCCGCACGGCGCCGAGGCGCGTGCGGTCTGGCAGGCGGTGATTCGGAGGCAGGATTCCGTAGTCAGGCGGCAATTCGACTCATTGAAACAGCTGCGGAACGAACTCGTTGAGGTAATTCCTCCAATTGATCCACGTATGCCCGCCCGGCGATTCCTTGAAGACCGGCGTGAACCCGTGCTTCTTCAGCAGATCGACCGTCGCCTGCGTCGTCGTAATCAGGCCGTCGTCTTTGCCGGTCGCGAACCAGACCAGCTTGAGGCCTTTCTTGAGGGCCGCGCTGTCGAGCATCTTCGCGTGGGCGGTCTCCCATTCCGTCGCCGTCAGGGCCGGCGGCGGCGCGGGCGCACCGGATGGTACAGGCGCTGCGGGAGCGGCCGCGGCCGGTGCGGCGGCGGGGGCGGGCGGTGGCGTTGCCCCGCGGCCACCGGGTCCGGTCATGCCGGGAAACGCGCCGAGGAGGCCTGCGCTGTAGACGCCGATATACGCGAAGCGATCGAGATGCGGGAAGGCGATGTGCAGTGTGTGGTTGCCGCCCATCGACAGCCCGGCGATCGCCGTGTTCGCGCGATCGGTCAGCACCCGGTAGTGTTTCTCGACGTACGGCTGCACGTCCGTGTTGAAGTCCTTCACGAATTCTTCGGTGCCCGCCCGTCCGCCGGCCCCGCCGGGGCCACGCCGCGTGTGCCCCGCCGGCATCACGACGATCATCGGCTTCGCCTTCTTGTCCGCCAGCAGGTTGTCGAGAATGAAACCGGCACGACCCACAGTCGACCAGGCGTCGTCGCTGTCGCCGGCTCCGTGGAGCAGATAGAAGACCGGATACTTGTCGCTCTTCGCCTCGTAACCTGGTGGCGTGTAGACGTGCATCCGCCGGAACGCCTGCAGCGAGGTCGAGTAGTACGTGACCTCCGCAATCGCGCCGCGCGGCACGTCGCGAGTGTCCATGAACTCCGAGCCCGGCACGTACATGAGGCTCCAGACGTTCGTGTTCGATTCACTCGTCTGGTGATTCCGGGGATCGATCGTCGCGACGCCGTCCACGTTGAAGTTGTACCGGTAGGCACCCGGATCGATCGGGCCGATCGTCACCTGCCATATGCCGTTGTCGCCCTTGGTCAGCTGGGTCGTCTGGCCGACGCCGGGGATGTCGCCGGCTGCCAGCCGGATCGCCTGCGCGTTCGGTGCGTAGATCCGGAACGTCACCTTACGGTCAGCGGCGATCTCGGGCGAGACCACGGTCGCTGCCGGCGACGGGTTACCCCGGCCCTGTGGCGCGGGGGCCGCCGCGGCCGGCGCCTGCGCGAACGCCGCCTGACCGGCGCAGACCGTCATCGCGGCGAGAATTGCCGCACTCACTCGTCTCATCAGTTCCTCCTCGGAAAACACATCTTACCTTGCGGCTTGGAAGTGCTCAGCTCGATCCGCGGTCCGCAATCCGCGGCCCGCAGCCCGTGGGTTGCCGGCCCTACAGAACGACTGAGCCCGTTCCGGACCGCGGACCGCGGACCGCGGCTGAATCACGATATCGTGAATGCCCGAGTGCGAGATGCAGACTGTGACGTCCTGATCGTCGGCGCCGGTGCAGCCGGTCTCGCTACCGCGATCTTCGCGCGAATGCGGAATCCTTCGCTGCGCGTTCGACTGCTCGATGGCGCGCGGCAGCCTGGCGCGAAGATTCTCGTCAGCGGCGGCGGCCGGTGCAATGTCACGAATCGCGTCGTCACGGAACGCGACTTCTGGGGCGGTCCGCCAACCATCATCCGGCGCGTGCTGCGGGCGCTGCCCGTGGACGCGACAGTACGGTTCTTCGAATCTGCCGGTGTCACCTTGCACCAGGAGCACGACGGCAAGCTCTTTCCTGATTCGAATCGAGCCCGCGACGTGCTCAACGCGCTGCTCAATCAGGCGACGTCCCACGGCGTCGAACAGCTCTGGTCGCATCGCGTTACAGCGATCGCGCCACGAGATGGCCATTTCATGGTTTCAACGCCGGCGGGTGACCTGACTGCGACGCGCGTCGTGCTGGCCAGCGGTGGACAATCGCTGCCGAAGAGTGGGAGTGACGGCACAGGCTACCGCTTCGCGCAAGCACTGGGACATCGACTCGTTTCGACTACACCTGCCCTGGCGCCGCTCCTTCTCGCCCCCGATGTCTCGACGAGTAACGGGACCGCCATGCACGCGGAGCTCTCGGGCGTGTCGCTCGACGCGACGCTGACGGCCTGGATCAACGGCCGCGCCGGGGCCCGGCTGCGCGAATCGCTCTTGTGGACGCATTTCGGGATCAGCGGCCCCGTCGCCCTGAACGTGTCGCGACACTGGCTGCGCGCGGTTCTCGAAGGCCGGACAGTTGCCGTGACGGCAAACTTTGCCGGCGACCTCGACTTCGAAGACGTCGAGCGCTTCTGGCTCGATCGCGCACGCGATCGACCATCGTCGTCGATCGGAACCACTCTGGCCAGCCTGGTTCCTGCGTCGGTCGCGGCCGCCCTCCTGGAGCGACTCCCGCTCGATCCGGCGATCACGCTTGCCGCGCTGCGGCGGGACGATCGGCGCCGCCTGACTGCCGCGCTGACCGCATGGCCGCTCGCGATTACCGGCTCGCGCGGCTACAACTACGCGGAAGCCACTGCCGGAGGTGTCGACCTCCGCGAGATCGATCCCGCGACCATGGAGTCGCGACAGTGCCCCGGGCTTCATCTCGTCGGCGAAATCCTCGACGTGGACGGCCGCATCGGCGGCTTCAACTTCCAATGGGCATGGTCGAGCGCGTCGGTCGCGGCAGATGCTCTGGCGCGCCGCTAATGCCTTCACTCCGTTTCTTCGCCTCAACCGTAAGGCTGGTACGTTTATCGCAGTCTGCCCTCCCCGGAGGGAACGATGGGAATCTTCAGCACAACCGTGGCACGGCGCGCCACGTTGGCCATCATCTTCAGCGCCGTCGCGGTCGCAGGTGCGTCCGCGCAAAACCAGCGATCCATCCGCTTCGCGTCAATGGACACCAACCGCGACGGAGTGATCAGCCGCAAGGAGTGGAACGGCAGCGATCGATCCTTCCGGGTCCACGACTGGAACGGAGACGGCATCCTGTCGGGCGACGAAGTCCGTCCGGGGGCACGCCGGCAGAACGCGAATGAGGACGAGTTCGACTATGCCGAGCGTGAGTATCCGTTCGACGACTGGACCGCGCGTGGTTTCTCCGCGCTCGATCACAACAACGACAACCGGATAACCCGTGACGAGTGGCACTTCGACGTCGAGACGTTCCGCCGTGCGGACAACAACCGCGATGGGGCACTGTCGCGCGCGGAGTTCCTCGGTGAGAACAACCAGGATGACGACCGGGGCGATCGGTTCGACTACCTGGACGCCAACAACGACGGCCGGATCTCACGTGCGGAATGGCACGGTACCGCCGAACGCTTCGATGCGCTCGACGACAATCATGATGGCATGCTGACGCGGGTCGAGATGCGGGGCACCGCCGAGCCGCCTCCGGATCTGTTCACCAGTGTCGACGTGAACCGCGACAACCGCGTCAGTCGCAACGAATGGCACTGGTCGCGCGCCAGCTTCGACGGTCGCGACGACAATCGCGACGGCTTCTTGTCGCGCGAGGAATTCGGAGACTCCTCGTCACCGGCACGCAGCCAGGCATGGGCGCAGGGCCGCGACCGCGGTCTGATTGAAGGCCGGCAGGCGGGCAAGGAAGACAAGCAGCTCCGGAACGCCTGGGACCTCGAAGGCCAGCGTGAGCTCGAGACGGCTGACGCCGGCTACGATGCCCGGTTCGGCTCGAAGACCGATTATCAGGCGGGTTATCGCGACGGCTTCCGGCGCGGGTATCGCGAGGGCTTCGGTCCGCGCTGACCGCTCAGGGAAGAACGGCGATGAGGACCTCGGTGAGCCAGTGAAGCTGCCGGGGAAGCCCGGTGATCCAGGCGGTTGCGACGGCGGCGAGGCCGCACGCCGCAGCCGCCGGCACGTAGCGGGCGGTCGCGGGTGTCACCCGCGTGCCGGAAACGAGCAGCCGCACGCGAGTCTGGAGCAGCGCGGCGTGATGGAAGGTGCTCCAGCCCGGAGACCAGGTTCGATCCGCTGCTGATGCGAGCCGCGCCACCTTGACCAGCGCCGATGCCAACCGCGTGGCGCGAGCAGGACTCCCATTAGCCGCCGCTGCATCGGCCAGGCATTCCGCCTCGGCTTCCCACAGCCGCTCGAGCCGCCCCGCCTGGGGCACCCATCCCAAAAAGTCCGGGGCGCAGTAAATCAGCACCCGTGACAGGTTGTCCCCTGCACGCTGATGTGCGCGCTCGTGCGCGACCGCGAGATCGAGCTCCGCCGCCGTGAGCACCCGCCGGGTGCCCGTGCCGATCAGAATTCGGGGACGGACGATGCCGGCAAGCGCAACGCCTGACAGGCCCGGCACTTCAATGACGCGAATCGCGCCACGCCGAACCTCGCGCTGCGGCGTCAGGGCGGCGAGCCGCACGGTCCGGCGCATCGCTCGCGCGGAACGGACAGCCGCGCCGAGCAGCAGCAGAAGGCCGGCTGCGGCCAGCATCAGCGGAACGAGTCCGATTTCTTCATCCGGCCGCGCCGGTTCCAGCCAGACGTGCGCGGGCACGAAAAGCAGGACCGTAACCCCGACCGACACCAGCGCCGGCGCGAGGCGCAGCGCGAGTAGACGCCGGGCGCGCGAGGCATCAGCAGTGAGCCGATCGTCGATGAGGTGTGCAGCGGCCAGCGCGACGACGGACACCACCAGGTTGATGGCAGCAAACCACGCCAGTCCGAGAATGAGCGTCGTGGCCTGCCAGGAAAGGCCGGTCACGCCCGCTCCTTTCGTGGAGCCGTCCGCTTCTCGCGGATCAGCGCATCGAGCTGGTCGAGCAGCGTCTCATCCTGTTCCGCGACCGCATCGACGAGATTCGACAGCAACGGGAGCGCGCGGCGGGTTTCCCCCAGGAACCCGGTCAGCAGGCCCGCCGTCACAGCCGTCTCGACCTGTTCACGCGAGTGCGCGGCGCGATACACGAACGCGCGGCCCTGCCGCACACGCTCCACGAATCCTTTCTTGAACAGCCGGTCCAGCGTCGTCATCACGGTCGTGTAGGCCGCGGTACGCGGAAGCCGCTCCTGGACGCCGCGCACGGTGGCCGTATCGACCCGCCACATTACTTCCATTACGTCGCGCTCGAGATGACCGAACGCCGCACGGAGCGGATCCCGCCCGCGACCCAGCCAGGCTGGCCGCCAGAGCCCATTGAACATGTTGTGCAAGTATCAACCAGTCGTTGGTCGCTAGTCCATAGCGGCGCGCGGGACCGGGGCTGGGGGCTGGGGGCTCGGAAGGCGGTTGAACTCAGAGGCAACTGGCGCAAACAGGAGCGACTCGTTGCCTCTGAGTACCGCTGGCTCTGCCCAGCCCCGAGCCCCCAGCCCGAGCCCCGAAAACTATGGATTCACGATGAGGGATTCGTCTTCCCGGCTTTCCGACCCGCGATCCTCGCCGCGCTCGTCCCAGACCTCGGCTTCGGCGATGGCACGGAGTTCCGGGCGGTTCCGTGCCTCGCGAATGAGCCGGCCGCGGGGATCGTGAAAACCCCACTCGCGTGTGTCGATGCTGAAGCTGAAACGTGAGATCAGCGGCCCGCGAGTAAAGTCGACATCCTCGTCATCCACCGTCAACTCGGTCCGGGCCCGCGCCAGCAGCTGCTCGTAGACCCACGCCGGGACGTTGCTGCGGTACCCGGGATAGACGTAGCTGAAAGTCATGATTTGCGCGAGCAGCAGCGGCCAGTTGGGTCCGGTTCGCTCGACCAGGCGTTTCCAGTCGAGTGTCTCTCCGACGCAGAGCATGAGATGAAGAATGTCGGAAACGTCGTGACGATGGCGCTCGCTGATGAAGAGGCGATGCCAGATGAGTTCCTCGGCCGGTGCAATCCGCACTGGCTGCGCGGCAAGGATCCCGGCGCGGCTGTAACGCACCCAGCCCTCGTCTATCAGCGACACCCCGTTGCCCATCCCGTAGATGAGGTCGACGAAGTACTCACCGCGGGTCGCCTTCGCCAACCAGTGAGCATCTTCGAGGCGGGTGACGAACCCGGCGTCCTTGAGCGCGCGGGCGGCTGTGATCACCGCAGACGGTTCGAAGAACAGATCGAGGTCCTTCGTCTTGCGGTAAATCCCGGTGTGCTCGTAGATGGCATAGGCGCCGGCCACGACATAGGGAACGCCCACCGCGTTCACGGCCTCCAGAGCCCGCTTGTAGACTTCGCGCTCCTCGTCCGGGATCCAGAAATCGCCGTGTGTGAGGGACTTCCGTTCTTCCGGCGTCAGCCGTCGCGGGCGCCGGCCCCTGAGATTCGTCACAGGCACCTCAGCATTGGGGACACTTCTCCCGGTGTTTCGCTCGCAATGCGCACGCCAAATGCAATCAGGAGCGATTAGGATCAGAAAGCCTCCGTCAGCCTGCCTCGCCGGAGCTTTAGCGGCGGCGGGTAGCTTCAGCGGAGGCGGGGAGACCAGGATGACGGATAAGCGTGCCCGGCTCGAGCCGCCGGACATCAGCGAGAAAGGCGGCCTCAAGGGCGGGCAGCCGCAGCGGTCCGACGAGCGATTGTTCATGCAGCTGTTCGCGTTCACCAACTGCACGGACGTGGCCGGCGTTACCAGGCAGCTGACAGGCGCAGGATTCGAGTCAGTCCTCTATGAAGACCTCAACGACCCGAAAGGAGTTGCGCTGCTCACGTTGAGCAGCGATCCGAACACGTTCGTCGACGGGGTCCGGCCGGTCTTGAACACCGGTGCGCTCGCCGGCCTGACGCTGCGCCCGGAGCTGACCATGTTCGGCAGGACCTACGCGCTCGGCTACGAGCCGGATCTGCGGACGGTGCTGATTGATCGGCCGCGCCGAACCGTCCTGAATCCGGCGTGGTCCTGGGGGGTGTGGTATCCACTGCGCCGGAATGGCCGCTTTGCGCAGTTGTCCGCGGAGGAACAGCGGACGATCCTGGCGGAGCACGGCGAGATCGGCATGCGGTTCGGCGCCGCGGATTACGTGCACGACGTCCGGCTCGCGTGTCATGGCCTCGACCGCGACGACAACGACTTCGTGATCGGCCTGATCGGGAAGGACCTCTATCCCCTCTCGGCGATCGTCCAGGTCATGCGGAAGACCCAGCAGACTTCGCTGTACCTGGACAGGCTCGGACCGTTCTTCGTGGGCCGGGCCGTCTGGCAGACACCGATCGATGAAACCTAGCCCGGGTGCGATAATCTCCAGGGCATGACCACCGGAAACGAACGCCAGGAAGCGGCGGCGCGGATTGGAGACCTCATCGGCATTCTGAAGAATGCCCCCGCACGCCCGGAGAGTGCGCGCATCATCGAGGAGTCCGAGGCGCTCGCGCGCGCGATCGACGCGTTTCACATGGAGGGCATCCGCTTCCGCATCTACAACGTGGACCGGCTGCTCACCCAGCACGCGGCCGGCGTTCCGGCCGAGGCGCGAACCCTGCTGGAAACCGCGCGGCACCATCTCGAGGCCGCCGGCTTCCATACCCGTTCGCACCAGTCGCCCGTATAAGGCCCGGCTACCGGCCGGGCTCGCGACACGCGGTTCGAGGCCGTACAATCAGTTTCGATGCCCAACCTGACGCACCTGTCCGATCTGGATATGCTCGAGGCCGCTATTGCCGAGTCCGCGGAGCGCCCTGTCCTCCTCTTCAAACACAGCCGGACCTGCGGCATCAGCTGCGAAGCACTCGACGAGCTGCAGGCGCACGTCGCGGAGCAGGCGGGCAAGGCCGTCGGGGTTTCTGGGGTTTCTTATAAGGTGATTACCGTCCAGAGCCATCGCGGCCTGTCGGAGAGCGCTGCCAAACGGCTCGGGATTCGTCACGAAACTCCGCAGGCGATCCTGCTGAAGGACGGACGGCCGGTGTGGAACGCCTCGCACTTCCGCATCACCGCGGCGGCGCTCACGCGCGCTGTCTCCTAACGGTTTCGCCCCTCGTCCGTTTCTTTCGCTGACCGGGTACCCTCACCCGCAAAGATCTTCGCGACCGCAGCATCGACCGGTTCGAGCGCATGGAGCTCGACGACGCCGGCCCCGGGCTCCGGTGACGGCGCGCAGTCAGGGTTGAACCAGATTGCCCTGATGCCGGCGGCGCGGGCGCCGAGCACGTCAGCGGCCCACGAGTCTCCAACCATCACGACTTCGTCGGCGCGGCGTCGCAATCGATCCAGCGCGACTTGAAAGATTCGTGGATCGGGCTTCGACATTCCCGTTTCCTCCGAGACCACCAGTTCATCGATGAACCGATCGAGCCCGCATTGCCGCAGCTTGCCCTGCTGCTCCTCGAGCAGGTTGTTCGACACGATGCCCACCTGGCATCGCTGACTGACAGCCGCGAGGAGCGCGGCCGCGCCCGCGATCGCCCGGCGAATCTTCATGTAGCCGCCGCGATACGTTTCCGCCGCTTCAGCGACGACGTCATCGCCCGGCGTGACGCCGACCGCGGCGAACAGCCGCCGGAAACGTTCGCGGCGGGCCTGTTCCAGGGGCAGCTCCCCTGACGTCACACGAACGTGCAGCTCCTCGAGGAATGACGCATGCAGCCGTTCGACGTCCGCGAAGGGGCGATTACGAAATGCGTCATACGCCTCGTATAACGTCGTCAGGGCGGTCCTCGCGCATATGCGATGGTCGAAGAGCGTGTCGTCGAGATCGAACAGAACCGCGCGGAGCACCGTTACCCTTCTGCTTCAGGTGTGCGGAGATTCGACATGATGTTCACGGCCGCACAGCCACTCCGCCATTATAGAGATGCGATTCGAGCAGTCGGGATGAGCGCCGACTTTGGTAAACTTGGTCGATGTCGGCACCAGCGGTGGTGATTGCCGCCTCCAACCTGATGCCGTCGCTGCGCGAGCGCCTGGCGGACGACGGTCAGTTGGTGGTCTTTCCGGATACAGAGCCAATCCAGGCGCTCCAGGCGATCCTGGAGCACCGGCCTTCACTGATAGTTCTCGAGCGGCTGTTCGCTGCCACCCCTCGCGGCGCCGCGCTCATCAATCGCATCAAGAACGACCCGCAGCTCGGACACGCCGAAGTCCGCGTGATGTCGCACTCCGGCGATTACCTGCGCGTCGTTTCGAAGCCTTCCGGGTCTGCGCCGCCTCCTGCTGCCGCTCCGGCACCCGAGCCCGCCGCCGCGAGCGAAGGAGCCGCACTCGCCACAGAGGCCGCGGCGACGGCCGCCGTCGCCGAGCCCCCGCCGCGCCCGCTCGACTGGCACGGCACGCGGAGAGCGCCCCGGCATCGCATCCGGCCGGGCGTCGAGATTCAGCTGGACGGCAATCCTGCGCAGGTCGTGGATCTGTCGCAGGTGGGCGCGCAGGTCATCTCGCAGACGATCCTGCGCCCGAACCAGAAGGTGCGGGTCAGCGTGCCCAACGATGATTTCGTGATGCGTTTTCGGGGGTCGATCGCCTGGGCGAAATTCGAGCTCCCCGACCCGGGCGCGCCCCCGCGCTATCGTGCCGGCATCGAGTTCGCCGACGCCGACGCACGGTCGGTAGAGGCGTACTGTCTGAAGAACAAGGCAAACTGAAGGGAGTCTTTCTTTCTCCCTTTTCGTTTCTACCTTTTCCCTTCTCCCTTTTCCCTTTGTCAGTCCCCCCCGAACCACCCCTCCGCAATCGACCCATCGCGAATGATGGTGTCTTCGCGCGCCGAGCCGGTTGACAGCACCGCCGCCGGCACGCGCGTGATCGCTTCGATTCGCGCGACGTAGGCCTTGGCTTCTGCCGGCAGCTTCTCGTAGACTCGCACGCCCGCGGTCGGCTGGCTCCAGCCCGCGATGGTTTCGTACACCGGTTCACACGCCGACAACTGGGAGAGATCGCCCGGCATCTCGTCGACTACCGCTCCGCGTACGCGATAGCCCGTGCAGACCTGCAGTTCGGGAAGGCCGTCGAGTACATCGAGCTTGGTGAGCGCGAGCGCGTCGAGGCCGTTGACGCGCACGGCGTACCTGACCGCGACCGCGTCGTACCAGCCGCAACGGCGAGGACGGCCGGTCACTGCTCCGAACTCCTGACCGCTCTCTCGCAGCCGGTTGCCGAGCTCACCGGTCAGCTCGGTTGGCAGCGGCCCTTCACCGACGCGGGTGGTGTAGGCCTTGGCGACGCCGAGCACGCCGTCGATCGCGCGCGCACCGACGCCGAGCCCCGTGCACACGCCGCCGATGGTCGCATTCGAGGAGGTGACGTATGGATAGGTTCCATGATCGATGTCGAGCAGCGTGCCCTGCGCGCCTTCGAACATGATCGACTTGCCCTGCGCTCTCGCGCGGGCCAGGAACACCGAGACGTCGGTGACCCAGCGTTCCATCCGCGCCCAGGCCCGCTCCAGCTCGTCGAGCACCTGCCGCGAGTCCATCGTCGATTCCTTGATCAGGCGGTTGCGCGCATCGACGTTGTGGCGGACGGCTTCGGCAAGGGACTCGGGATTCGCCAGATCGCCGACACGAACGCCGCGCCGCGCGATCTTGTCCTCGTAGGCGGGGCCAATCCCGCGCGACGTCGTCCCGATCTTCCGTTCCCCGCGCCTCGCCTCGCTCAGCAGGTCGAGCTCGCGATGGTACGGAAGGATCAGATGGGCCTTGTCGCTGATCACCAGGCGGTCGCCGACGCGGATTCCCGCCCCCTCCAGCTCGTCGATCTCGGCGAACAGCGCCTGTGGATCGACGACCACGCCGTTGCCAATCACACAAGTGACGCCAGGGTGCAGAATGCCGGAGGGCAGAAGCCGGAGGACGAACTTGCGCCCGCCCGCGTAGACGGTATGTCCGGCGTTGTGGCCTCCCTGGTAACGGGCGACGATCGAGAAATTCGGCGTCAGCAGATCGACGATCTTGCCCTTTCCTTCGTCACCCCACTGTGCGCCGAGGACGGCGATGTTCATAAGAGGCTTATTGTACTGAATATGAGCGCGAGACAGATTGTGTTCGACGGCTCATCGTTGACGGTGGCCGGCCTGTGTGACGTTGCCGACGGCATCGCGGCGGCAATCCTCTCCGAGGATGCGGCTGCGCGAATCGATGCCTCACGTGCGGTGGTCGATCGACATGCGACCGACGACCGTCCGATGTACGGGATCAACACCGGCTTCGGCGCGCTGGCGGAAACGATCATTCCCCCCGATGCGCTCGATGCGCTGCAGCTCAACCTGCTGCGCAGCCACGCCGCCGGTGTCGGCGAGCCGCTCGGCGCGCGCGCCGTCCGCGCCACGATGGCGCTCAGGGCGAACGTCCTGGCGAAAGGATTCTCCGGGATTCGACGCCTCACCGTCGAGCACCTGCTCGCCCTGCTGAACGCTCACGTCCACCCCATCGTGCCGAGCCGGGGCTCGGTAGGAGCCAGCGGTGACCTCGCGCCGCTGGCGCACATCTCGCTCGTGCTGATTGGCGAAGGGATGGCGACGGTCGGCGACAACCCCCTGCCCATGTCCGGAGCCGAGGCGCTCGCACACGCCGGTCTTGCGCCAATCCGTCTCGGCGCGAAAGAAGGGCTGGCCCTCATCAACGGCACGCAGCCGTCGACGGCGGTGGCGACACTGGCGCTCGCCGACGCTCGCCGGCTGTCGCGAGCCGCGGACATCGCCGTGGCACTGTCGATTGACGCGTTGCGCGGGTCGGTGCACCCCTTCGAGGCGCGCATTCACGACGCCCGGCCATACGCCGGCCAGCAGCGCTCGGCCGCCAACGTGCGCCGCCTCCTCGAAGGCAGCGCGATCAACAAATCGCACGAAAAATGCGGGAAGGTGCAGGACGCCTACTCGCTCCGCTGCGCCGCCCAGGTGCACGGCGCCGCCCGGGACGCACTCGATTTCGTGGAGCGCACGCTGACCACCGAGGCCAATGCCGCGACCGACAACCCGATGGTCTTCGCCGGCGACGACGAGATCGTGTCTGGCGGCAATTTTCATGGCGCGCCGGTCTCGATGGCGGCCGATCTCCTCGCGATTGCATCCGCGCAGTTCGCCACCATCAGCGAGCGCCGGTGCGATCGGCTGGTCAACCCCGTGCTCAGCGAGCTGGCGCCGTTCCTGACGCCGAACAGCGGGCTGCAGTCCGGCTACATGATGGCCCAGGTGACCGCCGCCGCGCTGGCCTCGGAGATCAAGACGCTCGCACACCCCGCGAGTGTGGACACCATCCCGACCTCCGCCAATCGTGAAGACCACGTCAGCATGAGCATGGGGGCAGCGCTCAAGGCCGAGCGTGCGGTTGCGCTCGCGACCCGGGTGGTCGCGATCGAAATTCTCTGTGCCAGCCAGGCACTGGACCTGCTCGCACCGCTCGTGACCTCTCCACTGCTCCAGCGCGTGCATGCCCACGTGCGATCGGGCGTGCCGGCGCTCGACGATGACCGTCCACCGTCGCCCGACATCGAGCGGATCGCTTCGATGATCGCCACCGGGTCGCTGGAGAACTCGTGCGCCGGAGAAGTCAAGTAATAAAATTTTCAATTTCAGTTTGACAACGCGCGCGTACGTTTTTAGATTGCTACCTCCAGCTGCGCTGCCCGCGAGATGAATACCCTCCACCGCCAAGTCAGCGCGCCGCATGGCGCGACGATCACCTGCAAAGGGTGGCCGCAGGAGGCTGCGCTGCGCATGCTCATGAACAACCTCGACCCTGCGGTCGCCGAACGGCCCGACGATCTCATCGTCTACGGCGGTTCCGGCCGCGCGGCGCGCAGCTGGCCCGCGTTCGACGCGATCGTCGACACGCTGCGGCGGCTCGAGCACGACGAAACCCTGGTCGTGCAGTCGGGCAAGCCGGTCGCGGTGTTTCGGACGCATCCCTGGGCGCCACGCGTACTGATTGCAAACGCGCTGCTCGTGCCGGCCTGGGCCACGTGGGAAAATTTCCGCGACCTCGAAGACCGCGGGCTGACCATGTACGGCCAGATGACCGCCGGCAGCTGGATCTACATCGGGACCCAGGGAATTCTCCAGGGCACCTACGAGACGCTCGCATCGGTTGCCCGGAAGCATTTCGGCGGCGATCTCCGCCGAAGGCTGGTGGCGACCGCCGGCCTCGGCGGCATGGGCGGCGCGCAGCCGCTTGCGGTGACAATGAACGGCGGCATCGCGCTCGTGGTCGAAGTCGACGCCGAACGGATCGCCCGGCGCCTCAGTACGGGGTACGTCGACGAGCACGTCACCACGCTCGACGCCGCGCTGGAGCGCATCGATCGCTGGCGGCAGGAGGGCGTCGCCCGCTCGATCGCCCTCGAGGGCAACGCCGCCGACGTGTTCCCCGAGCTCCTTCGCCGCGGTCTCACGCCCGACGTCGTCACCGACCAGACCTCGGCGCACGACGCGCTCAACGGCTACGTCCCGCACGGGATGACCCTCGCCGAGGCGGCGGTCCTTCGTGATCGCAATCAAAGCGAATACGTCGCGCGCGCGATACGCTCGATCGGCGTGCACGTCGAGGCCATGCTCGCGCTCCGGCAGCGCGGCGCGGTGACGTTCGATTACGGCAACAACATCCGCGCCCAGGCAGCGAAGGCCGGAGTCGCCAACGCCTTCGAGATTCCCGGCTTCGTCCCCGAGTACATCCGGCCGCTGTTCTGCGAAGGCAAGGGCCCGTTCCGGTGGGCGGCACTGTCGGGCAATCCCGCCGACATCGCCGCGACCGACGACCTCGCCCTGAAGATGTTCGCCGGCGACGACGCCTTGTGCCGGTGGATTACGCTGGCACGCGAGCGCGTCGCGTTCCAGGGGCTGCCGGCCCGGATTTTCTGGCTCGGGCAGGGGGAGCGCGCCCGCTTCGGGCTGGCCTTGAACGATCTCGTCCGCCGCGGCGCCGTCACGGCGCCGATCGTGATCGGCCGCGACCATCTCGACACCGGCTCGGTGGCCTCGCCGAACCGGGAGACGGAAGGCATGCGCGACGGCAGCGATGCCATCGCCGACTGGCCGATCCTGAACGCGCTGGTCAACACCGCCTGCGGCGCGACGTGGGTGTCGGTCCATCACGGCGGCGGCGTCGGCATCGGCTATTCTCTCCATGCGGGGATGGTGGTCGTGGCCGACGGCACGCGCGAGGCCGACGAAAAACTGGAGCGTGTGCTCACCTGCGACCCCGGCCTCGGCGTCGTCCGCCATGCGGACGCCGGCTATCCCGAGGCCGTTGCCGCCGCGGCCCGGGCACACATTGACATGCCGATGGGAACCCCAGGGAGAGGGCGACGATGATGATTCCGGAGCGGCCCGCGCTCGAGCGGCGAGTGCTCGAGGCGCTGGACGTGAATGCAACCGGCAACGGTCCCGCGGGCGGCCGGATCCCGGTCGTGCTCGGGGGCTGCGGCACAGGACGCTCGTCACTGCTGTTGCGGCTGCGCGATCTGCTCGGCCGCAATGCCGCGCAGTACGTCGATGTCGAACGGATTGCGACGACCCCGGAGCGCTTCCTCACGGCGCTTCGAGAATCGTCGCCGTTCCCCTCGCACGCCTCCGCGGTGGCCGGCGGCAACGATCACGGTGCGCGCGAGTCGTTCACCGCGGCCCTGACGTTTCTCAGCCAGGCACGCGGCACGACCGGCGGCCCGGTCACGTTCCTGCTCGACGAGTTCCTCGAACTGCGGACGTTCGAGAGCTTCCCTGGCCTGCGCTCCGTCCTTCGTGATCTGATCACGACGCTCGGCGCGAGCTCGAATCGCTTCGTGCTCACCACCCGCTACGCCGCCCGCGCCCACCGGCTGCTGCGCGATGCGCCTTCGCGGTTCGAGATCCTCCCGGTCACGCCGCTGAGCGCTGCGGAAGTTCGCGCGACGCTGCCGGCCGGCATCGACGGCCGGCCGTCCGATGACGAAGATCACGCGAAGGACGATCTCGCACGGCTGGTGCACGCGTTGTCGGACGGACGGCCGTCCTACGCCCGGATGATTGCCGAAGCGGCCGGCACGCTCGGCACGCGCGGCGCGGCCGATCCGGTCAGCGCGCTGTGCGCACTGCTCGCGCCCGGTGCGCCGCTGGCGGCCGCCTGCCGCTACAGCTACGAGCTGCGGCTCCATCGCGCTCGCGGGTATGGCGCGCTCAAAGCGATCCTCGAGGTCCTGGCCGATCAGGAGCCGCTGACGCTCACCGAAATCGCGCTGCGGCTGCGGCGGACGCCGGGTTCGACCAAGGACTACCTGTCGTGGCTGGAGGATGTTGATTTGATCACGTCACGGCAGAAGCGCTACAGCTTCTCCGATCCCCTGTTGCGCGTCTGGGTCCGCCTGCACTGCCGGGCGACGCCGCCGTCGGACGAGGACATCGCCCGCGAGGTGCACACCTACGTGCTCGGACGCCTGCCGCAGACCGAGCCGGCCCTGGCCCTGGCCGGCGCGCGCCGCACCGGGGCCGAAAAGAGCTGGGGCATCATCGAGATTGACTGAGGATGGCGAGGGCCGCCTTCGCGGCGGCCTGCGCTGCCTCCTTCTTGCTGGTGCCCTCGGCGCGCGCCACCGGCGCTCCCTCTACCAGCACTTCGACCTCGAAACTGCGGCGGTGCGGCGGGCCCGTCTCCCCCGCCAGCCGATACGCCGGCAGCCCGCGATCGCGCGACTGCAGCCATTCCTGCAGCGCGGACTTGTAGTCCGCCGTGAACGCCGCCTCGGCGCCCGTGCGCCGGGCTTCCGCGATGAGGTCTGCGAACTGACGCTCGATGAACGCCCGTGCGGGATCGAGCCCGCCATCCAGGTAGATCGCGGCGATCAACGCCTCGTAGCAGTCGGCGATTAACGCCAGCTTGCGCCGGCCGCCGGTCTTCTCCTCGCCGCGCCCGAGAATCAGGTAGGTTCCGAGCTCGATCCGATCGCCAAGCCTGGCGAGCGAAGCCGCCGACACGATCGACGCCTTGAGCTTCGACTTCTGCCCTTCGTTGTGCTGCGGAAACTCCCGGAAGAGCATGTCGGCGATGACGAACCCGAGAATCGAGTCGCCGAGGAACTCCATCGACTCGTTGTCGAAGACACCGCCGCTGGCGTCCTCGTGGACGCGCGACCGATGCGTGAGCGCGTGCTCGAGCAGGCCCCGGTCGCGGAAGCGGTAACCAATCGTCCGCTCGAGCGGCTCGAATTCCGCGCCGAACGGAATCACGCGCGCCCCGGACCGCTCCTCGCGATGACTCTCGATCAGGTTCCGGGCGCGATCCGCGTCCTCGGGGGCGACCGACAGGCGCAGCTCGTGGAGGGTCATCGGGAAGGGAGTCCGCGGCATGTCCGACTGAACGAGGGCGGTGATGGCGTGCGCCTCGAGAAGTCCCTTCACTACCTCCGCTTCGATTGGCGATTGTGTCCGGAACACCGTGACGAGATCAGCCATGGGTGTCGGCGGTCTGATCGAGCGGCGCCGAGGTCAGCGCCGGCAGTCCCGCTCCGCCCGCCTGGACAGGGACCGGCTGCTCGACTTTCATCAGGATCATCGTCATGTCGTCGTGCTGATCGGCGGCGCCGACGAACGCCTCGATCTCGCGAAGAATGCGCTCGCGCAGCTCGCTCGAGTCGAGATGCCCGTGCTCCTCGACGATCCGGCTGAGGCGCGAGTCCCCGAACAGGTCGGCATCGGCGTTCATCGCCTCGCTGATGCCGTCGGTGTAGAGCACGATGACGTCACCGTTCATCAGATCGACCGACTCCTCCTCGAGCAGGTCCATGAACTTCTCGTGCGCGCCCGGGATGCGAAGGCCGACCACCATGCCGCTCGGCACCAGCACCTTGACCGGCTCCTCCGGCCCGCCGCCGCTGCGCATGTAGATCAGCGGGGTGTGGCCGGCACGCGCGTACGTCATCCTCCCCGCTTTCAGATCGATCACGGCGTAGGTCATCGTGATGAAGCTGCGGGTATCGAGATTGTCGGAAATGATCCGGTTGACTTCCACCAGCAGCTGCCGCGGCGACAGGTAGATCTGGCTGAGCGAGAGCACCAGTCCCTTCAGCTCCGCCATGTAGAGAGCGGCCGACGTCCCCTTGCCCGAGACGTCCGCGATCAGCACGCCGAGCAGGTCGCCTGGGAGTTTGAAGAAGTCGTAGTAGTCCCCTCCAACCTCACGCGCGGGCACGCAGAGCCCGGATACCGACAAGCCGGGCACGTCCAGCGGTCCGCGCGGCAGCAGCGACATCTGGATCTGGCGGGCGATGCGGAGCTCCTCTTCGAGCCGTTTCTTGTCGGCCGCGGTCTGCAGCAGGTTCTCGATGCTCCCGATCATCTGGTTGAACGACCCGGCCAGCTCGCCGAGCTGGTCGTTGCCCATGATGTTGATGCGGTGCGTGAAATCGCCGTGCCGCACCCGCTCGGTGCCCATGAACAGCTCGTGGATGGAGCTCGTGATCGAGCGGGCCAGGGCCAGCCCCATGACCAGCGCGACGAACTGGATGATCAGGAAGAGGAACGCGACGATGATCAGGATGAAGAGAATCGCCTGGCCGGGCGACATCCCGCCGACCTGCGCCGACTGTGCAGCGGCCAGCTTCTCGTAGAGCCCGCGCAGCGAGTAGGTGTTCGAAATGTTCGCGCGGTGTACCGCGCCGGTCTCCCAGTTCCTGGCGTCGAGCATGGTGATGCTGCGCCCGAACAGCGTGAAGCGATCGTTCCCTGCCGTGCCGTCGGCGATGCCGGTCACCGACGGGATGGTCGTGGCCTGGTCGCCGCCGAGCCGGATCGAGCCCGCCTTGACGCCGGTCAACTCGTACAGGCTGTCCAGCATCTGACCGTCGATCGGGATGTCCACGATCACGAAGCCGAGACGGTTGGCGCCCTGCATCGCGGGTACCGTGGCCCGCGCGATCAGCTGAGTGTCACCGCGTTCGGTGGCTTCGCCGGCAATGGTGCCCACGAAGTCGCGGCCGACGCGAAGCCACGGCGGGATCCGGTCGGGGACCGGCGTGTGACTCCACTCGCCGGCACGGGCCAAACGCGGAGCGTTCTCGGCCAGGGGCACGAACACGATTGAGAGCGCGCGGTAGCGCCGCTGAGCAGCGCTGGCGTTTCGCTGCACGCGGGACACCGTTTCCGCGGTGCCGGCCGGATTCCTGGCGATCTCATTGGCCGCCGCATTGGCCGCAAGACTGGCATGGCTCACGATGTCGTCGTATCCATCCCGGAAGAGATACGCGCTCACATTGATGGACACGACCCAGGCGCCGAGAATGAAGAACGCGATGATCAGCAGCGCCGGGACGACGCCGATGAAGATGTAAGAGAGGATCAGCTTGCGGCGGACGCGCCACAACAGGCGTCGCTTGAGCAGCACGAACAGCCGCCACACGAAGAACCCCACCGCAAGCATCAGGCCGATCGTTGCGGCGCTGTCGACCACCTCGAGCGCGTCGGGCAGGCCGGTGGTACGACGGACCGCCCCGACCACCAGCTTCAGCGCCGCGGCAACGAGGAAGAGCCGGCCGTGCCAGGTCGTGAGCAGCAGGTCGCGAGGGGACGGTGTGGGATCGTCTGGTGGCGGAACGGAACCGGGCAGCTCCGGGGGCGTGCGTCGACTCGTGCGCAGTGGAGCCGGGAGTCGGGAGCGCGTCATGAGGGATATTGGCCGAATGATAACATCGCCGATGTGAAGCTCCCCGACGCTGCCCACTTCTCCACCATCTGCATTCACGCGGGCCAGGAGCCCGATCCCTCGACCGGCGCCATCATCACACCACTGTTCCAGACCTCGACCTACGTTCAGGACGAGCTCGGCCGGCACAAGGGATACGAGTACGCGCGAACGCAGAATCCGACGCGGTTCGCGCTCGAAAAGAACATCGCCGCGATTGAGAACGGCAAGGCCGGGTTCGCATTCGCCTCAGGGATGGCGGCGATCGGCGCGGTCGCTACACTCCTGAAGTCCGGTGACCATGTGGTCGTGACCGCGAATACTTACGGCGGCACGTTCCGGTTGTTCGACAAGGTTCTCACGCGATATCAACTCGAGTTCAGCTACGTGGATACGTCCGAGCCAGGGCTGATCGAGCAGGCGATCCGGCCGAACACGAAGCTGCTCTTCGTCGAGACGCCGACCAACCCGGTCATGAAACTGACCGACCTTCGTCGCGCCGCCGAGATCGCGCACGCCCGCGACGTGAAAATGGTGGTGGACAACACGTTCGCCAGTCCGTACGTCCAGCGTCCCCTCGACTTTGGCGCCGACATCGTGGTGCACTCCACGACCAAGTATCTGAACGGCCACAGCGACAGCATCGGCGGCATCGTCGTCGCCGTCCACAACGACGATATCGAGTGGCTGAGATTCATCCAGAACACCGAGGGGGCGATCCTGAGCCCGATGGATTCCTGGCTGGTACTGCGGGGAACCAAGACGCTCGCGGTCCGCATGGCTCAGCACAATCGCAACGGCCTCGCGCTCGCCGAATTCCTGGCCGGCCACCAGAAGGTCCGCGACGTGATGTATCCGGGACTCCCGTCTCACCCGCAGTACGAGCTGGCGAAGCGTCAGATGAACGGCTTCGGGGGGATGCTGTCGTTCGACGTGGGCAACTTCGAGGGCGCCCGCCGGGTGCTCAACCGCGTGCGCCTGATGGCCCTCGCCGAGAGCCTGGGCGGAGTCGAGACGCTGATCGGGCACCCGGCCTCGATGACGCATGCGTCGGTTCCGCCCGAGCGCCGGGCAGCGATCGGCCTCACCGACAGTTTGATAAGGATCTCTGTGGGAATCGAAGACGCGGAAGACCTGATTGCGGATTTGAAGCAGGCTCTCGACTAGCTGTCGTCAGCTCCAAACCGCGACAGCCGCCGGTTTGCTTTTACAGGAGGGTAGGAGTTCAGGAGGTAAGAAAGCTACGAACCTCTCCTGATCTCCTATCTCTCCTGTTGAGAAACACTCGGCGGCTGTCGCACTCGGAAGTCGATGAAAATCAGGTCGTAGACTCCCCTATCCAGCGCAAGTAGGCGTCGCTCCCGTCCTGGATCGAAAGCACGACGAACTCCGGTGTCTCGTAAGGGTGCGTCTCGCGGATTCGATCCCAGAGCGCGACGATGCGGTCGCGGGAGGTCTTGATGAGGATTTGCCGCTCGGTCTCCTGTTCGACCCGCCCCTCCCATCGATAGACCGACTCCATCGGCGGCAGGATGTTGACGCAGGCTGCCAGGCGCTCCTCGACCACCGCTCGCCCGAAAGCGCGGCAATCGAAGTCGCCGGGCAATGTTGTCAGCACAATCACGTACTCCGCGGTCATACGCTCGCTTCTTTTTTTGATGGAACGCTATTTTCGGAGGTGCAGACGGTCGAAAGTATTGTACAAAGGACTGCCGTTCGATGCCTTCTGCTGTGCAGGAAGCTGCTGCCCCCCCGCGACGCAAGTCCCAGCCGTCGAACTCATCTGTCCCTCCCGCAACCCGTCGGCGCACCCTGCAGATGCTCCTCGTGTTCGTCACGCTGGTGCTGGTGATCAATGCCCTCGTCGGGGAGCGCGGGCTGACGGAGACGCTGAGGGCCCGCCGGCAGCACCAGGAGCTGGTCACCTCGATCGAACGCCTGCGCGCCGAGAATGCACGGCTGCGCGACGAGGCTCGGCGCCTCCGATCCGACCCGTCGACCATCGAAGCCCTGGCCCGCCAGGAGCTCGGCCTGATCAAGCCTGGCGAAATGCTTTTCATCGTCAAGGATGCCAAGCAGGCACAATAACAGTAGCGCTCTTCGGAGGAGAGCTTTATGAAGATTCGTCGTGCGGTGTTGCCGCTGGTGGCCGCCGCGCTCTGCACGAGCGTGCTGGCGCAGCAGCCCGCGCCGCCCCAACCCGCCGCCCAGGGCGCGCCGGCCGCAGCCCCGGCGCCGCCGCCGGCAGCCGCGCCGCTTCGCGTCCTCATCTACGCAGGACTGAAGACGCACGCCGTCGGTCAGCACGATTACCCGCAGTTCCTGGCCGACTGGAGCAAGATCCTCACCGAGCGCGGCGCCTATGTGACCGGCGGTCTGCAGTTCCCGTCGGCCCGCGAGCTCTCGAGTGCCGATGTGATGGTGATCTACAAGGGCGACGCGGGCTACCTGGGCGCGGAAGACCGCGCGGCCCTCGACAGCTTCATGCGGCGCGGAGGCGGTCTCGTCAGCATCCATGACGCGCTCTGCGGCCCCGAGCCCGAAGCCTTCGCCAACATCGTCGGTGGCGGCAAGAAGCACGGCGAGACCAACTTCACGCTCGAAGCCGACGTTCCCTACACGATCGCTGACCCCTCGCATCCGATCATGCAGGGAATGACCGCATTCACCATCAAAGATGAAGCGTTCTTCAACATGACCTGGTCGAAGGCGCCGGAGATCAAGGTCCTCGCCACGGCGACGATGGCCGCCACACCGAGCGCGAAGGGACACGAAGGCGAAGTGGTCCCGCAGATCTGGACCTACGAGAAATCGCTGGCGCCGGCGCCGACGGGCCTGCCGTATCGCGCGTTCGTCTGGATGCAGGGGCACAATTACTCGAACTTCGCGCTCCCGAACATCCAGACAATGCTGCTGCGTGGCATTGCGTGGGCCGGCAAACGCCCGGCCGACGAGCTGATGACGATCAAGCCGACCGGCCGCGGTGGGCGCGGCGGACGCGGAAATCGCGGCGGCCAGTAGGGCGGTACCGGCCGAATTCAGGCGGCAGCCGCCGGCTTGTTCTCAACAGGAGGGCCAGGAGATCAGGAGCTTTTTAGTGCGTGCCCTCGCGGTGTGCCTCGCTACGGTGCTCGTGGCCGCGTCCGCAGCCAGCCTTCTCGCGGCAGGCGCGATGCCTCCCAGGGATCTGCTCCGCACCCTCGCGGGGTTCACGGATGCCGAGTGGGCCGTGGTCGAAAGAGGCGAGGCCGTTTCCAAACTGGTCGATACCGACTCGCGCGAGGTTGCAGTCGTAGGCGGCGTCCGCATCACGGGTCGGCGCGATCAGCTGGTCGCGCGCTCGCGTGACCTTCAAACCCTGAAGGGCTCAGTGGTGCTTGATGTCGGCCAGTTCAGCGCCGTGCCTGACCCATCTGACCTGCGGCCCGTCACCCTCGACGAGCGCAGCCTCGATCTCCGGGGCTGTCAGTCGGGCGACTGCCCTGTCCGCCTCAGCGCGGCGGATGTCGGCCGGTTTCAACGCGAGGTGAACTGGTCGGCGCCCGACTGGCGCAACCAGTCAATGGCTGTCTGGCGCTCGGTGCTCGCGAACTACGCGCGAGCGTATCTTGCCGGCGGTCGATCCGCTCTCCCTGATTACGTCAACCGGCGCGACCCGCTCAGCGTGGCGTCCGAGGTCGCGCAGCTCGCCGGTGATTACGAGTTCGTTGCAGACTACTCACCCGCGTTCCATGCCTATCTGAAAGAATTCGGCTCCCGGATTCCGGCGGGGGCCGAGCAGATGCTGTATTGGACCCGCGAAGACTTTGGAATCCGCCCGATCGTGCGGATCTCGCACCAGGTGATCTACAGCACCACCCCGCCGGCAACGCCGGTCACGATCATCGCGATCAACCAGGTCTACGCGGACCACTATCTCGACGCCGCGCTGACGGTCACGCTGGCGCTCGACGCCGGCCGGGACTTCTACATGATTTCCGTGAGCCGCGCCCGGACTCGCTCGCTCAGCGGCTTCCTGCGGCGCTTCGCGCGGTCGGCAGTCCAGGGTCGCAGCCGTGACGCAATGCGGTCGGCGCTGAATGCCACGAAGGTTGGGATCGAAAAATGACGGCTTGCAGAGCGTTTCGGTTCCGGGTGCCGGGTGCCGGGTTCGAAGTTCGGTTCTGAGGTTCCGGGTTCGGTTCCACGTTCGAGGTTCAAGGTTGGCGTGACGGCCAGAACCTTGGAACTCGGAACCGTGAACCGAACCACGAACCTCTGAACCGAACCTCGAACCCGGAACCCGGAACCCGGAACCCCTCATGGGTTATCCTGCGTCAATCAAGAGACAGCACATCTAAGGAGGAAATTCCATGGGTCTGCAGATTGGCGACGTCGCTCCTGACTTCGAGGCGGAGACGACCGAAGGACGGATTCGATTTCATGACTGGATCGGCGATTCCTGGGCGGTACTGTTCTCGCACCCGAAGGACTTCACCCCGGTATGCACCACCGAGCTCGGCTACATGGCCCGGATCAAGCCGGAATTCGATCGCCGGAACGTCAAGATCATCGGACTCAGCGTGGACCCGGTGGAGAACCACAAGCGGTGGTCGACCGACATCGCGGAGACCCAGGGCACGGCCCCGAACTATCCGATGATCGGCGACACCGACCTGAGCATCTCGAAGAAGTACGGCATGCTCCCGGCCACGCTCGAAGGCACCTGCGACGGCCGTACGGCGGCGGACAACCAGACGGTCCGGAACGTGTTCGTGGTCGGACCGGACAAGAAGATCAAGCTCGTTCTGATCTACCCGATGACCACCGGGCGCAACTTCGACGAGGTCCTGCGCGTGATCGACTCACTCCAGTTGACCGCGAAGCACAAGGTCTCGACACCCGCCCAGTGGAAGCAGGGTGAGGACGTGATCATCGCCGGATCGGTCTCCGACGAGGAGGCGAAGGCCAAATACCCCGAGGGCTGGAAGGCGCCGCGGCCGTACATCCGGATCGTGCCGCAACCAAAAGCTTAGTGCGTCCGCTGCAGGCAACAGGAGATAAAGAGCTCAGGAGGTCGGGAGAAAACATGGGTTTCTCCTTGTCTCCTTGCTCTCCTGTTCCAGAATTCGTACGAGTCCCGGGCCAGTGCCCGTGAGAGCGGGGACGTTCCCCATCGACCCGCCGGTGGAGCCGATGCTCGCGAAAATCGCGAGCACGCTCCCCGAAGGTGATGGGGTCTTGTACGAGCCCAAGTGGGACGGCTTTCGCGCGATCGTGTTTCGCGGTCAGGACGAGGTCTACATTCAGAGCCGCGAGCTGAAGCCGCTGGATCGCTACTTTCCCGAAGTCCAGCAGGCCGCCCTGGCGCAGCTGCCGCCGGGGTGCGTGCTCGACGGCGAGATCGTCATTGCCACCAGCCGCGGTCTCGACTTCGACGCGCTGCAGATGCGGCTGCACCCGGCCGCGTCGCGCGTCGCGAAGCTCGCGAACGAGACTCCAGCGTCGTTCGTTGCCTTCGATCTCCTGGCCGCGGATGGCAGCGACCTTCGCGAAGCCCCGCAAGCGGACCGACGCACCCGCCTGGAGCGGCTGCTCGCCGGTGTCAAGCCGCCGATTCACCTGACACCGCTTACGCGCGACCCGGCTGAGGCCGCGGAATGGCTGAAACGGTTCGAAGGCGCCGGCCTCGACGGCGTCATCGCCAAGGCCGCCTCCGCGACGTATCAGCCCGGCAAGCGCGTGATGTTCAAGATCAAGCACGAGCGCACCGCCGACTGCGTAGTCGCCGGCTTCCGCTGGCACAAGAGCGGCCGCGACGCCATCGGCTCCCTCCTGTTGGGTCTGTACGACAACGCCGGCAAGCTTCACCACGTCGGGGTGACGTCGTCTTTCACGATGGTGAGACGCCGCGAACTGGTCGCGGAACTCGCTCCCTTGCGCGACAACGCGCTGGCCGGACACCCCTGGCGCGACTGGGCTTCGATGGGCGACGCGATCACAAGGATGCCCGGCGGCCAGAGCCGATGGAGCGCGGGTAAGGATCTGTCGTGGGAGCCTCTGCGAATCGAGCGGGTCTGCGAAGTGAAATACGACCACCTGCAGGGCGATCGGTTCCGGCACGGGACAACGTTCCTGCGATGGCGGCCGGACAAGAGCCCGTCGGAATGTCGGTACGACCAGCTCGAGGTCACGGCGCCGTACGAGTTGGAGAGGGTGTTCGG